>ERZ1048686.1523-NODE-1523-length-17536-cov-6.792804_pt1 | contig 17536 bp, 19 predicted proteins | sample MGYA00383099_ERZ1048686 | MGnify/ENA primary metagenome ERZ1048686 (study PRJEB29581, sample SAMEA5548369) | metagenome | biome: marine; feature: coastal; material: water | depth 25 m | study: Short-term variability in the microbial, nano- and picoplankton... | reverse complement strand
GGCAGAAGTTTCTGCAAATATTATTGATCAGTGTGTTGCTCAAGGTGTTCCTTTTGCTCGAGAATATGGAGGTCTTTTGGACAATCGTTCTTTTGGAGGTGTTCAAGTGAGAAGAACATTTTATGCCGCAGGACAAACGGGGCAGCAGCTTCTTTTGGGAGCATACTCTGCTTTGTCAAGACAAATAGGTCTTGGAAGAGTTAAGATGTATAATCGCCATGAAATGATGGACATCGTCAAAGTAGATGGAAAAGCTCGGGGGATTATTGCTCGAAATCTAGTTTCTGGAAAATTAGAACGTCATTCAGCCCACGCGGTCGTTATTGCTTCGGGAGGATATGGTAATGTTTACTTTTTATCCACGAATGCTATGGGAAGCAATGTTTCTGCAGCGTGGAAAATTCACAAAAAAGGAGCGCTGTTTGCAAACCCTTGTTATGTTCAAATACATCCAACTTGTATTCCTGTTCATGGCACAAATCAATCTAAGCTTACGTTAATGTCTGAATCTCTTCGAAATTCAGGTAGAATTTGGGTGCCAAAGAAAAAAGAAGACGCAGATGCGATCAGAAACGGTCAATTGAAACCCACACAAATAGCTGAAGAAAATCGTGATTATTATTTAGAAAGAAGATATCCTGCTTTTGGAAACCTTGTACCAAGAGATGTGGCATCAAGAGCTGCAAAAGAAAGATGTGATGAAGGTTTTGGAATCGAAGCAAACGATACCAATGAGGGCGTTTATTTGGATTTCTCATCAGAAATTAAAAGCAAAGGAAAGCAAGTAGCATATGCTCAAGGCGATCACAATCCAAACGAAGAAACAACCATAAGACTTGGTAAAAAATGGGTAGAAGAAAAGTATGGTAATCTTTTTCAGATGTACCAACAAATCACAGATGAAAACCCATATGAAACTCCTATGAAAATATACCCTGCAGTTCATTACACAATGGGCGGCGTATGGGTTGACTACAATCTTCAAAGTACAATTCCTGGATGTTTCGTAGCTGGAGAAGCTAATTTTTCTGACCATGGCGCGAATAGGTTAGGCGCATCGGCTCTCATGCAGGGGCTTGCTGATGGTTATTTCGTACTGCCATATACCATAGCCAATTATCTATCAAACGAAATTCGAACAGGTGAAATTTCAACCGAATCAAAAGAGTTTGAACAAGCTGAAATGGATGTAGCTGAAAGTATTTCGAATTTGATGCATGTCAAAGGAAACAAATCAGTTGACCATTTTCACAAGAGGCTCGGTCTAATCATGTGGAATAAAGTAGGGATGAGTAGAAGTGAGGCTGGTTTAAAATCTGCGATTGAAGAAATCAAAGTCTTGAGGGAAGAATTTTATAAAGATGTTTTTATACCAGGAGAGTCGAACGAAATGAATGCTGAGCTAGAGAAAGCAATGCGTGTTGCGGATTTATTAGAGCTTGGTCAACTTATGGCTGTAGACGCACTGAATAGAAACGAATCCTGTGGAGGTCACTTTAGAGAAGAGTACCAAGATGAGGAAGGGGAAACACTCAGAGACGACAAGAAATTTAAATATGTTTCTGCATGGGAATATAAAGACGGGGAAGCCACCAATTCGGCTTTACATAAAGAAGATTTAAAATACGAAGCGATTAAAATAGCTGAAAGAAACTATAAGTAAAAAACAAAAAATGGCATCAAAATTCATCAACGTAACCTTAAAAATTTGGAGACAGAAAAATGCTGATTCCAAAGGTAAGATTGAAACGTATCAATTAGGCAAAGTCTCAACAGATAGCTCATTTTTAGAAATGCTGGATCAATTGAATGAACAGCTCATAAATGAAAAGCAAACACCAGTGGCATTTGACCATGATTGTAGAGAAGGAATTTGTGGCTCTTGTTCTTTATATATTGACGGCAGAGCACATGGTCCACAAACACAAACAACGACTTGCCAATTGCATATGCGTAGTTTTAAAGACGGTGACACCATTTATATTGAACCGTGGAGGTCCAAAGCCTTTCCTATTATCAAAGATTTAGTGGTTGATCGCTCGTCATTTGACAGAGTACAACAGTCCGGAGGCTTCGTATCAGTAAATACCTCGGGCAACACTATGGATGCCAACGCAATTCCTATACCCAAAGCTGATGCCGATAATGCATTTAATGCAGCAACATGTATTGGCTGTGGAGCTTGTGTAGCCAGCTGTAAAAACAGCTCGGCCATGTTGTTTGTCGGCGCAAAAGTTTCTCAGTTTGCTCTTTTGCCTCAGGGAAAGGTTGAAGCAAATAAGAGGGTCCAAAACATGGTAAGACAAATGGACGAAGAAGGTTTTGGGAATTGCACCAATACCGGAGCTTGTGAAGTAGAATGCCCTAAAGGGATTTCTCTTGAAAACATTGCTAGAATGAATAGAGAGTTTCTAAAATCGAACCTTACTTCTGAGAAATAGCTCCTTATTTAAGGACGTTTACAGAACCATTGATGACGACTTTTTCATCGTTATCCTTTGGCTTAAACCTGATGACCCAGCTGTATATTCCCGCCTGAACAGGTACGCCTTTATTGATTCCATAAGATCCATCCCAACCTGATTTGTGGTCGTTACTTTTCCAAATGATTTCTCCCCATCTATTGTAAATAGTCATTTCAAAATTGTAAGGATCAAAGCCACTTGTAAAGACAGGCTTAAACAACTGATTGTGTTCGTCAGCATCAGGGGTAAAGGTATTTGGAATGTAGTAAATAAGCTGCTCTTCATAAGCAATCACTAATGAAGCACTGTCAATACAACCCTCTGATGAAATAGCGATAAGTGTTGCGAGATAGCTGTTCTCTAAAGTCGTATTATATTGATGTGAACCATCAATTTCATAGGAAGAATTTCCATCGCCATAATTCCAGATGAAATTTTCTGCTCCAAATGACTCGTTGTAAAAATGAATGGTAGAATTTCCCGGACCAATTGTGTTCGGGGATACTGTAAATGCGGCAATTGACTCTTCAACACAAACAATGTCTTGATAGGTCTGTGAGGTATCACACCCATTAATATCTACCATGCTTAAAGTTAGATCATAGCAACCCGCTTGATCAAAAGTGAAGTTTTGACTTCCAGTACCAGAGGTCAATGTGCCATTAGAAAATTCCCACAGACAGCTTTGAGCGTTGATGATAGCGTTTGTTAGGCTTAGGTTATAGGGAACACAACCTATATTATTTAATGGGCTAATATCAGGTAGCTCAGCAGCGTTAATTGAAATGGCCATGGTGTCACTATTTTCACAGTTGTTTATATCAATTCCATTTACCATACAAACGGTATTTCCATAAGGATTGAAGGTAAACTCACCTTGAATAGAATAAGGCAACCATTGGGTTCCATCGTGCCATGAGTAGCTTTGTCCTCCACTCGCATTTAATGTAACGTTTTCACCGAAACAAATAGATTGGTCCAAACCAGCCGAAATATTCGGTAATGGGTGAAAAACGACCTCAGTGGAGTCAATACAAATAAACCCGTTATCATCTGTCGCAGTAATTACATACCACAACGAGCCTGGTATATCCGCTGGATTGTCAAGCATATTTTGAATGCTTCCATAAGGAGCTCCTCCTTGCTCCCACACATATGAACCATTAGAAACGGATGTGGCCGATAGGTCAAACACATCATTTTCACAAATGGGCCCTGAATTGGATGCAACGACTGTACAAACGCAATTTGGGTCGGTATCTGAAAGTATGGTTAGCTGTGTAATATCAGTACAAACAAAGCCGTTGTCGTCGGTTGCCGTCACTTGTATAGGATACGTACCTGGACTCAATGCTGGTACATTTGTTAATGTCTGTCCCGCACCCAAAACATTCCCCATCATGTCCCACTCATAAGTCCCGTTACTAACGGCTGAAGCACTCAAATCAAACGTTGCATTAAAACAAATTGGTCCAGTATTGGATGCTGTTACTGTGCAACTGCACTGTGGGTCGTTTGCAGGTAACACCGTTACTGTCGCGTCGGCAAGTCCTGTTGCAATAATCCCACTTCCTAAATCTTCAGTCCCTGTAACCGTGTAAACCGTAGTGCTACTTGGAGAAACGGTAATGGTTGAACCGGTTTGCCCTCCTGGGCTCCAGGTATAATCTGTTGCGCCTGTTGCGGTTAAGGTGGCGTTATCTCCAGGGCAAATGGTTTCATCATTTACGGTAATTACAAGAACTGCAGTACAGCTTACGTCAGCACTTCCAAAAAAATCCAAGGGTAAACTTGTAGTTTGGCTGCTGTAATTTGATAAGCAAATGAGATATTGTTCACCAGCAATTACAGGAAGTCCTGGTTCAAAATTCGCAGCGTTCCCACCAGGCGGGAGGTTGCCTGCAATACCTGTAAAACCTGCGGAAGAACCGTTCCAATTGCAGCTAATGGGTGGCAGAGTGTTGTTTAAAATATCAGCGCATGCAGAAGCATTATAAGGCCACATGATCCAGTCAAAAAAGCCTGTCCCACCTGATTGTCCGAATGAAAATTCAAGAATACCAGAGCTTGCAATATTAATAACCATCCAGGTGCTGTTTAATTCACCAGATAGAAGACACCCAGAATTTCCAGAAGAAGGATTTGTTGAAGGGTTTGAAATGCTTCCGTTTAACTCTTGTATAGCACCAGAACCACTTGGGTCAATAGCAAATGTTGAATTGGTACAAATATTTACAGCATCCGGGCAGTCACTCGCAGTAGACGCCTGTCCGAAGGCATTTTGAGAATATAAAAACAGAAATATTAATAGTCCAACACGTTTCACAATATAGCTTTAAGTCTAGACGAGTTGGAAAGAAATAAGTTGCCAATCAAGGACTTACTTTATTTGTCTTTTCTTAGAAGCATCTTTGTACCAACCTTCGTTGTCTTTTACTTCAACAGGTACATCCGACATTCCGTTTAAACGTCTTTGAATATTCATCCAATAGAAAAACCCTCCAAATCCACAGATTAATAAGAAGAAATTAAATGAATTACCGATGATTTCGAAAATTTGAAAAGTCCATTGAAAAATGTCGCCGAGTAAGAAGAAAAAGTCTGTTGAATTCATAGTATCGTATTGGATATTAATACAAAGAAAACAAATTAAATGCTTAAAACAAAATCACAACTCTCCTAATAATTCGAATGTTTCTTTAGAGGCATTTTGTTCAGCAACTTTTTTTGAACTTCCCGTGCCTAATCCATAATCCTGATTGTTGATTTGAACTACAATGGTATATACCCACTGGCCTGATTTATGCTCTTCAGAGATCAACTTAAACTGGAGTTTTAATTTTTTTCTTTGACACCAAATGTAGAGCTTAGACTTAAAATCAATTTCTTCGTGTAACAGTTGGTTGAAATCCAAGTATTTTCTAAAAACATGATTTTTTAGTGCTTTTTTGGTTTTTTCATAGCCCCCATCTAAATAAATGGCACCAATGATTGCTTCAAAAGCATTCCCTTCTAATGAGTTGATGTTTATACTTCGGCTCTGGTTGTAAAGAAGAACTTCTCGAATTCCCATATCTTCACCAAGCTTACTTAAGTTTTTACGATTTACAATTTTTGATTTAAGCTTTGTTAAAGCGCCTTCGTCATTGTCTGGAAAATTTAAAAACAAATATTCCGCAGTGATGGAGTCTAGAATGGCATCCCCAAGGTATTCTAGCCGTTCATTAGAATATTCTTGTTTGTTATCTCCTGTATATGAACGATGTGTTATTGCTTTTTGAAAATAAGAAAGGTCCTTAGGTTTATAACCAAACTTTGCGAGAATGAAACGAAAGAGTTTAAGTTCACCCTCTGTTTTCTTATTTCTAAACAAAGGTATTTTCAGGGCGTTAGGGCTTATATTTCTTTACGATTACACTTGTGTTGTGACCTCCAAAACCGAAGGTGTTTGAAAGTGCAATATTTACAGTTCTTTTTTCAGCTTTATTGAATGTAAAGTTGAGCTTAGGATCTAAATTTGGATCGTCGGTGAAGTGATTAATTGTTGGTGGAACAATATCTTCTTTCACTGCCATAACACAAGCGATGGCTTCAATAGCTCCCGCAGCACCCAAAAGGTGACCTGTCATAGACTTTGTAGAGCTGATGTTAAGGTCGTAAGCTTTTTCTCCAAAAACAGACTGAATGGCTTTTACTTCGGCAACATCTCCAAGAGGAGTCGAGGTCCCGTGAACATTCACATAATCAACATCAGCAGGAGAAATGTTTGCATCATCAAGAGCAGAAAGCATGGTATTCATGGCACCTAACCCTTCTGGGTGAGGAGCAGTCATGTGATAGGCATCTGCCGACATTCCACTACCAATAATTTCTGCATATATGTCGGCACCTCTATTCACAGCGTGCTCATATTCTTCCAAAATCAAGGCCCCTGATCCTTCACCAAGAACAAAGCCATCACGATCAACATCAAATGGTCTAGATGCGGATTGAGGAGAATCATTCCTTGTAGACAGCGCTCTTAAGGCGTTAAATCCGCCCATTCCCATTTCGTTCACACAAGCTTCTGAACCACCAGTAACAATAGCGTCTGATTTTCCGAGTCGAATTAAATTGAACGAATCAATCAAAGCATTGGTCGCAGATGCGCATGCGGAAACAGTTACATAATTAGGGCCTCGCAATTCATGTTTAATGGAAATTTGTCCGGCAGCCATATCGGCAATCATTTTTGGAATAAAAAAAGGATTTAGCCTCGGAGGACCATCACTTCCAAAATAATTTTTCGCCTCTTCCTGAAAAGTATTTAAACCTCCAATACCAGATCCCCAAACAACACCAATTCTATCTCTATTGGGATTTGAGTCCAGAATGCCCGAATCTTTAAGAGCTTCTTCACTGGACACCATGGCATATTGCGTAAAGGCATCCATTTTTCGGGCTTCCTTACGGTCTAAAAAATCTTCTACATTAAAATTCTTAACCTCACAGGCAAACTGAGTTTTAAACAATGAGGCATCAAAATGAGTAATTGCTGCTGCTCCGCTAACACCTGCAATTAGGTTTTTCCAATATTCATCTTTGGAATTACCGATAGGGGTAAGCGCACCGAGTCCAGTTACAACAACTCTTTTTAATTGCATAAGAAGGATTTATATGTTAAATGTTCTATTTTGCGTTGTCTGCAATATAATCAATTGCATCACCAACAGTCTGAATTCCTTCAGCCTTATCGTCTGGAATTGAGATATTAAATTGTTTTTCGAATTCCATGATAAGCTCAACAGTGTCAAGGGAATCTGCCCCTAAATCATTTGTAAAACTTGCTTCGTTAGAAACTTCACTTTCTTCAACATTTAATTTGTCAACAATAATAGCAACAACTTTATCTCTGATATCTGACATCTTTATTTATTTTAAGTTTATGACTGCAAAGAAAAAAACAAACCATCAAATAACAAAATAAATCTCACTTATTTATCAACGCTAGACTTTTAATGGGGGTCATTTCGAGGCATTTATACTAACTTTGCATCACAATTAGATGAAAAAGATAGCGATTTTTATTTCTGGGGCGGGCTCAAATGCCGAAAGAATGATTTTACGTTTCTCGAAAATGGAAGAATTAGAAGTCTCTTGTTTAATTTCAAGTAAAAAAAATAAGCGAATAGAATCCCTTTGTAAGCAACATGATGTGAGCTATAAAGAAAGTCCATTTAGAACCGAAAATCATCAAGAAATCATTAGCTACCTCTTGAAAAAAGATGTTGGATGGTTGGTATTGGCTGGGTTTCTAAAGAAAATACCAGAAGAAATTATAAAGGCATTTCCTAACAAAATTATAAATCTACACCCCTCTTTGCTTCCCAAATATGGAGGAAAGGGAATGTATGGTATGCATGTTCATAATGCGGTAATTGATGCCAGAGAAAAGATTTCAGGAATCACAATTCATTATGTGAATGAAGAATATGATAAGGGAAAAATAATTAAACAGTTCAATACATCTATTGAAGATTCAGATGACTCAAATAGCTTATTTGAAAAAATCCGAGAATTAGAGACTCTTTATTTTCCGCAAGTTGTTGAAAATGAAATTCTCAATACGCCCTAAGCGTGTTGATTAAGAATGTCTGCAAAAAACCAACAATCTTCATATGAAACGTATAATGGTGCTGGTGCAATGCGAATAACATTCGGCTCTCTCCAGTCAGCGACTACTCCAGATTCAGTTAGCTTGTTAAACATTTCTTTTCCGTCTTTTTTGAAAAGAATGGAAAGCTGAGAACCTCTTTCTGCTGGGTTTTTTGGTGTAATGATTTCTAAAAACCCTTGATGCTTTTTATTTACTTCCTCAAGTAAAAACTCAAGATAAGCCGTAATAAGATCCCGTTTGGCTCCAATTTGAGACATACCTGCTTCTTTAAATATTTTCAACGAGGCAAGGTGTGCCGCCATTCCCAAAACGGGGGCATTACTTAATTGCCACCCTTCTGCACCCTTGATAGGATAAAACTCATCTTCCATCATGAATCGTTGATCTTTATCATGACCCCACCAGCCTGCAAACCTAGGAAGAGCAGTGTTGTTTGCATGTTTCTCGTGAACAAAAAGTCCTGAAACTCCTCCCGGAGATGAATTTAAATATTTGTAGCTGCACCACATTGCAAAGTCAACTTTCCAATCGTGTAGCTGTAAATTTACATTGCCCGCTGCGTGAGCCAAATCGAAACCTACAAAGGCTCCCACCTTATGTCCGGCCTCTGTAATCTCTTTTAAATTGAAATATTGTCCTGTGTAGTAGTTTACACCTCCAATGAATACGAGTGCAAGCTCTTCTTTATTTTCTTCAATAGCGGAAATAATATCCTCATGCCTGATGAGGTGCTCACCATCTCTCGGGCCAACTTCAATCAATTGGTCTTTAGAATAGCCATGAAATTTCAATTGAGATTGCAGTGCATATTGATCACTTGGAAAAGCTTTCTTTTCACACAATATTTTATTCCTTTTGCCTTTAGGTTGATAAAAAGACACCATTAATAAGTGAATATTCGTGGTGAGTGAATGCGTGATGACTGTTTCAATTTCTTTTGCTCCAACGATGTCTGCAGCCATAGATGTTAGCTCTTCATGATAGCTGTACCAAGGCCTTCTAGACATAAAATGACCATCAACGCCAAAGCGGCCCCAGTCATCCAGCTCTTCTCCAATCACTTCACGCGTTTTAACGGGTTGTAATCCCAGAGAATTACCAGTGAAATAGCGCATTTTATTTTTGTGGAATGACGGGAAGATAAATTGATTTCTGAAATCCTTTAAAGGATCCTTGTCATCCATTTCTTCTGCAAAAGACAAAGAGGTTTTGAAATTCATAAGTTCTTATTATTGCTAATTTTGTGGCACAAATATAAGGATAATGAAAACGAATACTGAGCGATCGACAGAGGAGTCTAGGAATTTATTTGAATTGGCTAAAAAGGTTATACCTGGTGGGGTAAATTCTCCTGTTAGGGCATTTAAATCTGTAGGGGGGAGTCCAATCTTCATTGAAAGAGCCAAAGGGGCTTATTTGTATGATGCAGATGGCAATCGATACATTGATTATATCGCATCTTGGGGACCAATGATTTTAGGTCATGCTCACGACGAGGTCATCGATGCTGTTGCTAAAACAGCGGTAAAAGGCACTTCATTTGGGATTCCCACTGAGCTGGAGACAAAAATTGCGGAATTGGCTACTCAAATGGCTCCAAATATTGATCAAATTCGATTTGTCAATTCAGGTACGGAAGCGTGTATGAGTGCAGTTCGTTTGGCAAGAGGATTTACGGGAAGAGAAAAGCTGATAAAATTTTCAGGTTGTTATCACGGTCATGCGGATCCTTTTTTAATTGAGGCGGGAAGTGGAGCCGTAACATTTGGTTCACCGAATAGCCCGGGAGTAACCAAAGGGACAGCAAAAGATACGCTACTGGCTCGATACAATGATTTAGAAAGTGTTCAGGAGCTTTTTTCGGCAAATGACGGACAAATTGCAGCAGTAATTATAGAACCCGTTGCGGGAAATATGGGGTGTATTCCGCCCAAAGAAGGTTTTCTAGAAGGGATAAAAAAGCTTTGTACCCAACACGAAACGCTATTTATTTTTGATGAAGTAATGACAGGTTTTAGATTGGCCCAAGGAGGGGCTCAACAATTTTTAGGAATCGATGCAGATATAAGTACTTATGGAAAGGTTATCGGGGGAGGCCTCCCCGTTGGCGCTTTTGGCGCCCGTAAAGAAATCATGTCTTTTCTAGCTCCCGAAGGACCGGTTTATCAAGCAGGAACCTTGAGTGGAAACCCATTGGCAATGACTGCAGGTTATTCAACACTTCAGATTTTAAAAAACGACCCCAACTTATACGAAAGACTGTCAGCCAAAACAAATCATCTATCAGAGGTGATGCGTGCTGAACTGAAAGAGAAAGGGATTGGATTTCAATTGAATCAGCTCGGATCAATGATGTCTCTTCATTTTTGTGAAAACGAGGTGGTTGATTTTGAAACGTCCAGCGAGGGCAATAATGACATGTTTAAAAAGTATTTCCATCATATGCTTGAACATGGAATTTATCTTCCGCCGAGTGCATTTGAGAGTTATTTTTTAAATGATGCCATCTCTTATTCAGACTTGGATGATACTGCACAAATTTTTCGAGAATTTTTAAAATCTGTTTGACGAACAAATAGCAGCTCGTGTTGTTTATGGTTTAAAGTTAAAAATGCAACACAAGGGAAAAATATTAGAAAAAGCAGTTCGCGAAAGCGGAATGCCTCTGACAAAACTTTCTGTAAAAATGGAAAAAAGCAGAAGGTGGATGTACAATGCATTTGAAAATGAAAACCTGTCCATAGACTACATTTTGGCAATAGGAAAAATAATCCACTACGATTTTTCTGATGACCTCAAGGACTTAAAAAAGTTTAAAGAGTCTGCCGAGAAGTTTGGAATAAATTCAAATTCATCAGATTCTGATTATTGGAAGAATAAATACTTAAATTTACTCGAAAAACACAACCTGCTACTAGAAAGCAAGTTGAACTAAAGTCATTTAAAATTAATTCGTGATATTAGTAACAGGATCTTCAGGTTTGCTTGGAAGCCATATTCTTTACGACCTTATTGGAAAGAGGGAGAGCGTTCGAGCGGTTTATCGTTCTGAAAGAAGAAAAAACAGGGTCAAAAAACTATTTGAGTATTACAATAAAACCCTTAACCAATTTCACAACTTTGAAGATGTAGAATGGTATCAAGCAGATGTATTGGATATTGACGCCCTTGAGGAATCTTTCAGCGGTGTTCAAAAGGTCATTCATTGTGCGGCACTTGTTTCGTTTCATAAATTGGATTTTCACCGATGTATGACAATAAACAGAACGGGTACTGAAAACGTGGTTAACCTTTGCCTAAAGAAAAAGGTTCATAAGCTTTGTTACATAAGCTCAACAGCAGCCTTGGGTTCATATGGTAATCCTATTACAGAGAAAACGAGGTGGGAACCAGGAAAAGAGGTCAGTGGATATTCTGTTTCAAAATATAGTGCAGAAAAAGAAGCATTTCGTGGCGCGGCCGAAGGGCTAAATACCTCGATAGTAAATCCATGTCTAATTATTGGCCCCGGAAATTGGCACAGAAGCTCGCTCACGATATTAAAAGCCGGAAGCAAAGGCATGAAGTATTACCCACCCGGAGGGAATGCAATTGTAGATGCTCGAGACGTGTCTAACATCGTTTTAAAGCTTCTTTATTCAGAAGAGTCTGGTGAAAAGTACCTCACCATTGGGCATAATCTTTCTTTTAAAGATTTACTGGGTTTGATTGCCAAATCAATGAATCAAAAAGCACCAACAAAGAAACTCAACAAAACGCTTGCCTATTTTACAGCAGCCACTATTGAAAACATATACCGTATTTTCAGAAAACGAAGTCCAATTTCTATTGAAAGCATTCAGTCTGCTTACAAGACTCTGGAATACTCGAATGAGAAAGTGAAAAAAAGATTTGATTATGAATTTCACACTCTTGAAGACACAATGGATAATGCGATAAAAGGAAGGTTTAATGATTAGCTCACGTTTAAACAAGAACATTCCCTTAATTTATCAAGTGGTTTTGGTGGTCATTTATTTGGTCGGAATGATTGGTTTTTCGAATCCGGAATGGAAAGAAGAGTTGCAACCCGCTTCGGGCATCATATTGTACATATCTACATTCATAATTGCCCTGGCAAGTAAAAATAAATTGAAGTTTATCATTTTCATGGCCATTGCCTTTATCATTGGATTTGGAACAGAAGCCATTGGGGTTAATACGGGGTATCTTTTTGGAGATTATCAGTATGGTTCAAACCTCGGCCCGAAGTTTTTAAATGTATCTGTGGTCATTGGGCTTCTTTGGGGTGTTCTTGCTTTGGGTGCAGCATCAATTGTTGACCGTATTGTACTATTTAATAAGGCCAAGGTGTTTTTTTCTGCACTATTAATGCTTATTGTTGATGTCATCATGGAGCCTGTTGCCATTGCAAATGATTTTTGGACCTGGTCAGGAACAGAAGTGCCGATGTATAATTACATTTGTTGGTTTTTAATAGCGCTCGTCTTGCAAATGTTTCTGCGCAAGCTGAGGCTTAATGAAAAAAACAAAGTTTACGATACCCTGTTAATATTAATGGTAGTGTTTTTTGGTTTTTTAAATTTATATTCAAAATGATTGTATTGGGGCCTGTTGTCTTGGTTTTGTCTTTCTTGGGAATGGAGTTTATGGCTTGGTTTACCCACAAATATGTGATGCATGGTTTAATGTGGCGATTCCATAAAGACCATCACCAAGTAGAAAAAGGGTTTTTTGAACGAAACGATGTTTTTTTTATGATATATGCAATCCCGTCTTGGTTGTTGATCATGCTGGGCTCAATGAACGGGGTCTGGATTCCTGTTTGGATTGGATTTGGAATTGCTTTGTATGGTCTTGCTTATTTTTTGGTACATGATGTCTATATTCATAGAAGACTTAAATGGTTTAGAGACGTAGATCATCCTTATTTTTTTGCCATCAGAAAAGCCCATAAAATCCACCACAAACACCTTGGTAAGGAACACGGAGAGTGCTTTGGAATGCTTGTTGTACCTCGAAAGTTTTATCAAGAAGCAAAAAAAACATACTTGCTTAAAAAAGAAATAAAATGAGTCTTTATTTGCTTTTAATGATCGCATCTTTTGGCTCTTGCTTGGCTTTGAGTTTTGATCAAAAGGTGGCTTTTTTCAAGAATATAAAATTCATCATTCCCGCTGTTACCCTTGTGGCTGTTCCATTTTTAATTTGGGATCAAATATTTACCGAAAAAGGCATCTGGGGGTTTAATGAACAGTACCTACAAGGTATATATCTTGGAAAACTTCCTTTGGAGGAGGTTCTTTTTTTCTTTTTTATTCCATACTGTTGTTTATTCATTTATGAAGTATTGAATGCCTATTTCCCTAATGCGTCTTTGCACAAGCTGACTATGTTTTTTTCCATATTCATGGTGCTTTCAGGCATCATGATGGCCCTCACCAATATGAATCAATGGTATACGTTTTCTGCCTGTACATTGTCTTCTTTGATTGTCGTATTTGCCATGAAGCAAAAATTCATCTGGTATCCACGCGCCATCTTCGCATTTGTTGTCGCCCTTATTCCGTTTTTCATTGTAAATGGGATATTGACAGGTGCTGCCACGGAAGACCCAGTGGTTTGGTACAACAATGCACACAATACAGGCATTCGATTGCTGACCATTCCCTTGGAAGATGTGTACTACAACTTTTCATTATTAATCCCCATTATTGGCATTTATCATTTTCTAAAAATTAGATCCTACAGTAGAAAGGATTAATACACATCCGGAAGTTCAATTCTTTTTTACCCCTCTGGATTAGACACAGCAGATAATTTATATTTTCGTATTCATGGCTAAGAATATTGATAAATACAGCAAGAGAGGAATACGGACAAGCTACGTTTCAACGGTAATAGGAATCTCCCTTGTATTGTTTATGATCGGTTTAATTTTAGGCGGGGTTTTAGGGATAAGTGAATTTGAAAAGCAGGTAAAGGAAAGCATTCGAGCAGACATCTTTTTTAATCCAGAGATGAACGAAGCCGACATCAAGCTGATTGAAATAGAAATCAAACAATGGCCAGAATTCAGTGATGTTTATTTTGTTTCTCCCGAAATCGCCATGGAGGAATTTGGCGGGGTAGGAACCTCAAAAGAAGAAATGCTTGAAATTTTGGATGGGGAAAACCCAATACCACCAACCATAGTGTTCAGTCCAGTTGAAAAACTTGCCAATAAAAAAGGAATGGACTTGATAAAGGAAAAACTAATGGAATCCTTTAGTGAAGAAATAGAGGAAGTCAGCTATGATGAGAACAGCATAAAAGATGTGAATATGGGCTTTCAGCAGTTCATCTACTTGTTACTTGGTGTAGCCATCTTATTGGTGATTATTGCCGTGGCGATGATTAACAACACCATCAGATTGGCCCTTTACTCCAAAAGATTCACCATCAAAACGATGCAGCTTGTTGGTGCCAAAGGATCGTTTATTAGGCAGCCATTTTTACTTCAAGCCGTTTTACAAGGTGTCATTTCTGCCATTGTTGGCATGTTTATTTTGGTGTCGGTGTTTTATGCGTCCAATAATGTGTTCGATACTTTTGAAATAACGTTTAGTCAGGGCTCATTTATAATTTTAGCATCATCCTTACTTGGACTGGGTATATTTATTACCGTTTTGTCTACTTGGTTTGCATTAAACAAGTATCTTCGTATGAGTTTAGATGACTTATATTCTTAAAAAATGAAAAAAGCAAATAAGCAAGTAACAGGGGAAAAGAAAGATCCGATTTATCACTTTGGATTCAATAAAGACAATTACAAGTGGCTTTTTATTGGCCTTGGAATCAATGTTCTTGGTTTTCTTCTAATGATCGGAGGGGGAGCAGATTCTCCAGACAAATTTGATGGCGATGCCCTTTTTAGTCATACCCGAATCACCATTGCACCGATTTTAATATTGATTGGGTATGGAGTGATATTGTATTCCATCATGAAACCCAACAAAAAGAATTCAACACCCGATTAACGGGAGTTTTTAATTCATGAGTTTTTTTGAAGCCATTATTTTAGCGATTATCGAAGGACTAACGGAGTTCCTACCTGTTTCATCAACAGGACATATGATTATTGCATCAACCTTTATGGGGAATGCTTCAGATTCGTTTGTCAAGCTGTTCACTGTAGCGATTCAGTTCGGCGCCATTCTCTCGGTGGTCTTGGTTTATTTTAAAAGATTTTTAAAATCCATTAATTTCTACATTCTCCTTTTTGTCGCTTTTTTACCTACCGGAATTATCGGTTTGTCCTTAAAAGGATATGTTGATGCCCTATTAGAAGAGGTCGTCGTTGTGGCTATTTCATTACTAATTGGGGGCATTGTACTATTATTTGTAGACAAGTATTTTGCCAAAAACGAAACGGAAGGAACCGATGTGGTTTCCTACAAAACGGCTTTTATAATTGGTGTAGTACAAAGCATCGCCATGATCCCAGGTGTATCTCGTTCGGCAGCTACCATTATTGGTGGAATGTCGCAAAAGCTGACACGAAAAGCGGCTGCAGAGTTTTCATTTTTTTTGGCAGTTCCGACCATGTTTGCGGCTACCGTAAAATCGATGTGGGATGAAAAAGAGCTGCTGATAGAGTCCTCAAACAACGAGTGGGTGTTTCTTTTAATCGGAAATGTGATTGCTTTTATTGTGGCCTATTTTGCGATCAAATCGTTCATTTCGTTCCTCAACAAAAATGGATTTAAGGTCTTTGGATACTATCGAATTATCCTTGGCGGACTCATCCTCATTTTAATGGCAGCAGGCGTAAATCTTGAGATGGCGTGAAAGCGACCCAATTTCAAGAAGGCCATATGCTTTTGATCGATAAGCCCAAAACGTGGACCTCTTTTGATGTGGTCAATAAGCTTCGCTGGCAAATCAAAAACAAGCTTCAGGTCAAAAAAATCAAGGTGGGTCATGCCGGAACCTTAGACCCATTGGCGACAGGGCTATTGGTATTGTGTACCGGAAAATTTACCAAAAAGATTGAAGGACTTACCGCAGACCACAAGACTTATACGGGAACGATCCTTCTTGGAAAAACCACACCTTCGTATGACCTGGAAACAGAATACGACGCCGAATTTTCCACAGAACATATAACTGCGGATTTGATTGATGAGGTGCGTCAATCTTTTTTGGGCAAACAATTACAGACGCCCCCCATCTTTTCAGCCAAGCAAATAGATGGCAAACGCGCCTATGAATTTGCAAGAAAAGGGGAAACGGTCGAGCTCAAGAAAAACGCCATTGAGATTTTTGACTTTAGCGTGGACACAAGCGCATTGCCCGAATTGCATTTCTCTATTAAATGCTCTAAAGGAACTTACATTCGTTCGATTGCCGCAGACTTCGGGAAGGCCCTTAAGAGCGGCGGAACACTTATCGAATTGCGTCGTACGGCCTCGGGTGATTTTGACATTGCGGATGCTTTGACGGTTGAAGAAGCCATAAAAATGATTCAAGAGAGCGAAATTTAAGCCAAGCCCTTTTTTAGTACTAAAAAATCCCTATTTTTGTCGCTCCGAATTACTAGGCCCGAGTGGCGGAACTGGTAGACGCGCTGGATTCAAAATCCTGTTCTTTCGGGAGTGCCGGTTCGATCCCGGCCTCGGGTACTAAAGAGGAGACTTTTTCACGAGAGTCTCCTTTTTTTGTTTTCAAACTCTGTAAAGCCTTTTGTACTTTAGTAAAATCATGTGCTGAATATGGAAAAATTAAAAACAGAAAGACTTCACTCATTAGACTCTTTAAGGGCGATAATGATGATGCTAGGTTTGGTGTTGCATTCTGCTGCAACGTACAGCATTGATGTTGGTGATTGGCCCATAAATGATCCTAAGGCAATGAGCTACTCGAATGATTTCATCGTGGGTCTTATTCATTCCTTTCGAATGCCTATTTTCTTTCTTATTGCTGGCTTTTTTGGATCAATGCTCTTCTATGAAAAAACACCTCTGAAAATGATAAAAAATCGTATTTCACGAGTGGTTTATCCATTTTTAGTCTTCTTAATTCTACTATGGCCTCTGATGCTTCTCACTTTTGGATACACAAAATCAGTCTTTGCTGGAAGTCATGATCCCTTTGCAGAGGTGGTAAATATATTCTCTTCTCCTTTTGCATTTATTCCACGTCATACCATTCATTTGTGGTTTTTATACTATTTGATCATCATCACCATTTTGACCGTATTGATTGCCTTTCAAATGAAAATGTTTCCTAGAGTCAGAAAAGAAATCATCAAAATATTCAAATGGATGATTCAAAACCCTATCCGGCGTTTAGCGTTTTTTCCAACCCTGATCTTTGCCCTTTATTTCGTTTCAGAAATCACGGAAGTAGAAACAGCTCCTTTTTTCTTTCTCAA
>ERZ1048686.1520-NODE-1520-length-17558-cov-5.841399_pt1 | contig 17558 bp, 18 predicted proteins | sample MGYA00383099_ERZ1048686 | MGnify/ENA primary metagenome ERZ1048686 (study PRJEB29581, sample SAMEA5548369) | metagenome | biome: marine; feature: coastal; material: water | depth 25 m | study: Short-term variability in the microbial, nano- and picoplankton... | reverse complement strand
CTTCTTCAACCACTTCTTCAACATCTTGTACCACTTCTTCAACCACTTCTTCAACATCTTGTACCACTTCTTTGACCTTTTCTTCTACAACTTCTTCAACCACTTCTTCAACCACTTCTTCAACATCTTGTACCACTTCTTCAACCACTTCTTCAACCACTTCTTTCTCGATTATTGGAGATGATTCTATTTCATCATTTATAACGTTAGATTTAGGTTGGTTGGACTGTTGTTCTTTCATCATTTTCTCTTCCATTTCTTTACCTTTCTTAAAAACAAAAGTTTTTTCTAGATTACGATTAAATAAGTCTGAATCAAACTCTCCACCCTCTTTTTTTAGATTATGCCATTCTCCGTTCTCGAATATTTCAATATCTAGATTATTTACGCTTAAAGGGCTAAATGTAGCATACCACTCAGATGGATCAGCCCCTTTAGATTTGCCAATTTCTGCCATTTTATCCCATAATAAGGGATTAACTTTTGACTTATGTTTATACTTAGCAAAAGTTACAAATAGAGAATTCAAATTAGTAACGAATCTTGCACATCCTATATATTTTTCAAATTCTTCTGGGGTATTTAGATCAAACTCTTTTTTTCCATCATTAAATCTTTTAAAAGCAGAGTATTCCCATTTAGAATTTTTGGTAAACCAAAGCCCTGGTTTCTTAACTTTCAACATCTTTTCTGTTTGAGATGTAAGCAGCTTTCCCGTCTTAAAAATTTCTATTAGATGAGAAAGTGATGTGTAATGATAAATTAAAGTTTTTTCCATTTTTCAAAGATATGAATTGATTTACTCTTTTTACTTATTTTTGTAGTATGAAATCAATCTTCGACAAAGTTTCAAATGACTGTAGTAAACTTGTAATAAAAAGATATAGTACATCTTTTTACTTCTCAAGCAGGCTTCTTTCAAAATCAATAAGACAAGATATATTCAATATATATGGCTTTGTTAGGTTAGCTGATGAAATAGTAGATACATTTCATGAATTTCCTAAAAAAGAATTATTAGAGGAATTTGAGAGAGAGTTATGGAGGAGTGTAGAAAATAAAATTAGTTTAAATCCTATTCTTAATTCATTTCAATATACTGTTAATAAATATTCCATACCAAAGGACCTCATAACCTCATTTCTAGAAAGCATGAAGATGGACCTTGAAAAGAAAGAGTACAGTACTGTAGAGGAATACAAAAAATATATTTACGGATCAGCTGATGTTGTTGGCTTAATGTGCTTAAAAGTTTTTGTAAAAGGATCTAAAAAATTATACAACACACTTAGTCCATTTGCAATTTCACTAGGATCTGCATTTCAAAAGGTTAATTTTCTTAGAGATTTAAAAGATGATTCCGATATTTTAAACAGAGTTTACTTTCCTAATGTAGATATGAATAATTTTAATGAGGAATCAAAAAGGAAAATTATTTTAGAAATTGAAAAGGACTTTATAAATGCAGTTAAAGGAATAGTTAAACTTCCAAAAAATTCAAAATTTGCTGTTTATATAGCTTATAGATATTACAACAAATTACTAAAAAAGCTAAAAAGAACCTCTTCTGAAAATATTGTTAAAAAAAGGATTAGAATTCATAATCTCCAAAAGTTTATTGTAATTGCACGATCTTATGTAAAGTATCAATTAAATCTAATTCAATGGATATAATAATTTGGGTTTTTACGGTAATAATAACATTTACAGTTACTGAATTTACTGCATGGTTTAACCATAAATATCTAATGCACGGCCCTCTTTGGATTTTACATAGAGATCACCACAAAAAGGATCACAACTCATGGTTTGAAAGAAATGATTTATTCTTTTTTTTCTATGCATTTCTTAGCATCCTATTTGTTATACTTTGGGGTCAAGGTTTTTGGTTAGGCCTACCTATAGCTATAGGAATTGGCTTATATGGACTTGCATATTTTATAGTTCATGATATATTTATTCATCAAAGATTCAAAATATTCAGAAATATTGATAACAAGTATGCTAGAGGTGTAAGGAGAGCTCATAAAATTCATCACAAAAACATTGACAAACACGGCGGAGAGTGCTTTGGAATGCTAATAGTTCCTATGAAATATTTTAAATAGTTACTCTTTAATCCAATTATAGACAAAATTACAGTAACTACTATCAGAATTAACATTTACAAAAGTTTCATCTATTTTTTCTTCCATCCACTTTTTGATTGTTTTTAACTGTTTCTCTGTAAGAGCAAGTTCTTTAATTTTAACGTAGTCTTGAGAAAAGTCAGCTTTATGTTCGTCAAATCTATTTGAAATTTTTAAAATCTTATACTTAGAAACACTATTGTCAGAGTTATCTAGAAGAGGCATACTCATTTGGTTGTCATTAAGATCTTTTACTTGAGAGTATAATAAAGGGTCCATTTTTGTAAGTTCAAATCTAGTATCATTGGTACTGGGATTAATAAGAACACCTCCGTTTAATCTAGTTTGTTTTTCATCAGAAAATCTTAGAGCTGCATCTGAAAAAGTAATTTCATTATTAGATATCCTTTCCCTTAAATTATCAATTTTCTCTTTAGCAGATTTTAATTCATCATCAGAGATCTTTGGAATTAATAATATATGTCTAATATCAATTTCTTGGCCTCTAATTTTATCAACAGCTAGAATATGCCAACCAAACTCAGTTTTGAAAGGTTGTGAAATTTCATCTTCGCGAAGGCTAAAAGCTACATCTCTGAATTCTTTGGCCATTCTGGGTTTTTTTCTGTTTAAAGTATATTTCCCTCCTTTACTTCTTGATCCAGGATCTTGAGAATATAAAAGTGCTTTAGAAGCGAAGCTCATTCCACCTTCAAGAATATCTTCTCTAAAAAGGTTTAATTGATCTATAATTCTTTGATTTTCCTCTTCAGAAACTTTTGGTTCAACAACTATTTGAGCTATCTCAAGTTCAGTTCCAAATACAGGTAAATCAATTTTAGGAATGGTTTGAAAGAATTGTCTAACTTCTTCTGGAGTTATCTCAACTTTTTCAACAATTGATTCCTGCATCATCTCTGAAAGCCTTTGAGTTTTATTTATCTCAAACAATTCATCTCTAAAGGAAATTTCATCTTTTTTCTTATAGAATTCCAAAACTTTTTCAATTCCACCAAGTTGTTCAGTAAAATATTCAAGTTGCCTATCAACATAATCATATATTTCATTATCAGAAAGCTCAAGACTATCTTGAATAGCATGATGAGCATACAGTTTATCCTCCATCAGTTTTCCAAGTAATTGGCATTTTGAAATACCTCTAGTAGAAATACCTTGAGATTCCATATCAATTAACACCTTATCTATATCCGAATCTAAAATGATAAAATCTCCAACTACAGAAGATATACCATCTACCTTAATTTTCTCTTGTGAAAATGATAGTTGAAAAACTAATACTAAAAAAAGACTATTTAAAAATTTCATATTTCCTGGATTTAAGAGCATCATTTAGAATTTCTTTATTTAAATTTTGAAGTAATTGTAATTTCCTTTGATTAATAATTGCTGACTTTATTCTTTCGTAAAGATAAGATATTGGTGGAATATTTCCAGACTTAAGTATATCCTTAACAATAAAAAAATTGACATACTGCGAATCCTCGATTGTAAATAATTTATTTTTAATTAAATACTTAGATTTATTTTGCCGATTAATAAACTCAATTGAAGTAATAACATCTCTCTCTGTATACCAAATAGAATCATTTAATTTTAAATCAGCAAATTGAAAATTAAGTGAATCCAGAAATAATCTGTCATCATCATTAACTCTGACAATATATCTTTTTATTCTAGTAAGATTAATATTATCATTGGGAACTTTAACATATCTGAATTTAAGTAGGTTTTCATTTAATTTAAAGTTATTACTATTAAGATTATAAAAAGAGTCTATTACAGAAGTTGATACTAAAGAATCAATTCTTGTATTCACTATTAAATCTTTATAAGAATTAATGTATAAATCCACTTTATAGTTATTTACTAGTTCATCAATTTCACTCTTTTTAGACTGTGAAAGGTTTACTAGAGAAAGGTCATATAAAACTTTTTCTTTTGCCCAAGATTCAACAAAATTCATAAACTTTTTAATACTATCGTCTTCGGATAAAAATTTAGGGAGATCATTTTCATATAAAAAGTTCTCACCTGCTCTAGCTACAAGATTATTGGAATTATTGTTTGATAAGTTATTACAACCAATTGTTATAAATGAAAATAATAATATAAAGATGAATCTTTTCAAAGATTATGATTTAGGAGGACTATAATTAGGTGCTTCTTTTGTTATAGATACATTATGTGGATGACTCTCTCTAATTCCAGAACCTGTAATTTTTACAAATTTTGAAGATTTTTTTAAGGTTTCTATATCTTTAGAACCACAATAACCCATTCCTGAACGAAGACCACCAATAAATTGATGAATACTTTCATTTAATTGTCCTTTATATGGAACTCTTCCCACTATACCCTCTGGCACTAGTTTTCTTTTATCTGACTCATCAGATTGAAAATATCTATCCTTACTTCCCTTTTGCATAGCTTCTACTGATCCCATCCCTCTATAAGTCTTAAATTTTCTACCATCATATATTATTGTTTCACCGGGAGATTCCTCAGTCCCAGCCAAAAGTGAACCTAGCATTACAGAATCAGCTCCAGCTGCTATAGCTTTTGCAATATCTCCTGTATACCGAACACCTCCATCTGCTATTATTGGTATTTTAGAATTTTTTAGAGCCTCTGAAACCTCTAGAATTGCTGATAATTGAGGATAGCCAACTCCAGCTACTATTCTAGTAGTACATATAGAGCCAGGACCAATTCCAACTTTAATTCCATCAGCACCATTCTCTTTTAAATAATTTGCAGCATCAGCTGTAGCAATATTACCTACTACAATGTCTACATCTGCATAAGCATCTTTTAGGTTTTTTAGAACATCTCCCACCCTACTAGAGTGAGCATGAGCGGTATCAACGACTAGAGCGTCAACTCCAGATTTGATAAGTTTTTCAGCTCTCTTAAAATAATCATCATCTGTACCAATAGCAGCAGAAACCATTAATCTACCTAACTTATCCTTATTAGAAGTTGGTTTTTCAGAGTGTTTATTAATATCTCTAAATGTAATTAATCCAATAAGTATTCCATTGGAGTCAACTACAGGTAATTTTTCAATCTTATGAGTTTGTAAAATATCTTCTGCCTGAGACATTGAAGTACCCGCTTTTGCAGTTATTAGATTTTTACTTGTCATAACTTCAGATAATTTTTTTGAATTATCTTTCTCAAACCTTAAGTCTCTGTTAGTTACTATCCCTATTAACTTTCCGTTATTAGAAACAATTGGAATTCCTCCAATTTTATATTTCTTCATGTTATTTTTTGCATCAATAACTAATGAATTTGCATCAAGTGTTACTGGATCAATTATCATTCCAGATTCGGCTCTTTTAACCAATCTCACTTCATTAGCCTGTTCATCTATTGACATATTTTTATGAATTACACCAATACCGCCTTCACTTGCCATAGCAATTGCCATTTTACTTTCTGTTACAGTATCCATTGCGGCAGAAAGTATTGGAACATTTAAACTTACATTCTTACTAAACTTTGTTTTAAGAGAGACGTCAGAAGGAAGTATTTTGGAGTAGGATGGCACTAAGAGAACGTCTTCATAGGTTAAACCTTCTCCAACAAATTTTGATTTTATCATAATGCAACTAATTATAAACTAATTGCATGCAAAGATACAAATTTAATTCTAGTGTATTTATAATAAAATTGAAAGGCCAATTATAATAAAAACAAGGGATTTGAAATAAGTTAATTTATAGTTTTTAGTATCAATTTTTAAAAAAGAAGCTAAGTTGTTTGATGCTATTGAAGCAATAAAAAATATAATCAAAGCTTGAGAAATAAATATTGAACCTAAAACAAGAAACTGAAGACTTGTGGATATGGTTTCTGAAAAAAGAAAATTAGGGAAATATGCAATGAAAAATAGTAGAACTTTTGGATTAACTAAATTCATGTATAGACCTCTAAAAAACAAATTTGTGTTTTCAAATTTAGCATCAACGTTGAATTTAGTCTTTAATTCAGCATATGCTAAATAAAAAAGATATAGGGTTCCAAAATATTTTAAATAATTGATTAGATATTCGTTAGTTTCAATAAAGACTGATAAGCCAAAAACCAAAATTAATGTGTGTATAACCAATCCTGAACAAAGACCTATTGAAATTAATAAACCTGATTTTTTATTTTCAAGACTTTGATTTAATACAAATATAATATCTGGCCCTGGGATTAAGGTAAGGGCTATTGAAGATATAAGAAACAATAATAGTTGATCCATTTTCCGAATTTAATTATAATTTATATTATAATATTAAATAAAGTTTAATTGATGAAATTAATTTAACAATATGCAATACATAGTATATAGAATATGTTTAATTTGTGCTAATTAAAATAAATAAAATGAAAAATCTTAAACTTATAATTCTAATATTTTCAATATCAATTAGTTGTTCACAAGAAAATCTTTCAGATAAATATGCAGAATCAATAACATCCAACGAACTAAGTGATTTACTCTATGAGTTTGCATCAGACAAGTTTGAGGGTAGAGAAACTGGTGAACCAGGTCAAAAATTAGCTGTTAATTTTATTAGAGATTTTTATAAATCAAATGAAATAGATAAGGCAGATAAAACAGAAGATTATTTTCAAAAATTATTAGTTGACGTTCCTGGCAAAATGGTAACATTTCCTTACAGTTTCCCTGATTCAGTTAGAGGTTTTATGATGAATGAAAAAGAAGTTAATTGGATTGAAACAGAAAATGTTGCTGCTATAATAAAAGGTTCTGTACATCCAGATGAATATATAATTATTTCAGCACATCTAGATCATGTTGGCAAAAGAGGTGATGATATTTATAATGGTGCAGATGATGACGGATCTGGATCTATGGCTTTACTTGAACTTGCCCAAGCATTTAAATTAGCTGAATCTGAAGGTAATGGACCTAAAAGATCGATTGTTTTTCTTCATGTAACAGGTGAAGAAAAAGGTTTATTAGGTTCTGAGTACTATACTATGGATCCATTATACTCTCTTGAAAAGACTATAACAAATTTAAATGTTGATATGATAGGAAGAACAGATCCTAATAGAGGCTCTGATAATGATAGATATATTTATTTAATTGGTTCTGATAGATTAAGTTCAAAGCTACATGAAACATCAGAAGAGGTAAACAATAGAACAATTAACCTTGAATTAGATTATACGTTTAATGAATTAGATGATCCTAATAACTTTTATGAAAGAAGTGATCATTTCAACTTTGCTAAAAATAATATTCCTGTAATTTTTTACTTCAGCGGAACTCACGAGGATTATCATGGTACAGGAGACACTCCAGATAAGATTCGTTATGACCTATTAACAGAAAGAACTAAATTAATTTTTTATACTGCATGGGAGATTGCTAATATGGACGAAAAGATTGAAGTAGATAAAGAGTAGAAAAAATTAAGAAAATTATATTCATTTTATTGGTGTCAATAATTGGTTGTAATAAAGAATCAATTAATCAAGAAAAAACTTTTACAGGTACTCTTGTTAAGCAAGGTATTTGCTTGAATTATGTAATTCAAGTAAATGATATTGATTTTCCACAAGAATTGATCGAAAAAATCTGGATAGATGAGTTTTCAGATATTGAATATAAAAATGTATTTGCCTTAGAAAGTGTATGTGATTTTCCTGAAAGTATAAGAGAAGGTTCATCTTTCGAATTTATCATAGACAATAAAAAAGAAAATAATTGTGCTGTTTGTCTAGCTTACACACCTGTTCCTAATAAGTATATTAGTATAACAGTTATTAAAGGGTAAAATAGCTTGAATTTTTTTAAATTAGAGATATGAAGTTTGATTGGAAATTTGTTGATGATAGTACAAAAAAATACCCTTGGTATATCTTTTTTATTATATATCTAGTAGCAGCCTTTTTAAGAAATCAGACCATTGATTTTATAGGTATAGACTACGATTCTTTAAGTTTTTTATTAAGAATAACCATAAGACTTATCGGTGTAATAATATATATGATAATAATTCTTGCACTATTGGAAATATTCATACCTAAAAAGAAATAGCTTGAATTTTTCTAAATTGTAGGTGTATATGTATGAAACATTAAGGACAATTCATTTAATTGCTGTTACACCTTGTATACCTTTAGGCTTTTATTTGATTTATATATCCAAAAAAGGAAATAACCTTCATAGAGTATTTGGCAAAATATATTTAGTATTAATGTTTTTTCAAGCTACAGTATCCTTTTTTATGGATGCAAGAGTTGGACCTCAATTTTTAAATCATTTTGGATGGATACATATTTTATCTGTCATTACTGTTGCTACAGTTCCATACACTTTATATGCAATAAAAAGAGGTGATGTGAAAGCACATTTAAGGTCAATGATAATACTATTTTGGTCTGGATTAATAATCGCTGGAGGTTTTACACTTTTTCCTGGAAGGTATCTAAATGAACTTTTATTTTGACTTGAATTTTTCTAAATACAGAACTCACTCCCCTAAACATCCATTTTACGTTAATTTAACTGTCTCAGTTCTGCCAATTAATAGCTTTTTAGTCTCTTTTTTTGTAAATTAACAATGTATAAGGAAAACTAAAGAAAAAACCCCTCATTAGCTGAAGGGTTTATTTTATTAGTGTAATGTAACGGTTAACTTGGGTGGAAGAGCGGTCTCGAACCGCCGACCTCCTGAACCACAATCAGGCGCTCTAACCAACTGAGCTACAACCACCATTTAGGTGGCAAAAATAGACTTTTTGAAAATTATATTAAAGGATTTTTAAAAAAATTATAATAGATCAAAAATATTATCAATAGCTATATTTTTTCTTGACTGAAATGCCTCTGCATATTCCTTATCAATCAACCTTCCATAATTTTTTGCCCTGTATTTAATACTCTCTATAAAATTATCAGAATTAATTTTAGTAGACTTAGTAGATGAATCTTTAAGTACTTGGCTTTTAAATGCTAGAATAGCATCTTTTTTTATTTCAATAAAGTCAGATATATCTACTATTAAATCAGGATCAAAATCATTCCACTGTTGATAATTTAAATTTATTCTAGGCCTCCAGGGTGACTGATTTTCACCTTCATAAGCAGTATCCAACTTAGTTAAACCACTTAAAAAAGCTGATTCATAAATTAAATCGGAAGCTTTACCATGATCAGAATGACGGTCAAATTGAGTAGGTGATAATATTATATCAGGTTGATAGTGTCTAATGATTTTAACAACTTCAATTTGATTCTCCTTATTATTAAAGATAAAACCATCTTCAAAGTCTAGATTTAATCGAAATTTTGAGCCTAATATTGATGAAGCTTCAGACGCTTCATTATCTCTTAGCTCAACAGAACCATTTGTGCCAAGCTCTCCTCTGGTTAGATCTATAATTCCAACTGTTTTACCCATAGATGTTGACTTAGCTATTGTACCACCACAACCCATTTCTACATCATCCGGATGGGCACCAAATGCTAATATGTCAACTTTCATTTTATTGATAATTTTATTGCTTGGTCAAGATCTTCATAAAGATCTTCATAAGATTCAATACCAACAGATAATCTAATAAGCTTATCACCTATTCCCTGTATATCTCTTTCTTCCTGGGTCATTAACCCATGAGATGTTTTCATTGGAAAGTTTACTGTCGTTTCAACTCCTGCAAGACTCATTCCAGGTTTAATTATTTTTAATGATTTAAGAAAATCATACACATCAACATTTTTGTTTAAATCAAAAGACATCATTGCACCAAAGTCATTCATTTGAGATTTAGCAAGCTCATGTGAAGGATGTGATTCTAGTCCTGGATAATAAACTCGTGAAATATTAATGTTTTCATCTAACATTTTAGCAAGAATTTTTGCATTATTAGTCTGTTCTTTCACTCTAATAAGTAAAGTTTTCATACTTCTTTCTAATAACCAGACTGTATAATCGCTTAAATTTCCACCAAAGTTTTTAGCAGAATTAAGTATTTTTTCGATTCTTAGTTCTGAACTAATTACAGCCCCTGCTGAGATATCACTATGTCCTCCAAGGTATTTTGTAGCACTATGAATAACAATGTCTATTCCATGATCAATTGGATTTTGATTGACTGGACTAGCAAAAGTATTATCAATCATAGTCCAAATTCCCTTTTCTTTAGCAATTGATGAAACTGATTTTAAATCAACAATTTTTAAAAGAGGATTACTTGGAGTTTCTACATAAATCCCAACAGTGTTATCTTTAATTTCATCAGAAAAACTTTTAGGATCAAGACTATTAGTAAACGAATATTCTATACCAAACTTATCAAATTCAGTCTGTATAAAATTTCTTGTACCTCCATACAAATCATCTTGAAAAATAATGTGATCACCACTCTTTACGTTTGCCATTATAGATGTGCTAATGGCAGCCATGCCTGATGTAAAAATCAATGCCTTTTCACCGTTTTCAAGTGAAGCAATTTTTTTTGATAAAAACTCTTGATTAGGAGTGTTAAAATATCTAGGGTAAGGCTTAGTTTCAGAATCACCTCCAAACCATGGGTAGGTAGTAGACATAAACAGAGGAGAGACTATTCCCTGATACATAGTGTCCTTTATTTCACCTTCATGAACACATCTGGTTGAAAATTTATTTTTAGTCACCATTTGTAATCCAAGATACAATTTCTTCGGAATCTGGTCTAGTCTTGGGAGCAATAATTTTTTCAATTTTACCTTCTTTATTTATAAGGTATTTTTGAAAATTCCAAGTGACCTTTGAGTCCTTAAATTCATTCTTAGATTTTTCAGTTAGAAACTGATATATAGGATGTTTTTTTGAACCTTTAACCTTTATTTTACTCATCATAGGGAATGTAACTCCATAATTTTGCTCACAGAAGTCCATTATTTGATCATTTGACCCTGGTTCTTGCCAAAGAAAGTCGTTAGAGGGAAATCCAATTATCACAAAATTAAGGTCTTTGTATTGAGAATAAAGTTTTTGTAATGACTCATACTGATAAGTTAGACCACATTTAGATGCTGTGTTAACTATCATTACTTTCTTTCCTTTAAGCTCTGAAAAATCAAAAATATTACCAGATATATCGGCAACTTTAAACTGATGTATAGAGTTGTCAGTAGAAACTTGAGAACTAATTGTTAGACTCATAATTAATAAAATTGAAGTTAGAAGTTTTTTAAACATATTTCACAAATATAACTTTATATAAAAAAGTGCGTTCATAAAGAATTGTTAAATAGAATGAACTATTCCTATAAGTTGATCAAACTTTGTCGATGCACCACCTACCAATACACCATCAACATTATCAGAAGACAATATCTCCTTAGAATTTGATGGATTAACACTTCCACCGTACAATATCGGTATATCTTGAAGCGAATATTTAGATAGGGTGTCTTTAACTTTTGTATGTATTTCTACAATATGATCAATAGATGCAGTTTTTCCAGTACCTATTGCCCAAGTAGGTTCATATGCTAGAGTTAGCTTTATATTATCATTATCCTGAATGGTATTCTTTATTAGCTCAAAAGGAACTTGCTCATAACTATCAAAACAAAAAATAACATCTAGTTCAGATTTTAAGATAATCTCTAGTTTCTTATTAATTTGATCATCAGACTCATTGAATTTTGATCTTCTCTCTGAATGACCTAGAATAGTCTTAGTAATACCTATTTCTTTTAATTGATCAAGACATACCCCCCCTGTATAAGACCCAAGGTTTTCAAGGTCAAAGTTTTGACTAATTACACTTATATCTGATTCTTCTAAAATCTCTCTAATATTATCAATATATAAGCTAGTTGGAGCAACTTCAATATTTAAATTATCTTTTTTTGAAATTGATTTAATTTTTTCAGCCAATGCTATTGAGTCTTCTTTGTTTAAACTCATTTTCCAATTACCTACAATGTGTAAATTTTTCATATTATTCTTTTAATAAAATTTGAGCAAATACAGAATAATTTAAAATATCTTGAAAATTAGCATCAACTCCTTCACTTACATTTGTCTTTCCATTATTTTTTAAAATACTCTTAGTTCTATAAATTTTTTGAATTATTAAATCTGTTAAACTAATTACCTCCATTTCTCTCCAAGCTTCGCCATAATCATGATTCTTAGCTAACATTAATTCAAAAGTTTCATTAATGTTCTTATCATAAAGATCAATGATTTGACTAGAATCAAGATCTGGTTCATCAACCACTCCTTTTTCCAACTGAATTAGACCCATAACAGAATAATTAATAATACCATAAAATTCAGCTGTTTGGCCTTCAGCAATTTTATTATTTATATTGTTTTGTAAATTTCTAATCCTCTGAGCTTTAATGTTAATTTGATCAACTAGGGAAATAATCCTTAGTACCCTCCAAGAAGAACCATAATCTGAGTTCTTATCAACAAAAATTTTTCTTGATTTATTTATTATTTGATGATATTGTGACTTTGTATCTTCCATATAAGATTTTAGCATAAATTTGGAAAAGAAGACTAAAAGTATGACTTTAAATTGTAATGGAAAAATATTAGATTTCTCTACTAAAAAAATTATGGGAATTGTTAATATTTCTAAAGATTCATTTTTTGATGGTGGTGAATATGATAATATTGAAAAAGTAAATTCCCAAGTTTCAAAACTTATTTCGAATGGTGCGGATATAATTGATTTAGGCGCTGCAAGTTCAAAACCAGGATCTAAATTGATAGGACCAAAAGAAGAATTTGATTTGATTTACAATCATATAAATGAACTAGCTTCAAATTTTAGTGAAGTATTGTTCTCGATTGACACATACAACTCATCTGTAGCAGATTTTGCTTTATCTAAGGGGTTTTCGTTAGTAAATGATATTAGTTCTGGTAAATATGATAAGGATATGTTTAAAGTAGTCAAAAAACATAAAGCTGGATACATAATGATGCATATGAAGGGAGATCCAATTAACATGCAAGTAAATACTAATTATGATAACCTGATTGAATCAATAATTTCATTTTTTAAACTAAAAATTGAAGAACTTGAAAAAATAGAATTTACTAATATAATTATTGATCCGGGCTTTGGATTTGGAAAGAGTATTGATGATAATTATGAGATTTTAAAAAATTTAAAACTTTTTAAATCACTTGGCAAGCCAATTATGGTTGGATTATCTAGAAAATCTATGATCTATAAAGTTTTAAATAGCTCACCTCAAGATGCTCTTAACGGCACATCAATTCTCAATACATTAGCACTAGAAAAAGGTGCAAATATTATAAGAGTTCATGATGTGAAAGAAGCAATGGAATGTAAAAAACTTTTAGAAAAACTAGACTAATTCATTTTCAACAAATTGCTCTTCATATAATTTTTTAAACTTTCCATTTGGAATATTTAATAATTCTCTATGGTTTCCATACTCTAATATTCTACCGTTTTCCATGTAAATAATTTTATCGGCAGATTCAACTGTAGAAAGTCTATGAGCAATAATAATTGATGTTTTACCCATTGTTATTTTCTTTGTTGCATTTTTAATTAAATCCTCTGAATATGAATCAATTGAAGATGTAGCTTCATCTAATATTAAAATATCAGGATTATTAACTAAAACTCTTAAAAAAGCAATTAATTGTTTTTGACCAGAAGAAAGGGTACTACCTCTCTCACTAACATTAAAGTCATAACCACCTGGGAGAGATAGTATAAAATCATGAATTTCAAGATCTTTGGCGGCTCTCTCAACATCTTTAATTGATATCTCATTATTAAATAAAGTAATGTTATTAAATATAGTGTCCGCAAATAAGAAAACATCCTGAAGTATAACACCTATTTTCTTTCTAATATTTTCAAGTTTAAATTCATTAATATCCCTCCCATCAATAAGAATACTTCCTGAATCAATCTCATAAAACTTAGTTATTAAATTAGTAATAGTAGTCTTCCCACTACCTGTAGGACCAACAATTGCAGTAGTTTCACCAGGGTAAATTTTAAAAGAAATATCATTTATGACTAATTGATTTTCTATATAGGAGAATTTAACATTTTTAAATTCAATTAATCCATTGAATGAGGATTGTTCAATTATACCATTATCGTTTATTTCTGAGTCATCCTCAAGTATTTTAAATATTCTTTCTGATGAAACCATACCCATCTGTAAGGTGTTAAATCTATCAGCAATTTGCCTAAGAGGTCTAAACAAAAGACCAGACATCGAAATAAATAGAAATAATGTACCCAAAGATATATTTTCTCCATTTAGATTATTAAAACCACCCCACCAGACTAATAGACCTATACAAATAGAAGTAGATATTTCAGCAATTGGAAAGAAAATTGAATTTATCCAAACAGTTCTTAGCCAAGCATCTCTATGTTTAGTATTTATATCATTGAAATTTTTAATTTCAAGTTGTTCTCTGTTAAAAATTTGAACAATTTTAACTCCACTTATTCTTTCTTGAACAAAAGAATTTAAGTTTGCAACTTCCCTCCTAACTCTTTCAAAAGCAACTTTCATGGATTTTTGAAAAACTCTTGTTGCATATATAAGAATTGGAAAAATTGAGATTACCACAAGTGTAAGTTCAAGATTTATAATTGTCATAACAGTTAAGACCGTTACCATTTTTAAAATATCTGCAATTATCATAAATAATCCTTGAGAAAAAATACTAGCAATTGTTTCAATATCATTAACTGTTCTTGTAACTAATCTTCCAACAGCATTTTTATCAAAAAAAGACATTTTAAATTTTAATATTTTTTCAAATACTTTTACTCTTAAGTTTTTAATTACCATCTGTCCAAGCCAGTTTGCATAATATGTAAACAAATACATGAAAACGACTTCTAGAAAAAGCACAATAATCATTATTAAGATTATTGATTGCATTCCATCATAGTTTTTTAAAAGAAGATAATCGTCAACAACTACTTTAAGCAAATAAGGAGTAAGAGTGGATAGAAGAGAAATTAAGATAGCTGAAGTCATAACTCCATAAAAAGTAATATTATATGGTTTCACGAATACTAAGAGCTTAGTAAACATTTTTGCATCAAAAATTTTACCTTTTACTTTCTCCAAATTTTTATAAATTTTTCATTATAAGTAACATTAGTCAAGAATAGTCCCGATGCAGGAACAGAAAAACCTGCTTCACTCCTATCTCTAGAATCTAATATTTTTTGAAAATCCATATCAGAAATTTTTAATCTTCCTATCTCTAGCATTGTTCCTACTATTGATCTAACCATATTTCTCAGAAACCTATTAGCTGTAATGTTAAATCTAAAACCATTTTCCATAATATCCCATTTAGCAACGGAAATATCACAATTATAAGTCTTAACATCTGTATTAGATTTGGAAAAACATTTGAAGTCAAGATGATTTATTAACCTAAAACAGCTTTTATTCATTTTTTCAATATCAAGTTCATCTTTAAGATAATATGCAAACTTATAATTAAATGGATTTTTTTTTGAATTAATAAAATATTCATATGTTCTAGAAGTAGCGTCAAACCGAGCATGAGATTCGTCAGATACTAAAGATAAGGATTCTAAACTTATATCCTTAGGCAACATCATGTTCAATGATTTACAGAATTTTTTTTGTTCAAATTCTGTTTCAATATCAAAATGCGCAAACATTTGTCTAGCATGTACTCCTGTATCAGTTCGACCTGCTAAAGTTAAATTAGACTTAATACCAAAATATTTAAACATATTGGTTTCTATTGACTCTTGAATAGTCTTTGAATTAGGCTGTTTTTGCAGTCCATGATAATTTGTTCCATCATATGAAAACTCAATGAAATACCTTGACATAACTAGTTAAATTAGATATTTGTTGAAATTAAAAATAAATTCGTAAATTTGATATAATATTTCTTCCAAGAAGTACTTTTCTATTAACATTTCAAATCAAAACTTTCTATACACATGTACGATATTAAAATGCTTAAAGCTAAAAAAATAGCTGAGCTTATTGAAATTGCTGAACAAATTGGGTTAAAAGATCTAAAAGGTCAGAAAAAACAAGATATAATTGACACTATAATTGGTAAGGCAGGAGATAAAAAATCAACAGAGATTAAATCTGATCCACAGAAAAAACAAACAGAGGTTAAATCTGATCCACAGAAAAAACAAACAGAGGTTAAATCTGATCATGATAACACTAACAAACCTTTCAGAGTTGATAGAAAGCTGAGAAATAGTGGAAATAAAAATCATCATAACAAGAATTTTACTAATAGAAAAGATGATAATTTTAATAAAGATACCAGGAGAAAATACAAAGAACCAGACTTTGAATTCGATGGGATAATTGAATCAGAAGGTGTTCTTGAAATAATGCAAGACGGTTATGGATTTCTTAGATCATCAGATTATCATTATCTGTCATCACCTGATGATATATATGTATCAATGTCTCAAATTAAACTTTTTGGTCTAAAAACAGGTGATACAGTTCATGGTACTGTAAGACCTCCAAAAGATGGTGAGAAATATTTCCCTCTTATTAAGGTAAATAAGATTAACGGGTTAAACCCTGAAGTAGTAAGAGATAGGGTTTCTTTTGAACATTTGACTCCGCTTTTTCCTGAGGAAAAGTTTAATATCTCATCAAAAGAAAGCACAATTTCAACAAGGATAATTGATCTTTTTTCTCCAATAGGAAAAGGACAAAGAGGTATGATTGTCTCCCAACCTAAAACTGGAAAGACTATGTTACTTAAAGATGTAGCCAATGCTATAGCTGCAAATCATCCAGAAGTATTTCAAATAATTTTATTGATAGATGAAAGACCTGAAGAGGTAACAGACATGCAGAGAAATGTTAAAGGGGAAGTTGTAGCATCTACATTTGATGAGCCAGCAGACAGACATGTAAAAGTTGCCAATATTGTTTTAGAGAAAGCTAAAAGATTAGTAGAATGTGGTCATGATGTAGTTATACTTCTAGATTCAATCACAAGGTTAGCTAGAGCATACAATACTGTTCAACCAGCATCTGGTAAAATTTTAAGTGGTGGTGTTGATGCTAATGCACTTCACAAACCTAAACGATTCTTTGGAGCTGCAAGGAATATTGAAAATGGTGGTTCATTATCAATTATATCTACTGCTCTTACTGATACAGGATCAAAAATGGATGAAGTTATTTTTGAAGAATTTAAAGGTACTGGAAACATGGAACTTCAATTGGATAGAAGAATTTCAAATAGAAGAATATTTCCGGCAATTGATTTAGTTTCTTCAAGTACAAGAAGAGATGATTTACTGTTAGATGAAAATACTATTCAGAGAATGTGGATAATGAGAAAATATCTAGCAGATATGAATCCTGTAGAAGCAATGGAATTT
>ERZ1048686.1518-NODE-1518-length-17564-cov-5.315895_pt1 | contig 17564 bp, 14 predicted proteins | sample MGYA00383099_ERZ1048686 | MGnify/ENA primary metagenome ERZ1048686 (study PRJEB29581, sample SAMEA5548369) | metagenome | biome: marine; feature: coastal; material: water | depth 25 m | study: Short-term variability in the microbial, nano- and picoplankton... | reverse complement strand
GCTTGAAGTTGAGCCGAACGCTGCCCATCAAGCGCTTGCAACCTTTGCAACCAAGATTGATAATTTCACACTCATTACACAAAATGTAGATGACCTTCATGAGCGAGTTGGTAATGAAAACACCATACATATGCATGGGCGCCTCAAAACACTTCGCTGTGAGCAAAGCGGACACAGTGAGATAAGGATGACAGATGCTGATTTTTGTGATGAATTCCTTTACTGTCAATGCTGTGCAACACCGCAACGCGTGCGCCCCGATATCGTTTGGTTTGGAGAAATGCCGATGCAGATGGAGGAGATTTATTCAGCGGTTGAAAATTCTGACCTATTCATCGTGGTTGGTAGTTCTGGGCATGTCTATCCGGCTGCAGGGCTAGTCAATGTCGCGAATGCAGCAGGTGCGACCACCATTTTGGTGAATCTTGAGGCACCTATTAATGCCGGGGACTTTGATGAGGTCCATCTCGGTAAGGCGGGAGAACTTTTGCCAGGTATTCTCGAAGCCTTGAGCTGAGTAAGAAGTTACTGTGGATTCATTCAATGGAGTTCCATAATTTTCCAGATTTCAGAGGTTCCAAGTCTGAAGGTGTTCCATTCTCCTACCCTTTCTGTCTAGAAGTTTGTACCTTCTCTTTTCCTCCTCAAGTATCAACATCCTCTGCCTTTGGCACATTTCCAGGAACTCATCCAATCCATATCTACGGCGAATGAATGTATCATTCTCCCACCAACGTCTAGCAGTTCCTCGGAGCAGGTAGAATCCAGCACCTCCATAGAAACCGGGGGCCCGGTTTTTCCATGGCGGTTTCACATGCGGCCTTGGTTCAATATCAGAGAAATACTCCACGTCTGCAAGTGTTGTCCACAACTCTATCCAAACAGGATCGTCGATGAGAATATGAGGGTCGATATTCAAAATCCCCCCCTCCTCAATGTCCTACGTCCATTCCTTAGGGCGACTCGATTATGAGTCTCAAACATGAAGTCAGAAAGTTGGCTGATTTCAGTATCTCCGGAGGCGAATCTCAGTTCGAGAATTCGGCGTCCATTTCCTTGCCAGAATGCCAAGAACCGAGAGAATACTCTAGGATCTGTATCTGGGGCGTTTATATCCATCAAAAAATGGCTTACAGCTTGTTCTATCATTAAATTAGTTAATTGCATAATATCAGATATAATAACTCCTCCTACTATATAAAGGAACCGGTGCTAAATCGGAATTGAACGAATTATTATTCCTTCTTCTATTGACTAGATTCCCTTTGGATTCTTGCCAATCAGAACAATTCATCCGAGAGTTGTTTGTAGGCGGTGCGTTGTTTCTCTGACTGAAGTACCATTCTTCCCAGCTTATTTACTGCGGTTCTGTTTGTGGTTCTTACTCCTGTCTTAACATCTTCAATAAGGCGTTCCCACCCGTTTTCCCGAGCAAAAATAACATCATTCGGTAAGAGAATTAGTGCTTTTTTGTATTCGAGTAAAACATCAATCACGGTCTTTGCCTCCCAATTCATCGATTTGCCGGCTGTTGATGTTGCTGGAAAACCTTCAAACTCAAGCAATTCAGTAATTTCTCTCTGTATTTCTACGCTTAATTCTAACAATGAATATCCAAAGATCACACTTCTTCCACACCATCCGGTCATTACGATTCCAAGAACAAGTGGGCTATTAGATTCCTCATCGCCAATGTAAATGATAGGGTATACTAATTTTGAACTCGTACGTCTACCGTTAGCGAGGACGCCGGGTCTCTTGATTCCTTGATGTTCAGACTCACTGGATAGATGAACAATTTGAGCCTGAATGCATTGCTCAATATTGATTTCAAAATCTAATACTTCGTCTTCGTTTGATTTTAATGATTCTTTAGACATGTTTCTATGCTCCATTCCATTTGCCAAATGACAAATTTTTCACTAAAGAGTAGTGCTTTTTCATATATAAAGTTGACTATCGGTAAGAACCTGACTAATGGCCAAAACGAATCAGTGGGGTGAACACCTATTTCAAAAGCTACCCAAAAAAACTCCGAATAATAAGAAACAATAATATTTGATACGCCTTACGAGATATATGGACGACATACTCATTGTGGCAATACTTGCTACGGTTTCCCTAATTGTGTTAATTATTGGATTTGGATTTTTGATTTACTTATTGCGCCCACTTGACGCAATCGCAGGCATTCAAGAAAAACTCGGGAGTTCAACAGGATTAGGTGCTGGCGGAGAAGCATCGCTGAAGGCTATATTACAACCATATGTGGATGCAAATCTTGTAGTTGAGAAACTGAAAATGCCAGATAACCCTCGCAGCAATGTTGAGTTTGCATACAATATTGGTAAAACTCAAGGTGGTGAATTGTATGTTCCAATTGACAATAAGCATGGTGGTGCGCCGAAAAAGAATATCACTGATGTAGGACAAAAATATGTTGGAAAGAACACAGTAAATGGTAGTGCCTTTACTACCGCATTTGGAATAATTTCTGTAAATGATGAGCATTATGAAATATATACACAATCATGGAAGGATTTCGCAAGAAAACAAAATGTGATAATTGTTAAACATGAACAAATAATTCCCTTTCTAGAATTTCTTCAGTGGCACCACGATATATTCGTCCCACTAAATGATCTTTCAGCGGTTGTTAATCTAACAACAAGATGGGAAGGGCACCATGCAACAACAGCAGATATTGCTAATGAAATTGAAAAAGTGGTTAAGAAGTTCAAGGCCCATATTGTGAATAAACCTGAAAACCTATCTGCTACGCTCCCACAAACGCTCGGTGCTACGCTTCCACAAACTCTCGGAACACAAGATGGGGAGGGGAATTCGGTAACAGAGGAAGAATCTCTTGAAGACTCTCAAATCGATGAAGAAAGCGAGTAATTGCAGCAGTCTATGAGCAACGGGGTCAAGGGGCTGAATAGCCTGACTACAGGGTTTGCTTAGTGACTACGGTCTGCTCAGTCTTTCAGTTGACGCTTTGTAATTGCGCACAATCAAAGCGTACTAGGTCCACCAGCAGAGATTTCAGGCAATTGCCTCAATTCTCCAAATAATGCAGGACCTGTAACATATGTTCCTACAATTCCAAGTTCACCATTTGTATTATGGGCTAAAGCAATCCAAGGTCTTCCTTCATCATCGATTTCAACATCAATGAAATCTCCAAATCCTCCACAGCGTACATTACCGCAGTCATCTGTAATGTCAAGTGGGTCATCAGGTGAATTAACTGCAACAGTTGTAATCAGAGGATTTTCTGCAAATGCATCGGTCATCACAGACATATATCCGCCCCATCCACCAAGATCATCTCCTTCACCAATATATCCGACTACAACTCTACCTTCTTCACCAGCAAAAATTGTTGGGAAACCAGTTTCGTTAACTCCAGGTGGTGCGACCATCATAGGCTCTGACCATGTGTCGCCTTGGTCACGTGAATATGCCATCCAAGGCATTTCGTCAATGCTTATCCATGAAGCGAATAGGTTGCCAGCTTCATCTGCTGCAACGGCAACTTCGTGACTATGCCATCCCTCTTGCATTGGAACGCTTGTAGTAATCGTATGTTCAGTCCAAGAATATCCACCATCTATGCTACGATAGACCGCAGGCCCATCACATGAAGGGTTTCCTCTGTATATTGCTCCATCATTAGAACCTGCAAGATGTCCATGTAATCCAGAACATTGAGCAGTTCCTATCGGATATCCTGGTCGTTGAATATCCCATGTTAATCCACCATTAAGAGAACGTGAACATTGAGGGCCTAAAGCAGAACTTCCAGTGTTGATACAGAATACAAGGATGGTGTCATAAGTTCCTTGTCCATCAACATCGGGCATCGAAGCAATTGATTGGTGGTCTTGTGGTGTGTAATATCCTTCAGCAGTGAACGGGATAGACCATGATTGTCCATCATCATCTGAAAATTCAACAAACATTGCAGTCAATGCATGCATGTCAAATTTGACAATTCGGTCAGTCCATTTGTCAACATAGATGTAAGGGTCGTTAGAAGATGGCACTTGGCCAATATCAGGGAGTACAGGATTAAATGGTCCCATATTTTCCCAAGTTTGACCTTGGTCCATGGATGTAAAAACCATACTTCCTCTACCTGCACCACCGAATGATGCATAGTGAATTCCACCGGTTGAGGTGACTCCGATTGTTGGTTCAAAAGTAGTATCTCCTATGCCATAATAAGTTCCCATTGCTGGATAGGGAGTTGAATTGCCTGTTAGGTTATCATAACCAATTGTATCATTACTGGCATTGACTGCACCAGGATAATGATACCATGTTGTTGAAGAAAATAATCCATCCAACGGAGTGGAGACTTCCACAACTTGTTCAACTTCATCATTTCCAAAGCATCCAGACAATGTCGCGCTCAACATTAGAAGAGTAAACAAAATCGCAGGTGAATGGCGTTGTCCCATAATGTCGCGGGGCGGACTATTACACATGATACTAACGCTTGAATGCGGTCTTTGTGATATTGAGAGATTCAAAACAATATTGTGGATTGTTTGGGGAGTATTCAAAAGTGGGGTCACTATGTCATCAACATGGACATGAGTATGGAGACTGTGATTGGAATCATTGCAGTAGTATTGTTTGTATTGTTTTTGATTTGGTTTATCCAAACCTCGAACAGACTGATAGTTTTAGACGAGAATGTAGAATTATCTTGGAGAAATATAGATGTTCTTCTAAAGCAAAGATATGACATGATTCCTAATCTTGTTGAAACATGCAAAGGATATGCAAGCCATGAATCTGAGATTTGGAATAATTTTGCCGAGGCAAGAAATATGGGTTCTAGTTGCTTATCAAGTGGCAATGTGGCAGGAGTTGCCAAAGCGGAGTCAATACTTGCAGGTATGATGCCAAAAATCAATGCAGTAATGGAGCAATATCCTGAATTAAAAGCGATTAAAGAATTTTCAGCATTGAGGGTTCAAGTAGTTTCTATTGAGAATCAAATTGCAGACCGCAGAGAATATTTTAATGCTTCAGCAACATCATATAACAAAGTCATTCGCTTGTTCCCAACTTCAATAGTTGCTACAGTTAAGGGTAATAAAAGGAAAGATTTGTTCATTGTTGAAGGTATTGAAAGAGAGAATGTGAAGATTCAATTTTGAAGCAGTTCTTGATAATAACAGAACGATTTGATGCAAATAACTTGTAATATAATTACATAACATTCAAACACCATTGACATTAATTGAAAAATCGGAGGGATTTGATGTTCTTGATAATCGGCTCGGGAAACCTCGCAATCCGTCTGGCAACTTGGTGCCAAGGTAGTAGGGGTTGCATCGTTGTTGGATTGGCAGATAAATTACCTATTAGCCAACAAGATGCGCTTGAAAAAATCGAGATAATGGCACTACCACATTCTGTTTCATTGAAATCAATTCCACTTAGCGATAGGATGCCAACTGCAGTATTATTACTTGACCCGAGTGCTTTGAATGATTCAGATCCAATTGAGGCTTTGAATACAATGTGGCCCAAGGTTCCTATCTTGACCACATTGCCATTACAAGGTGATGGGATTGATTTGGTGAGTATTGATGATGTTTCATTTGCTGCAATACAAGATAGAATAAGAGCATGGGAGCGAAAAGATGGCGCTACAGTTGTTCAACATTATCTTGCAAGTGTTCCAAGAGGCTCTAAAGTGGCAATATTCTGCCATGATAACCCAGACCCAGATGCACTTGCTGCAGGTCTTGCAATTCACGAATTAGTCAACACTTTAGGGCTTGATGCGAAATTATACCATGGCGGATTGATTGAGCATCAGCAAAATAGAGCAATGGTACATCTTCTTGAAATCCCGGTCCGCCGTCTAATTTTGGATTGGGAAGTTGAAGATATATTGAGAGAAAGTGATGTGATAATTACTGTTGATTTCCATAGACCTGGGGCTAATAATATCCTTCCTGAAGATTGTGTTCCGCACATTATCATCGATCACCACAGCGTTGAAACAAGCGTTGCCGCAGATATTTCAATGGTACGTCCTGAGTTTTCGGCAACATCCTCAATGGTTGCCAGTTTGCTGATGAGTATTGATTTTGAAATGAATAAAAGAGTTGCAACTGCTTTAGCATTTGGAATTAGGACAGACACACTCGGATTTACAAGAGATTTCAATGCGGTTGATATTAGGGCTCTTTCATGGCTAAATGCATGGGTTGACTCCGAATTACTTCGTTCTATAGAAACGCCTCCTCGTTCACAACAAACCCTCGAGTCTTTTAGTGAAGGTCTCAATAACAGAATTCTTGTTGGAAAAACATTGATAGCGCCAATTAGTCAAATGCCTAATCGAGATGCATTGGCCCAAATCGCAGATTTCTTATTACCAACTGCAGATGTTGATAATGTCATTGTATTTGGGCCAAGAAGAGGGAGAATTATTCTTTCAGCAAGAACCAGTAATCCGAATATTCACATTGGTCGTCTATTGGCTGAAAAGTGGCCCGATGGCTTAGCAGGTGGTCACAAAGCACTTGCAGGTGGACAAATTCCGTTTGAAGTGCTATTAGATGAAGTATCTGGAGATGTAGTAAAAGATAGTGAAGATGCTCTAAAAGCGATGGCGATTGAACTTGAGAAAGTATTCGATTGAATAGAGGGGTGATTGAATGACTGCGTCGCTATTTATTGATGTTAATCCGAATCTTAGGATTCTTGGAACAGCCCACGTCGCCACCGCAAGTGTGGAGGCAGTACGCCATCATATTGCAGAATATCAACCAGAAATCGTTGCAGTAGAGTTGTGTAAATCAAGACACGATGCTTTGACCAGTGACCGTCGTCTTGACAAGGAAGGGTTACTCAAAGTGGTCAAGGAAGGAAAGGCACCTTTGGTTCTAATTCAATCACTATTGGCGGCGGAACAAAGAAAACTTGGTTTGGATGAAGGTCAACAGCCTGGTGCAGAATTAATTGCTGCAGTTGAAGAGGCTAAAGCAGCTGATTTAGAAGTTGCATTAGTGGATAGAGATATTCAAGTCACATTACGAAGGGCATGGAAGAATATGCGATTTATTGAAAAATATAGAATATTAACTTCACTCTTGTCACAAGATGATGAAGACGATGAAGATGTACCGGATGTCAATTCTCTTCTCAACGATAGTGATTTGTTATCATCATTGATGGAAGAATTGAGAGGCTTTTCACCGGGTGCAGGAACTGTATTAATAGATGAAAGAGATGAATATCTGGCAACAAAAATTTCGGCACTAAATCCTGACAAGAAAGTGCTTGCAGTAGTTGGTGCTGGACATTTATCAGGGATTGAGGATTTTCTTGTTAACGATAAATGTAATACTGAGAGAATTGATGAATTGCAAAATGTTCCTAAAAAAACACTTGCAATGAAAATAATGCCTTGGGCAATACCAATGCTTGTAATGGGCTTGATGGCCTATTATTTGTCAACCGGTGACGAAGTTGATCTTGTTCAATTTTTCACTGTATGGACTGTTGCCAATGCTATTTTTGCTGCACTAGGTTGTATTCTGGCTAGGGGTCATCCATTTGCAATTATTACTGCAGCACTCGCCTCTCCGATTACCTCCTTGAATCCAGCATTAGCAGCGGGTTGGTTTGCAGGTTATATTCAACTAAAGATGGCAGAACCAAGTGCAGAGGATTTAGCAGAATTCTTAAAATTAGATAATCTTGGAATGTTTTGGTCAAATAAAGCAGGACGAGTCTTGATGGTAACAGCGCTAACCAATCTAGGTAGCATGGCTGGAGCATGGGTTGCAGCAGCAGGACTACTCGGCGGATTTGGGTTGTGAACTCATAAAATATTGAGGACATTGAGTAAATCAACATGTTCTTCAATATCATGAACTCGTAGAATATCTATTCCTTCTTCATTGGCAAATGCAGCAACTGCAAGAGTTCCGGATAATCTGTCATCGGTCTTTGTTTTTCCAGTAAGTTGGGAAATCATTGACTTCCTTGACACGCCCCATAGAATTGAATAATTATTGATTCCACGAAATAGTTCATGCTGTTGGAGCAATTCCACATTATGCTGTAGAGTTTTTCCAAAACCGATTCCGGGGTCTAAGCAAATCAACTGTGCAGGGTGGCCGGCCATGACCAATGCATTTGCTATTTCTTTCAAATTGTCTGAAACCTCTTGGCTACAATTCTGGTAAGTCGGATTTGATTGCATATTGTTTGGTTCTCCTTGCATATGCATAATACAAACAGCACAACCACTTTCGAGAACTACATTTACCATTTCAGGGTCTCGTAGTCCAGAAACATCGTTGACCATGTCTGCTCCGGCAGCAATTGCTTGTCGTGCAACTTCCGGTCTTCTTGTGTCGATAGAAATCAATCCGTCTGGATTTGCTTGTCTTAGTCCTATTACCACAGGGATTACTCTATCCAATTCATCTTGTTGTGAAACAAAGTCTGCATTTGGTCTTGTTGATTCACCACCGACATCAAGCCATGTAGCCCCTTGACTCCACATCCTTAGACCACTCTCAATTGCTTTCTCATGGCTTGTTTGTCGTGATGCGGCATGGAATGAATCGGGTGTAATATTTAGGATTCCCATTAGAATACAAGATTCATCATCATCTCTATGTAAAGCCGCAGAAATCACATCTCGGCGATTCATTTTGACTCTATAGTCGCCCTCCATCGTCACTGCCAGTGCGGCAGGTTTGATAAGATGTGACAGTGAAGGCCTTCGCATGTCCGAAGAGGCCGAATCTCAATCTGTTGACATTGAGGCGTCAAACCCCCCCCCTCTTGAAGTAGATGACCCCAGTGAATCCAATCTGGAATTAGCCAATCGATTAACCATACGTTTTGATCCTGCTAACCGTGGTGAATTAAGAGATATGATCTCAACTAAAGGTCAATTAGGTGGCGGATTAGTTACTTTGATGATTGTATTTTGGTGGCTAGCCATTGACTCAATAACAGACAACTTAGAAGTTGGAGTCTCCAAGTTCTTTTCAATTAATTTTTCAGATGTTGCTCTTGTTGTAATCTGTTTAGCTTTATTATCTTCAATTCTCAAAGATTTAAGCAGGGAACTTGGACTACTAGCCCCTTCATTCATTTCTGGAGGCATGCTTATTTTCAGTGTCATATATGTTTTCGAGCCACTGATAAACGGTATCTGGCCAAATGATTTTGAGTTAAGTGAAGGAATGTTTAGAACTCTTAGATTGGCAATACTTTGGGTAGGTGTTACCGCAGGAGCAAAAATGCTTGTTGATTCAGCATTACTGATGTGGTTGAAAACATTTATCGATGCAGAAGGTATTGATATTGAATCAAAAAACTCTTCACAATCTGGTGAAGATTTAGAAGTTGCTGAATTATTGGCAGAATAATTGTGACGGCATCCTCTTGAAGGGCAATTTGTTGGCTTGCCACATGGCAGGTGAAAGGCTCGATATTTTACGCCTAGGTTACCGCAAAGGGCGTGACCCACGTATTACAACCCACCTCGCACTAGTTGGAAGAGCACTTGGTGCAGATCGTTTTCTTCTAGCAGGTGATGATGATGAAAAGATGTTTGATAATGTTGAATCGGTCAACGCGCGGTTTGGCGGCAGTATGGAATGCAAACACATCAAGAGTCCAATGAGTTGGTTGCGTAGATTTGTTTCTGATGATGCAGGTGATGGTGAGCCAGGAGTTGCTATTCATCTAACAATGTATGGAGAGCCATTCAGGGATGTGATTCCACGAGTTAGAAGAGATAGACCCGTTGCAATTATTGTAGGCGGTGCTAAAGTGCCGAGCGATGTGTACAAATTATCACAATATAATGTTGCAGTTGGTAATCAACCGCATTCAGAAGTTGCTGCTTTGGCACTTTTCCTGGATGCATGGTATGGAGAGGCTGCAAGCGAAAGAAATTTTGAAGGTGCTCGCTTGATAATTGAACCATCGCCTGAAGGTAAGAAAGTCACTGATTTAGACCGTGAAGAAGAAGAGTAAGTATGTTCTTACTCGCCATATTAAACTATATTTGCATTGATAGTTATTGATTTGAACAATAGATGTGCTCTATTGTTTTCCATACCTAATGATTATGAGTCGCCGTTAACGACCAAAGTTGATGTCGGGAGACGGTTCACAGAGAGGTAGTTTCTCACCCGGCTCAAGTTGCCGTGGAGTTGACAATGCACCTGCATTTTTTGACGCCGCTGACGGACTGGTTTTTGGAGACGAATTACCGCCTGCTGCAAACGGTGAAGGTGTGCTATTAACCGCCGATGGCGGCCGTTATGAAGGGACTCTTTTCGGTGCAGAAAATTATGGTGAAGGTGAACTAGTTTTTACTACCGGAATGATGGGCTATCAGGAATCATTGACCGACCCATCATTCGCCGGTCAAGTATTGACTTTCACTTATCCATTGATCGGTAATTATGGAATTCATCAAGGGAAATCAGAATCTTCTGGAGTATGGCCCCGTGGAGTTGTAGTAAGACATGCAATGACACAGCCAGACCATAGAGATTCCATTGCGACAATCGGTGAATTGATGAGGTTGCATGGAGTTCCTGGAATAGAAGGAATTGATACTAGGTCTATTACTCGCAGAGTTAGAGAACTCGGGACAGTGTTGTGTGTGTTCGGTCCGAAAGGTTCTGAACAACAATTGAAAGAAAGATTAAGCCAGTTGACATCTCCTGATTTAGAAGACCTTGTTAATGAAGTTTCAATCGACACCCCAGTAATTCTTAATGAAGGTGCTATCGATGAATTGAATCGACCATTGCCTCGTCTTGGTGCTTTAGATTGTGGGATAAAATACAATATTTTGCGAAATCTTTGCCATCATTTCGAAGTGGTTTGGTGTCCACCCGAAACAGATTATACTACATTGAAAGAGCAATATCAAGTCGATGCATTGTTTTGTTCAAACGGACCTGGTGACCCTGCGCACAAAGGAAAAGCAAACAATGCTAAGAATACACTTGCTGCAGCGGTGTCTGATAAAATGCCAGTAATGGGTATTTGTTTAGGTCATCAATTGATGGGACTTGCCTCAGGCTTGCAAACATACAAGATGAGATATGGGCACCGAGGAGCAAATCAGCCAGTAGTTGACTTAGTGAACGGAACAGTCGCTATCACAAGTCAAAATCATGGCTTCGCCGTAGCAGACCCTGAGGCTGGAATGCTAGCAGCTCATCCAAGCGGTGCCTGTTCAGATTTGGTGGAAAACCAGCATGGAGCCGAAGTCAAAGTTCGTTATGTCAATGCCAATGACCGAACAGTAGAGGGATTAGATATCGTCGGACATCCGTCATTTACAGTCCAGTTCCATCCTGAAGCATGCCCAGGGCCAAATGATGCGGCCCCATTATTTCAAAGATTTAGAGAGATTGTAGATTCACATTTAGGAGGTGAATAAAATGCCGAGACGTGATGATTTAGAAACAATTCTTGTGTTGGGTAGTGGACCAATAAAGATTGGACAGGCCGCAGAGTTTGATTTCTCTGGAAGCCAAGCGGTAAGGGCGTTAAGAGAAGATGGCTACAAAGTTATCTTGGTCAATTCTAACCCAGCAACCATTCAAAACGATCCCGAAATGGCTGACGTCGTCTATATCGAACCGTTATTACCAGAGACGATAAAGAGGATAATGGAAATTGAGAAACCTTGTGCATTGTTGGCAGGAATGGGTGGTCAAACCGCATTAAATATCGCTAGTGAATTGGCACATAATGGAACATTAGAAGAACTAGGAATTGAGTTGATTGGCTCCGATTTAGATGCCATTGATAAGGCTGAAGATAGAGAATTATTCAACGAAGTATGCGATTCTATAGGTTTGCCAATCAGTGAAGCGGTCGCTTGTAATTCTATGGATGAAGTGATTGCAGCAGCAAATCAACTAGCATCTTGGCCGGTATTGATTAGACCTGCATTTACTCTTGGTGGACTTGGCGGTGGAACTGCGTGGGACATGGGCCAATTAGTGGAAATTGCTACATTAGGTCTAAGGAACTCAAGAATCAATCAGGTATTGATTGAGGAATCAATTCTTGGATGGCAAGAATTGGAATACGAAGTAATGAGAGATGAGGCTGACAATGCAATCATCGTCTGTACTATGGAAAATATTGACCCGATGGGAGTTCATACTGGTGAATCAACAGTTGTGGCGCCACTTCAATCATTCAGCGATGCAGACCACCAAATACTGCGTGACCAAGCACTTGCCCTTATTCGGGCATTGAATATTAAGGGCGGTTGTAATGTACAATTTGCTTTCAATCAATCCACAGGCGAGATTAGAGTGATTGAAGTAAATCCTCGTGTGTCACGTTCATCCGCATTAGCCAGTAAGGCAACAGGTTATCCAATTGCGAGAATGGGTGCGAAAATTGCTGTTGGTTATACCCTTGATGAATTACCAAATCCAATCACTGGACAAGGAACTACTGCAGCCTTTGAACCAACTCTTGACTACTGTGTTGTCAAAATACCTCGCTGGCCATTTGACAAATTCCGAACTGCAGATAGAACACTCGGTACCAGCATGAAATCAACTGGAGAAGTTATGGCAATTGGTCGTAATTTTGAGGAAGCTTTCCTCAAGGCCTGGGCAAGTCTTGAACAGGGATATGCTTACCCTAGACCTCTAACAAAGGCTGATGAATCAGAAGGAGAAGGTATGGCGGCAAGGGCTTTAGAAAAACTCCCAGATAGTACACTGGTTGAATGGTGTAGGGTGGCAACAGATCGCAGAATGGGGGCATTACTTGAAGCATTTAGGAGAGGCTGGAGTGTTGAAAAAGTACATGAGATTACCCGCATCACACGCTGGTTCCTATATCGTTTCGAGCATATTGCCCAAATTGAAGCAGAAATATCTGCAACGGAATCTTCTCCAAGTCAATTACAATTTGATGACATGAGATATTGGAAGAGCCATGGCTTTAGTGATGCACATATTGCAGATGCATTAGCAAAGTTCCCTGCAGCAGGGCCTAAATCGCTATCGAGTAGCCATAATGAGCATGCGGTAATGCTTCGTCGACATAGTTTGGGATTGCATCCAAAATACCGAATGGTTGATTCTTGCGCCGCAGAGTTCGCTGCACAGACTCCATATTATTATTCAACATATGAAATCAATGATGCGGCTGGGATAGATATCTTGCCAGATTTGGAAAACAGAACCAAACAACGCTTGGTTGCAATAGGTTCTGGGCCGATTAGGATTGGACAGGGTATTGAATTTGATTATGGCTGTGTCCATGCTGTAAAAGCAATACGTGAGGCTGGACATGATGCAATATTAATCAACAATAATCCTGAAACAGTTTCCACAGATTTTGATACATCGGACCGACTTTACTTTGATCCATTAACATTGGAATGCGTTTCTGAAATCCTATTGCGCGAGGATGCACATGGAATCTTGCTACAGTTCGGAGGACAGACTGCCATCAATTTAGCCGAACCATTGGACCAAAGAATCCCTCACTTGGAATCATTAGGGCTTCGGTTAGAGATTATGGGGACTTCATGTGATGCTATCGATGAGGCAAGTGATAGAGAACGGTTTGAGGAGTTTGCTAAGCGCAATGGAATACGCATGCCACGTGGACAAACCGGCACAACAGCAGATGATGTACGCGAGGCTATCAAGAACATAGGTTTCCCAGTGTTGATTAGACCATCATACGTTCTCGGTGGAAGAGGTATGGAGATACTATCAAATGACGAGCAAGTTGATGCTTACTTAGAAGAGGCTTACTTGGCTCCAGACAAACCTTTGCTAATCGATGAATATCTGGGTCATGCTACTGAACTCGATGTTGACGCTGCTGCTGATGGTGAACAGGTCTTGGTTGGTGCAATAATGGAGCATCTAGAAGAGGCAGGTATTCATTCAGGAGATTCAACCTGTTTTATCCCTACACAGAATATCTCTCCAGAGATGATGGAGAGAGTTGAAGAACAAACAAAAATAATTGGATTGAATCTGAAAATTAAGGGTTGTTATAATATCCAATTCGCAATACAAGGCGACAACCTATACTGTTTGGAAGTAAATCCACGCTCATCAAGAACAGTTCCATTCGTTGCAAAATCAAGTGGATTACCTTTGGCGAGAATAGCCGCAAGAATCACCATAGGAATCCCACTTTCACAGCAGGAAATACCACGCCGCACCTCTGGAAAAGTTTGTGTGAAGGCTCCAGTTTTCCCATTCATTAAACTGAGAGGATTGGACCCAGCACCAGGTCCTGAAATGAAATCAACTGGAGAAGTATTTGGTTCTGATACCAGAGCAGATCTAGCATATCTCAAAGCCCGTTTGGCAACTGAAGTTCCAGTTGCTACCGAAGGGGGGGCATATCTTACTGTTAGAGAAGAGGACAAGGCCAACCTTATTCCTGTAGCACAATCTTTACTGGATTTAGACTTCACAATATTTGCAACTCCAGGGACTGCAGATGTATTACGTAAGGCTAACATTCCAGTCACTACCTCTTATCGAATTGCAGAAAGAATGCATCCGGATTCCTTAGATTTGATGAGAAAGGGTGAAGTCAATTTCATTGTTAATGTGCCAACTATTTCAGGTGGAGCAGTTCGAGATGGAAATATGATGCGTCGTTTGGCAGTTGAATTGAATATTCCATTCGTAACTACAATGCGTGGTGCTGTAATGGAAGTTGCAGCAATGAAGGCAAGGTTAGAGAATGAACTTGAGCCAATGCACTTAGAAGTCCATTATTAATGACTTCAGCAAGCATCGTATGCTTCAATGATATATTTTGTTAGAGGGCTTGTCCAGGCTAGTTCACTAATTCCTGCTTCTCCTTCCACATCATAGATTCTGACGACATCGCGAACACGTACATTGCCATCACTTGAACGAGCGAGAATCGTTGCAGCCTTGACCACCTTTCCAGTTCCATGAGGATCATATACAGTATCAAGTGCTTCTGCAAGGAACCAATCTGCCTTTTCTGCCGCCTTTCCTTCGTACGTTTTCTTAGGAGTCTTAGAACCAAACATTCCTCCACCAGTCTTTTTCTTTGTACCGCCTGTTGTTGGTTTCTTTCCAGTTGAAGATGTTGCTGATTTGCCTGCGCTTGCACCTCTTGATGCGGATTTTGATGAACTTGCAGCCCCTCTTCCATCAAACTCTTGCTGCATTTCGGAGCGGATTTCCTTTTCCAGTTCTCTACGGATTTCCTTTTCCAATTTAGAGCGCAATTTTTCTTCAACTGCTGCAGGATTATTCTTGCCAGCAAGTGCGATTGCATCATCTCTTTCATCGGTTAGTATCTGCAATGTTCCAATGTAATGAGATGCAACTTGGATTAGTGCAGTTTCCATAGAAGCCTCTAGTTGCATAGAAACAACATCATTTGATGACTCTCTCCACTTTCTCCACTGCAGCATAGTGTTGGCATGAATATCAGAACCACATTTTGGACAGAAACTGCGCTTTGGCGGCTTGAGGACCGGAATTGCTCGCATTGCTTCGGGGTCAATTCCTTCATGTTCGCCACTAGCAACATCGTGGATATGAGTGGATGCTTCCATACCATTATCCATTGCTTCCCTGAACATCCCTTCCTTCAAATCTAGTTTTCCAGCTTGAATCAAATCCCAGCCACTGGTATTTTTGACGACAGCAGCAACAGCAGCATTGGCAGCAGGCGATTGACCCCATTGATGGTCAGATAATGACTTTGAAGAATCCATTGCTCCTGCTTCACCATCGGCAAATGCGGCAGCGAGGTCAACACTATCTCCTTCTGCGGGTGCTGCAATACCGAGTTGTATTGGGTTTGCACCTTCTTCTACTTTGGCTATCATATCGAATTTTTCTGCCATTGAAAGGTCATCACGTATACGAATAACATCTTTTAATTGATTCAAATCATGACCTGTTGAGGTAATTGGTCCTTGGCCAGTCATATCATGGCCACAGGATAAACAGAACCTTGCCGCTGCTTCAACGCCTGCTTCACAGGTTGGACAATAGACTCCTGCCATAAGTTGACAAGAACCTTCACCACATTTGAAGGGTTATGCTTATTTTTACTAAAAGTAAGTAATTTGGCGACAACTTAAGGAAAGCCGTAGTATTGTTCACTCCCGTAGGGAGTGTGGCAATATTCAATTGATTCTTCTCACACTAGTTGGCAGCACGAATCTAATAGATTCATTATCTGAACTTTATCCATTTCTGCTAGAATCGGTGCCAACCTTGGACCTTTTTCAAGCCCCATTAGTGCTGTATAAGCCGCACGGTAAGCACTTCTTGGACTTAATTCCAAATCCTTGGCTGCTTGAGGTATTGCGCTTCCAATTGATTCAGAATCCCATTGGCAATTGTGTAAGGCTGCAGTCAATCCTTTCAATACAGCCTTCTGTTCATCATCCAATGATGACAATGCTTGTTCATTTGGCGTTGATAAAATATTGATTCTCATCTCTTCTGGGAAGTGTTCACTACTTATCCAATAGCGCATACGTTCAAGGCGATCTTGTAATTGCTTGGTAGGCTCATTTATTGCTCCAGATGAAACAAGGCTTTGCCATATGGCATCATCACTTGATTTTGTTTGTGCTAATAGCGCTAAGTGCCTAAAAGATACCGAAGTTGCTTTGGCAATCTCTCCAGGCTCAACCATTGAAAGACGAAGTGCTGCCTTTGCATCTTCAATCTGAACAAGTTTTCTTCGGCTAATATCCTCTTCACTCATTTCACTATCAAAATCTCTAGTGCAAAGTCTCTCAAATTCATCTGCCAAGGTAACAAGTCCCATGCCAGTATCAAAATCTATTGCCTTATTTGGTTTTGAATTAGCGATTAAGAGTCTCAAAATTTGAGGTGGTACTAAGCGTAGTGCTTCAATTGGCCCAATGGTATTTCCAGAAGATGAAGACATCGCTCCCTTTCCACGCAAACTAATCCATTCATAGGTGAGTGGCTGAGGTGGTTCATGCCCTAGCAATGTGGAAATTTCACGACCTGTGGCATATGAGCCGCCTGCTGCGCCATGGTCCTTTCCAAAGGCTTCACAAGTCACTCCAATCCAACTCCATTTCGCTGGCCAATCGATTCTCCAAGGCAATTTTCCCTGTCCCTTTGTAATATCTGAAGAACCTTCAACTCCATGAGAATCAATCCAGTAAACTAGTGGGTATTCATATCCAGTGACCTTTACTCCATCAAGGGAACCTTTCGAATCAAGTGGGCTCCAAGGAAACCAATCACTGGCTAATTCTCTGCTGGATACTCTTTCAATAATTTCTCTTATGTCATCTGCTGAGTCACATGCAAGTTTGGCCTGTTGGGCGAATTTACCATCTTGATATGAACGTAAGTTATCTACAATTCTTGGACGAACTTCAATTTCCGCTAATGCGTCCATAAAAGGTGTAAGGAAGTGGTCTGCATATGTCCAACCCTCCTCGTTACATCTCTGCCAATCGGGATTATTGTCTCCTTCTCTCGGCGCAGGTATTGCGC
>ERZ1048686.1487-NODE-1487-length-17889-cov-12.627958_pt1 | contig 17889 bp, 22 predicted proteins | sample MGYA00383099_ERZ1048686 | MGnify/ENA primary metagenome ERZ1048686 (study PRJEB29581, sample SAMEA5548369) | metagenome | biome: marine; feature: coastal; material: water | depth 25 m | study: Short-term variability in the microbial, nano- and picoplankton... | reverse complement strand
GCGTTAATTGGCAGCGAGGCGTCCAAAAAGATGCGTCTAATCTGGAAAACCTTTAGCGGACGAATTTAGGCCGCGTCCTTCTTCCCATTGAAAATCAGCCAGATCAAAGCCCCACCTGCGAGCATCAGGAATGGTGCCATAGCAAGGTTAACTGCAGTCCAGCCAGCTTGGGGTGTACCGCCTGAGCAGTTCATCAAACCACCCGATGCAAGGGACGCAACTGTGACGCCCCCGAACACGAGGAAGTCATTGAGACCCTGCATTTTACCGCGCTCATGTGTTTCATGAGATTCCGTAAGCATGTTTGTTGCGCCGATGAAGCCGAAGTTCCAACCAAACCCCAGAAGGATAAGAGCAACGTAAAAGTTCCCGAGTTCTATGCCTTGCAAAGCAACGAAACCTGCCGCTGACAAGATCACCAGACCGATCGCCATGATTTTTTCGACACCAAAACGGGCGATCAAATGGCCGGTAATGAAAGATGGAGCAAACATAGCAAGCACGTGGCCAGTAACGACATTTGCAGCATCTGACTGTTCAAACCCGCACCCAACAACCGCAAGTGGCGTCGAAGTCATCACAAGATTCATTAACGCATAGCTAACCATGCCGACGATAACCGCAACCGCGATACGGGGCGTTTTGATCAGTTCCCAGCGGGTACGCCCTTTGGGTGCATCAGCTTTTGGTTCTTCGGGTTTTGGTATGTCGAGGAAGAAAAATAGCAGAGAGCCGAATACGTTGATCGCAATTACGGCGATATAGGCGCCAAGGAAGGGAATAACCATCGCATCTGAGGTGATTTTAACCAGTTGTGGACCGATAATCGCGGACAACAGACCTCCGGCCATTACGTATGATATGGCCTTTGGTCGAAATCCTTCTGACGCCGTATCTGTAGCAGCGAAACGATAAAACCCTTGGACGGTCATGTAGCTACCGGTCAAAAAACTGCCTGTCAGGAATATTGGAAAGCTACTGATATACAGTCCGTATGCTGCGACCGCGCCACCGATTGCGCCACCGGCCGCCCCCAAGAAAAACCCAGCGCGCCTGCCATATTTTTGCATGAATGCGGATATTGGGTTGGCAAATGTCATCGAACCCAACACGATCAACGAGATTGGCAGTGTTGCAAAACATAGGTTTGAGGCAAGAGACTGCCCTGCCAGTCCACCGATGGTGAATATCAAAGGCATTTGTGAGCCAAGCACAGCCTGAGCTAAAACTAAGATAAACACATTACGTTTTGTGCGAGAGTCGTCGATCACATGAGTCATATTCAGATTGGTAGAGGTGATACATGGAAGGGTCCATAGCAAAACCAAGGCTTGGCGATCACTTCTTAGTTGATAAGATAATCGGATGATTGGACGGATTATAGAAACGCACGATTGCGTTGCCGAAGGTGCTGCATGGTTGGCCAGTGCAGAACCAAAGTTTGCAGCAGCTCTGGACCTTACAGGACCTTTGCCGTTGCGTCTTCGCAATGATGGTTTTGAGGCTGTCCTCAGTGCGATTGTTAGCCAACAAGTTAGCGTGGCGGCCGCGAATGCGATCTGGAAACGACTAAAGACCGCGGGTCTGACCGGTCCGCGAAAAGTCATGTGGGCAACGGACGAAGAACTTCGTGCCTGTGGCCTAAGCAGGCAGAAAATCCGATATGCTAAAGCATTGGTCGACGCCAAAATTAGCTTTCCTTCGCTGCGAACTGAACCCACAGAGCGTGTCATCGCAACGCTGGTTGAGGTTCCGGGCATCGGTATTTGGACTGCCGAGATATATGCCATGTTTTCACTTGGTCGCGCAGATGTGTTTGCGCCGGGCGATTTGGCCCTTCAAGAAGCAGCGCGAATGCTCTTTCAATTGGACGAACGACCCAAGGAAAAAGCAATGCGCGAAATGGCAGAAGACTGGAGCCCGTGGAGAAGCGTTGCAGCCAGATTGTTATGGGCCTACTACAAAGTCGCGAAAGACAGGGAAGGTATCCGATGACACGCGTATTGCAGGCAGGCCGCAAAGAATCTCTCTCAGGGGAAACCCGCTCAGCCGTTGTATTTTTACATGGCTATGGCGCGAATGGTGCCGACTTATTGGGTTTGGCTGATCCTTTGTCCGAGCATTTACCAGATACATTGTTTGTGTCGCCCGACGCACCGGAAAACTGTGCTGGTGCGCCAATGGGCTATCAGTGGTTTCCAATCCCATGGATTGACGGTTCGTCCGAGGAAGAATCAAAGCGCGGAATGGACGCTGCAGTTGATGACCTGAACGCTTTCCTTGATGCGTTGATGGTCGATGAAGACTTGCTGCCAGAGCAAGTTGTTCTGTTCGGGTTTTCCCAAGGCACCATGATGGCTCTTCACATAGTACCTCGTCGGGAAGATGAATTTGCTGGTATTGTAGCCTTCTCAGGACGATTGCTTGAACCAGAGCTGCTGGCCGATGAAATCGTATCTCGGCCACCTGTTTTACTGGTTCACGGCGATGCTGACGACGTAGTGCCAGTGGACTCTTTGCCATTGGCAGCAGAGGCTTTGCAGGGTGCAGGATGGACGGATGTTTATGCCCATATCATGAAGGGCACTGGCCACGGCATTGCACCTGACGGGTTAAGTGTAGCTCTAGCCTTTATGCGTGACAAACTGGGCCTGTAACTCAGTATCCATCCAATAGTATATCAACATCACGGGGGTTGTCACATTGCCGACGCCATATATAGTGGTGCCCAAAAGGGGCGGGTTGTCCCGCCCATGCCAGCTAATAAGCCGCAAGGGCAGGAGAGCACGACTATGGACGGAGACTTTAGAACGGAATTCGTTCGTGAGCCCGGCAAACTAAAGCAGCATCCAGCATTGGTTCTGAACGCGGACTTTCGACCTTTGTCGTATTATCCGCTTTCTTTGTGGCCCTGGCAGGAGGCGATCAAAGCAGCATGGCTTGAGCGGGTAGATATTGTCGCCGAATACGATGAATATGTTCACTCACCTTCTGTGACACTCAAAATTCCTTCGGTTGTTGTGCTGAAAGACTATGTAAAACCTCAAAAGCGCGTGGCCTTCACGCGCTTTAATTTGTTTCTGAGGGATGAATTTCGGTGCCAGTATTGCGGTAACAAAGGCGATTTGACGTTTGATCATGTTCTACCGCGCGCAAGGGGTGGCATTACGTCGTGGGGCAATGTCGTGGCGGCATGTTCCCCATGCAATCTCAAAAAAGGATCACGTTTGCTGCACAATACCAACATGCAATTGCGCAAATCTCCGGGACGACCCGCGGCCGAGCTGTTGCGCAATAAGGGCCGCAAGTTTCCACCCAATTTCCTGCATGAAAGCTGGATGGACTTCTTATATTGGGATGCGGAATTGGACGCCTAGTGGCTTGAGGCTGAGCTGAACAAATGGATGACACCGATACCAACCAAAATAAGAAACATTCCAGCAATCGCTGCGAAGTCTAATTTTTGGCCAAACACCAGTACACCGATGATTGAAATAAACACGATGCCGAGGCCGGACCAAAGAGCATAGGCAATTCCAACTGGAATGTATTTTAGGCACAGCGCCAAAAAGAAGAATGCCGCGCCATAAGCAACCACTACAATAACGGAGGGCCAAAATTTGGAAAACTGCGCACTGGCTTGCAGCGCAGATGTTCCGATCGTTTCAAGGATCACGGCAACGACGAGATAAAAGTAAGCGACGGGCATAGGTGCAATCCTGAGGTTAGAAATTTATTGCAATCTGGCAGAAACCAAAAAATTGTCTACGAAAATTACATGTTATCTCGATACCATTCCTGGATTACAGGTTGCAGCCAATGCCAAAGCTCCGGAGCGCCGCGAGAGATTGGAATGCCGACCCGTTTGTCCAGATGATCAAGCGTTACGTCATACTCTTTCCACGAGCCACCACCATTCGCCATGTTTGCCAAAGGAGAAGGCATACGATCAAGGGCTTTTGCAAACCTTGCGTCAGGTGTCTGACAGGCTTCGAATTCGTCCCACAGGGCACGAAATTGTGTCTGTTGATCGCTAGGCAATAAACCAAAAATCCGATCCGCTGCGACCCGTTCTTTTTCCTGCATTTCGGTTGCATCAAAATCGCCATGAATAGGAGCGTCGCCGGCGTCTATTTCAATGATGTCATGTAGAAGTAACATTTGGATAACACGATTTATGTCACTACCATATGGTGCGTAATCTTTTAAAATCATTGCATAAAGCGCAATATGCCAGCTGTGTTCGGCGCTATTTTCATGCCGCGAATTATCGTGCAGGCGCGTCGCTCTTTGAATGGCTTTTAATTTGTCTACCTCGATCAAAAACGACATCTGTGCGTTCAAATCATCCAGTTTATTCAAAAGTTATCCCCCTAAAATCCAACCCACGCCATAGGCGACAAATGCACAAGAGCCACCCACAGCAAGCGTTTCAAAAACACATCGTAGCATATGCTCTTTGGTAACGAACCATCTGAATGCGCCCAATAACAAGAGGGCAACAGCTGTCGCGAGCACTGACATCGAAAACGCGTCGTCCAATTGTAATCCGAGCGTGTAAGGCGCCAATGGAATGAAGCCAAAACATAAGAAAGAGATGAATGTATAAAAGGCTTTGATGATGGGATTAGTGTCGGTTGGATCCGGAATCCCAAATTCGTAGGTCATCATGAAGTCGAGGGTCAATTCTGGATGTTTTTGTAACTCCAGTGCTAGGTTGGCCGCGTCTTCGGAAGACAATCCCTTGAGTTTAAGAAGCGATAGAACTTCCTCAAATTCTGCCTCAGGTTCCGTTTCTAACAGTAGTTTTTCGCGTTCACGCGTGGCGCGATATACACCGCGTTCAGATCGTGACGACAGAAATTCTCCTAGCCCCATGGATGTGGCATCAGCAAACAGGTTGGCGAACCCAAAAATTATGACAGCGATCAGCCCGATCTCAACCGTGCCTTCTGCGCGTGCGCCGGCAAAACCAGCAACCACTGCAAAGGTGGTGACAATTCCGTCATTTCCGCCGTAAACAATTTGCCTAAGGTTTTCTTGGAACCCGCCGATTCCATGTGCGACCCTACGGTGCTTTTTGATGTCCATAGGATCACTGTGGGCCGTCGCGCCGTGAGGATCAACAACTCTATTTTTGGGCTGCCACAGCTTCGCGCAATTGCTTTTTCAGAAAATCGCGTGCTCTTTTTTCGGCAAGGCGGACACGCATTGCGGTCATATAGGCCTCTTCCATCGTGGTAGACGTCGCGCCGAGTTCTTTTGCAACCTTTGCTGAAAAGTCCTCGTCGTCCATTTTGTCCATGGCCGCGATGGTATCGCGGGCAAGGGCGTCAGCAAGATCCTCTGTTACACCCATGCCAGCCTCTTAGCGCGTATTTTCGGTCAGACGACGTTTCACGTAGTCAGTGGTTGAGCCGATCAGCGTATCCATGTGCGGTTCGTCGAAGAAGTGTCCTGCACCTTCGACTTCTTGATGGGTAATCGTGATGCCTTTTTGCTCATGCAGTTTGTTGACCAAAGTGGTCGTATCTGCGGGCGGGGCCACACGATCGTTCGCGCCATTGATGATCAAACCTGATGACGGGCAGGGCGCGAGGAAGCTGAAGTCATACATATTGGCCGGGGGCGAGACTGAAATAAAGCCAGTAATCTCGGGTCGGCGCATCAAAAGCTGCATTCCAATCCAAGCGCCAAAGCTAAAACCGGCAACCCAACAATGCTTTGAATTGTTGTTCATGGATTGTAGGTAATCCAGCGCCGAAGCTGCATCACTTAGCTCGCCAACACCTTGGTCGTACTCGCCTTGCGAGCGGCCTACGCCACGGAAGTTGAACCGCAGAACGGTAAAACCCATGTTGTAGAACGCATAGTGGAGGTTATAGACCACTTTGTTGTTCATCGTTCCGCCAAATTGCGGATGTGGATGAAGGACAATTGCGATAGGCGCATCATGTTCTTTTTGCGGGTGGTAGCGGCCTTCTAGGCGGCCTTCTGGTCCTGGAAAAATCACCTCTGGCATGGGGTGTCGTGTCTCCTGTTTGGGCCGCTTGAGCTATTCTTGACAGAATTTATCAAGCACCTTAGAAAGATTCTAAAGACTTGCCGTTATGTGTGTCGTTAAAGGCAATTAATCATTGCTGACTTCGGCGTCAATCAATTCAAGGATATAACGAGAAATGAAGCTCTCTACCAAAGGTCGGTATGCCATGGTTGCATTGGCTGACCTGGCTCTTCAGTCTGAGGGTAATCTCGTGACGCTTGGCGATATATCCAAGCGCCAAGACATATCACTTCCATACCTTGAACAATTGTTCGTCAAACTTAGGCGTGCTGGGCTTGTAGATTCGGTGCGTGGCCCGGGAGGTGGTTACCGTTTGGCCAAACACACGTCAGATATTCGTATCGTAGATGTGTTGGCTGCCGTCGATGAAACCGTCAGTGCGCTGCATACGGGGGCAGGCGCCACAGGCGCTTCGTCTGGATCGCGTGCCCAATCGATGACCAATCGGTTGTGGGAAGGGCTTTCGGCCCACGTTTACGTCTTTTTACATCAGACGCGATTGTCCGACGTCGTACGTAACGAACTTGCACCGTGCCGTGCGATACCAACATTATTCGATGTGGTGGACGAAGAATGAATCAGCGTGTCTACCTAGACTGGAATGCAACAACCCCTTTGCGTGCTAGCGCTAAGGCCGCGATGATTGAAGCGTTGGATGTTGTGGGTAACCCTTCCTCTGTTCACGCCGAAGGTCGCAAAGCAAAGGCGCTTGTAGAAAACGCCCGCGCACAAGTTGCGTCAGCTTTGGGCGCTGATGGCGCTGATGTCATCTTTACTTCAGGAGCAACCGAGGCAGCGGCATTGGCACTCGCTGGCAAAGGTTTGGTTGGCGCAGGTATTGAGCACGATGCCGTATCAAGTTGGATTGAGGCTACTTGCCCGACGGATGAAAACGGCTTGGTTTCACTCCTAGATCCGGCGAACTCAGTACTGCAATTGGCAAACTCTGAAACTGGGGTTGTTCAGGATCTACCGACTGGTCTTGCGGGATCGGATGTGACGCAAGCTTTTGGGAAAATACCGTTTTCATTCAATTGGTTGGGATGCACTTTTGCTCTAGTTTCCGCCCACAAACTCGGCGGACCAAAGGGTGTTGGCGCCCTTGTGGTTCGGCGGGGCACTGACATTGCAGCGCAACTAAAAGGCGGTGGTCAGGAAATGGGACGACGTGCTGGCACAGAAAACATCGTAGGTATCGCTGGGTTTGGTGCTGCTGCAGAAGCCGCAGCACAAGACTTGGCAAACGGCGAGTGGGACAATGTGAACCAACTCCGCGATTTCTTTGAAAGCTATATTGAAGATGCAGCTAATGACGTTATTTTCCTAGGACAGTCCGTGAAGCGATTGCCGAACACTTCTTGCCTTGCTGTGCCAAGCTGGAAGGGTGAAACACAGGTTATGCAGATGGATTTGGCGGGATACGCGATCTCTGCGGGGTCTGCATGCTCGAGCGGTAAGGTCCGAACGAGCAAAGTTTTGAAGGCTTACGGCTATAGCGACGAAATAGCTGCCTCGGCCATTCGGGTCAGTATTGGGCTTGAAACGACTAAAGAAGAATTGATTGGGTTCGCCGACGCGTGGCTGTCCCAAAAGGCAAAACACCGCGCTCGCGCGGCGTGAAGGTAAAGGCGAATTAATCCGATGACGGCGATGGATACGAATGTCAAAGATGGTGTGGATCAGGAAACCGTAGACGCGGTTCGTGACGCTGGCACGTATAAATACGGGTGGGATACGGATATTGAGATGGAGTACGCCCCAAAGGGTGTAAACGCCGACATCGTCCGCCTGATTAGTGAGAAAAACGAAGAACCTGAATGGATGCTAGAATGGCGTCTGCAGGCGCTTGAGCGTTGGCAGAAAATGGATGAACCAGATTGGGCGATGGTAAGCTATCCGAAAATCGATTTTCAGGACCAGTATTATTATGCTCGCCCGACGAGCATGATCGAAAAACCAAAATCCTTGGATGAGGTCGATCCAAAGCTTCTTGCGACGTATGAAAAGCTTGGTATCCCCCTGAAAGAACAACTTATTTTGGCCGGCGTTGAAGGCGCGGAAGACGCTGAAACCGAAGGCCGCAAAGTTGCTGTAGACGCCGTCTTTGACTCAGTTTCCGTGGGTACGACGTTTAAGAAAGAACTAGCACAAGTCGGCGTAATCTTTTGTTCGATTTCTGAAGCCATTCGCGAGCACCCCGAATTGGTTAAGAAATATTTGGGCACGGTGGTTCCGCAGTCCGACAATTATTACGCCACGCTTAACAGCGCTGTCTTTTCGGACGGGTCCTTTGTTTACATTCCACCGGGTGTGCGTTGTCCAATGGAACTGTCGACCTACTTCCGTATCAACGCAGAAAACACAGGCCAGTTTGAGCGTACGCTCATTATTGCCGACAAGGGTAGCTACGTGTCTTATCTCGAAGGCTGCACGGCCCCACAACGTGACACTGCCCAACTTCACGCCGCAGTCGTTGAAATTGTTCTCGAAGAGGATGCCGAGGTTAAGTACTCGACTGTTCAAAATTGGTATCCCGGAGACGAGAACGGCAAAGGCGGTATTTACAACTTCGTAACAAAACGCGCTGACTGCCGTGGTGATCGTGCAAAGGTAATGTGGACACAAGTTGAAACCGGATCGGCTGTGACGTGGAAATATCCGTCGTGCATTTTGCGCGGTGACGATAGTCAGGGTGAGTTCTACTCAATTGCTATTACGAACAACTATCAGCAAGCTGATACGGGCACGAAAATGGTGCATTTGGGCAAGAACTCAAAGTCACGCATCGTATCTAAAGGTATTTCCGCAGGTAAGGCGCAAAACACTTATCGCGGCTTGGTTTCGATGCACCCGAAGGCAAAAAACTCACGTAATTACACCCAATGTGACTCGCTCTTGATCGGCGACAAATGCGGTGCGCATACAGTCCCGTACATCGAGGTTAAGAACAATTCGAGCCGCGTAGAGCATGAAGCCACAACGTCCAAAGTTGACGATGACCAACTGTTTTATTGCCGTCAGCGCGGTATGGACGAAGAGGAAGCGGTTGCGTTGATCGTCAACGGGTTCGCCAAAGAGGTACTCCAGGCGCTGCCGATGGAATTCGCAATGGAAGCCCAGCAACTTGTCGCCATTTCGCTTGAGGGGTCTGTCGGGTAGCCGGCGAGTACATTATGGGCCACAGACATCTTCCAGAAGCTAATCCAGATCTCTACGAGACACCAAAAGCCAGCGTTGTGCGTTTTCCGCACGAGGGTAAGAATGTGTTTTTCGTTACAGATTCTGACCAAGATCTGATTCAGGCGCACCATAGGCTCGGACACTTTTACGAGCCGGAAGAACTGGCGATTATCGCAAAGCACTTCGTCAAGGGAATTGTATTTCTGGATATCGGCGCGAATGTTGGCAATCACAGTGTATATACCGCCTTGTTTTTGAAGCCTGCCGAGATCATTCCAATTGAACCTAATCCGCTTGCCTATCGCTTGCTTGAAGCGAACGTGCGGTTAAATGGGTTGGATGATGTGTTCGACTTTTCCTACCTCGGGTACGGCGTCAGTGATAAACCGACAACAGGTGCAGGCATCAATTTTAGGAATCGAAATATTGGCGGCGGAAAGATTGTCGAAGGTGGTGGCGACATTGAGTTGGTGACCGGGGACATGATCTGTAACGACCGCCATATTGGCTTCATCAAGATTGATGTTGAGGGTATGGAGATGGATGTTTTGCACGGCATTGGCGACACGTTGAAACGTTGCCAACCGAAAATGTTCATTGAGGTAGACGACGTAAACGATGCGGCCTTCAACACATGGGTTGAAGAAAACGGATTCACCATTCTGGACACATTCAAGCGCTACAAAACCAACAAAAACTACCTAATTTCAACGGTGAAGACATAATTTAGAAAAGTCTGCAATGAACCTGACTGCCACAAACATCATTGAGCGACCTGAGCTCACGTTTCCAAAGGCCGAGGCTGATTGGTTGCGTGATGCGTATACACGTGCGTCCTCTATCTTGGAGTATGGCTCAGGTGGATCAACGGTTATGGCATCAGAGATGGCGGGCAAAACCGTGATGTCAGTTGAAAGCGATGGGGATTGGGTCGGCATGATGAATGCGTGGTTTCATGATCATCCTGCGCTTTCAATGCCCAATATGCATCACGCGAATATCGGCAAAACTGGCGAGTGGGGCATGCCTGAGGGTGATAAACGTTGGCGGGCTTTCCCAAAGTATCCGCTTGAAGTTTGGGACCTTGAAGGGTTCGTTGCGCCAGACGTTGTGCTTGTAGATGGAAGGTTTAGGGTAGGGTGCCTTTTGGCCTGTCTTTATCGCACGCAAAAGCCGATCGAACTCTATTTTGACGATTACATTGGCCGAGAACCTTACCACGTTGTCGAGAGCTTCATCACACCAACAGAAATTCGCGGGCGGATGGCCCGATTTGATCTTAATCCAACTTCCCTGCCGTCAGAACGGTTGCTGGAAGTCATTCAACTTATGACGCGTCCGCGCTAAGCATACGCAAACGAAAAAGAGGCAAAGATGCTGGAAATCAAAAACCTTCAGGTCAAGCTGGAAGAAGAAGACAAGCAAATCCTAAAAGGTGTTGATCTTACGATCGAGCCAGGAACGGTTCATGCTATCATGGGGCCAAATGGCTCTGGTAAATCGACAATGTCGTATGTGCTTTCGGGTCGCGATGGCTACGAAGTTAACGGCGGTTCCGCGACCTTGGAAGGCAAAGATGTTCTTGAGCTGGAACCGGAAGAGCGCGCTGCGGCCGGTCTCTTTTTGGCGTTCCAGTATCCAGTTGAGATTCCAGGTGTAAGCAACATGACTTTCCTGCGGACTGCGCTAAATGCACAGCGCAAAGCCCGAGGTGAGGATGAAATGAGCGCAACCGAGTTTCTGAAGCTCGTACGTGAAAAGGCGAAATCGTTGAAGATTGACGCTGATATGTTGAAGCGCCCAGTGAATGTTGGGTTCTCGGGTGGTGAGAAAAAGCGCAACGAAGTTCTACAGATGGCGTTGCTCGAGCCTAAGATGTGCATCCTTGATGAAACAGACTCGGGTCTTGATGTTGATGCCATGAAGCTGGTTTCGGAGGGCGTAAATGCCCTACGAAGCGAAGGCCGTTCTTTCCTAGTTATTACACATTACCAGCGTCTTCTTGATCACATTAAACCCGACGTCGTGCACATCATGTACAATGGCCGGATTGTAAAATCTGGTGGACCGGATCTTGCATTGGAAGTTGAGCATAATGGATATGCAGACCTGCTTGAGGAGGCCGTTTAATGGCGCTTCCTCAACAAAAACTGGATTCTACTGAGGCTAGACTTTCGGCGATGACGCTTCCTCCGTCCCAAGGCTGGCTTGGAAAGGCGCGCGAAGATGCCTTGGCGCGGGTCCGCACGATGGGTTTGCCTTCGCGGCGTGATGAGTATTGGAAGTATACGCGCCCAGATACACTCGTTCAACAAGATGCTCCTAAAGCTGCATTGTACAACATGGGCGAAGCACCTGTGTTTTCGAACATTGATCGCCTTCATTTGATCTTTGTAGACGGGGTTTTTGATCCCGATGCGTCAGATGATCTTGAGCTGTCCGGGGTGTCAGTTGAGCTTCTTAGCAAAGTGGGTGACAAAGACATCCATTGGGCAACCGGTCTCTATGGATCATTGGAACAGGCCGGACAGTCACCGGTTCAACGGCCATTGGCCGCTTTGAACTCGGCATTTGCGACGGACGGTGTAATGATCCACGTGTCCGCGGTCGCGACAAAGCCGATTAACATTAGCTACCTTCATCGTGACGAAACCTCGGATGCCTGCCTTCATCATGTCATTAAGCTCGACGAAGGTGCCAAGTTGACATTGCTTGAAAACGGTCCAGCCGCCGCGCGTTTAAACAAAGTGCTTGAGGTTGATGTGGCAAACGGTGCCGAGTTCCGCCATATCCGGACGCAAGGCCGTGCGCATGAACGTCGGGCAGCCACACATATATTCGGGCGATTGGGTCAAAACTCCGTCTTCAAGTCATTCACCTTGACCGCGAACGGAGCTCTGACGCGCAATGAATGTGTACTAAAGCTTCAAGGTGACAATGCAGTTGCGCACATCGCTGGTGCTTGTGTTGGCGATGGCGACTTTCACCATGACGACACGGTGTTCATTACCCATAATGCAGCCGATTGTGAAAGCCGTCAGGTATTCAAAAAGGTTCTTCGAAATGGCGCGACCGGCGTGTTTCAGGGTAAGATCCTAGTCAATCAGATCGCTCAAAAAACGGACGGCTATCAGATCAGCCAATCTCTTCTGTTGGATGGTGATAGTCAGTTCCTAGCCAAGCCCGAGCTTGAAATTTATGCTGATGATGTAGCTTGCTCGCACGGATCAACCAGTGGCGCGATTGATGAGGAATGCCTCTTTTATCTCAAGTCTCGTGGCGTGCCCCATGCACAAGCAATGAACCTACTTGTATTGGCATTCCTTGCTGAAGCAGTTGCAGAAATCGACGAAGAAGAAATCGCGAATGAGATCAATGGTCGTCTGGCTGATTGGTTGGAAAGGCGCATGAACTAATGTCTGTCACAAACGACATGGTCGCGGCATACCGCAGACCCGGCAAGGTCATGGAGCGCCAATTGCAGTCAGGTGCGGGTGAAGATCGGGCGCTAATCTATGTGATGGCATCATGTGTCATCGTGTTCATCTCAAATTTGCCGATGATCGCACGCGAGTCCTTTATCAATCAGGTTGATATGGATCTGCCTCTTGGGGCATCCGGGTTGGCTTGGTTGTTTTTTTGGCCGCTCATTTTCTATATTTTAGCCGCCGCCCTTGGGCTGGTCTTGCGAATATTTAGGTGCAAGGCCAGTTGGTTCCACGTTCGGTTAGCCCTGTTTTGGACCATGTTGGCCAGTACACCGCTCATACTACTCAATGGATTGACTGGTGGGTTGATTGGCGCAGGCGTGGAAAAAAACTTAGTCGGCGCTTGTTGGTTTGCCGCATTCCTTTGGATTCTGTTTGGTAGTATTCGGACGATATGTAAGGCAGGTTGATGAGAATTTATCGCGACGACATGGCAAAGCTAATCAAGCGAACGTTGCTTGATCCACGGGGTGCGGCCCGTCAAATAATTGACCTGCGTCTGCCTCAACCTGTTTTGTGGAACGCGCTTCTTCTTGTCATTATCATGAGCGTGCTGCTGACCTACGGAACCGTGATCCTTGCGGGTCAGGAAGCTTTGATTATTCAAATGGCTGGATCACCACTGGTGTTTGCTTTGTTCATGGCTGGCCAGATGGTTATGCTTATATTTGCTTTGCTTTGGACCGGGAAAATCATCGGTGGAAAAGGCACGCTTGAGGCGTTTGCTGCGTTGATCGCTTGGCTACAAACTCTTTGGCTACTCGCGCAAATAATTCAAACGGTCCTAATGGTGTTCACGCCAGCAGTGTCTGCAATTATTGGGATTGTATCGGTCGTTTACGGGCTTTGGGTACTTATCCAATTCATCGCGGAAGCGCACGAATTTCCAAGCTGGATCAAGGGCGTAGGGGTCATGGCGATGTCCATTATTGGCGTCGTTGCAGGCTTAAGTTTGCTGCTAAGTATCATCGGAATTAGCACGATCGGGATTTCCGGGAATGTATGACATTAATAAAGTTAGAGCTGAGTTTCCTATTTTGACCCGGGAAATCAACGGTAAGCCATTGGTTTATCTGGATAACGGAGCATCCGCGCAAAAACCCCAAGTTGTCATTGATGCGGTTAATCGGGCTTACGCCGAAGAATATTCAAACGTACATCGCGGACTTCATACGCTCTCAAGTATATCTACCGAAAAATATGAGGGCGTCCGATCAACAATTTCACGCTTTCTGAACGCAGCAAGTGAAGACAATGTTGTCATGAACTCTGGCACGACCGAGGGGATCAATATGATCGCTTACAGCTGGGCCATCCCACGATTTGAAGCGGGAGATGAGATCGTTCTTTCAGTGATGGAACACCATGCAAATATTGTGCCTTGGCACTTTTTGCGTGAACGCCAAGGTGCGGTGTTGAAATGGGTCGATGTTGCAAATGATGGGTCGCTTGATGCCCAAGCCGTGATTGATGCAATCGGTCCAAAGACGAAACTCGTTGCAATTACGCAAACCTCGAATGTTTTAGGGACAGTGGTTGACGTAAAGGCCATCTGTGCGGCGGCGCATGAAAAAGGTGTGGCCGTTCTGGTAGATGGCTCACAAGGGTCGGTTCACATGCCGGTCGACGTGCAGGACATCGACTGTGACTTCTACGCGATCACTGGGCATAAATTGTACGGACCATCCGGATCAGGCGCAATCTACATCAAGTCAGAGCGGATGGCCGAAATGCGCCCGTTCCTTGGTGGAGGGGATATGATCAAGGAAGTTCATCGAGATCACGTTATATACAACGACGCTCCAATGAAATTTGAGGCTGGCACGCCGGCGATTGTTCAACAAATTGGTCTTGGCGTCGCGTTAGAATATCTGATGGATATCGGGATGGAGCAAATAGCAGCGCACGAAGCATCATTAAGAGACTACGCCTGCCAAAAATTACAGGGTCTCAATTGGTTGCAAGTCCAAGGCAAAAGCCAAGACAAAGCCGCGATTTTCAGTTTTACGCTTGAGGGCGCAGCTCACCCGCACGACATCTCTACGATCCTTGACAAAAAGGGGATAGCCGTTCGTGCAGGTCACCATTGCGCTGGCCCATTGATGGATCATTTGGGGGTAACGGCAACCTGTCGAGCTTCCTTTGGAATGTACAACACACTTGAAGAGGTCGACAAACTGGTCGAAGGACTAGAGCTTTGCCGCGATCTTCTCGGTTAAACTAGATTTGGATTGAACCCCGATTAGCTTTCGCCTAGACCGAGATTCAGGCACCCTTAGCTCAGCTGGATAGAGCGCTGCCCTCCGAAGGCAGAGGCCAGAGGTTCGAATCCTCTAGGGTGCGCCATTTCTTCTTTGTCGTTTTCTGCTGTCTCAATTGCTGGCGATTGAGGCTTTCGGTGGGATTGATTTTAGGTAGGCCGCGATTGCAAACAAGTCGCTTTCTGGAAGATGTGAGAGATTTTCACGTACCGAATTCATACCAAAATTCGCGTGATCTTCCGAAGGCTTTGCGCGTAAAGAGTCGACAATATCCGCGGTTGACCAATCTTTTAGACCGTCCGCATGGGGAGTAAGATTTGGTGCAAACCCCTCGTTGTCCAAAGTGTATGCACCAGCCAACCAAAGCCCATGACGTTGCGCGCCCAACGGGTTGCGGGGAGTGTGGCAGCTTCCGCAGTGCCCCGGACCTTCGACAAGGTATTGTCCGCGGATTTCCTCTAGCGTGGTGTTTGCTTTAGACCGAACTGGGGCCGGGCGCAGATACATTTGGCGCCAGATGTTAGAGGCGAGTGGTAGCTTCGCAGGAAACATCAATTTGTTGTCCTGTATTGTATTGGAGTGCGCGGGTAACGTGGCAAGAAAGCCAAACAAATCAGATACATCGCTTGCCGACATCCTAGCATAGGAAGTGAACGGGAAGGCTGGATAGTATGACCGGCCATTTGGTGCGACCCCTTTGCGCAAGGCGCGATCAAAGTCTGGTAGCGACCATGCGCCAATTCCAGTTTCAAAGTCCGGTGATATGTTCGACGGGTAGAACTCTCCAAACGGTGTGTTTATTACTCTCCCACCGCCAAGGTCGGTGGGTGTATTTTCCGCAATCTTCTGACTTGTATGACATGAAGCACATCCTCCGGCCCAAAAAATGCGTTCGCCGTTGGCGAGCGAGGCTTCGCTGGACACTAAGGGATCAAGGTCGCTTTCGGGAACATTCGCACTTTGGCAGGACGCGATAGCTGTCAGGCACAAACCAACCAATCCGCGCTTTAAGTAGCGCCAGTTCATAGCGTCACCTTTGATCGAGAGTGCGGTTAACACCAAATGCAATTTGTCTGCTTGGAATATCGGTTGAAATTGAACCGCCTCCATCAAGATCGGCCCTGATCCAGAATTTCGCATACTTGGCTTCGCCAAATACACTCCAACGATCGCTAATTTTGTAGTCGATGCCGGCTAGGATTTGTGCCGATGCGCCACCAAACTGATAACGGTTGGTAAAACTACCTCCGGGATATGTAGTAGGATCTGGCAGGACTTCGACATGCGGCGTGGTAAAGCCGACCCCAACGCCAACATAGGGTGTAAAGAGACTATTGTTCAGATGGCGATAATGAACATTGCCAGTCACCATATTCACGCCATCAGTAAATTCCAAAACGGCAAAATCGCTTGGCATCGGGTTGGCGGCCACTTTTGCGTGAACATTGTCAATTGCCAGACCCCAATTTGGGTTATCTTCCTGCCACCAGGTAATTCTGGTTCCGAAAAACGGGGGCATATCAAACGTTTCACCGTCCCAAGAAACGGTTTCGGTTTGCATCCCATGGCCGAGGTTGAAATCATAATTTATTACCGTATCCGGAGACGCATTTGAGCCAAGGTAAAAGGTTACAACCCTTTCAGCCATTGCCGAGCGACTGGTTATAAGGCTGGTCATCGATGCGACAACAACGAATGCCCATTTCATTGCAGTTAGTCGAGAATGGGGAGATTTCTTGAAGACATATTTCATGTGGGAATACCGACTGAATCCAGATGGATAACTTTAACTGCACCCGGGAATGAGTTTTGCAAACACGACGGAAGATTTGAGTGTCAAAGCGCGCCTGTGTCGACAATTTCATGTCGAGTAAATGAACCCTGACCTAGGTTCAGCACCAGCGTGTAGTCCATGATTTAAATCAACTGCTGTTTCTTGATATCAAGGGGCTGAACCGTCTACATGCATTGAACAGGTCTGGCTTGAATAATCGATTAAACGCTTGCACCAAATGAAGACTGGCGAACTACTGCAATAGTGCCATCACCCCTTGGTACTTTGGTATCTTCCAAGGGCTCCAAATCTGAGCAACTCTTATAGTACGCCCCTGCCAATCAAGCTCAAAAATTTCCTTGCCGCTCAAACGACCGTAGTTTTTGACGGCGACGATTTGGTCTCCCAAAGACTCGCCGTTTAGCATGCATTCATTGGTAATCTCACCAATTCGGGATTCTCGGTTTTTGATCCCCGAACCAGAGCAGGAAATTCCGGCAAGATCATTTTCCAGGTGGTAAATGGATCGCATATTTGGCTTGCCAGACAAAAAGCCAAACAGGACGACAAATTCATCTTCGCGCCAATTCACCACCATCGTTACGTACATTCGAATGCCGTTAAAGCCCGTTTCACGCGATATGGTCTTCTCAAGTTCAGCAATATCTTGCTTGCTTGGTAGGGGTTCTGGCAGAAAAACCGTTTGAGCAAGCGAGAAGGCTGGTGTGAACAAGCAAAAGCAAAGGGCCAAACAGGTGAAAACTACTCTCATAACAACCCTTCACTAAATGCGAACACAATTTAGAAACCTGGATAAAGGTTCAAGCTTTTAGTCGTTGATAGACACTTTGAGAGGGCGTTTTTGTGTTTGATGCTAGAGAGCCATCCAAGTCCTAAATGGACAATTTTATTGAACAGGACCTCTTGTTGATTCATGTACATGAGACCAAGCAAGACCGGAATATTGGCTGGCATGGCAGCAGCAGGGTAATTGCAACACATCTGCAATCTAAGGGTTTGGCTCCAATAAATGAGCCATAACCACGTGAGCGATCGCCTTTATTCCGCACGAGCAGCAAATCCACGAAAACTTGGCATTCCCATCGACAACAAGCGTGGACT
>ERZ1048686.1472-NODE-1472-length-17988-cov-4.906374_pt1 | contig 17988 bp, 15 predicted proteins | sample MGYA00383099_ERZ1048686 | MGnify/ENA primary metagenome ERZ1048686 (study PRJEB29581, sample SAMEA5548369) | metagenome | biome: marine; feature: coastal; material: water | depth 25 m | study: Short-term variability in the microbial, nano- and picoplankton... | reverse complement strand
TATTAAAATCGATTTGCGCATATCCTCCAATATTCAATCCTTGGTTATCAGCTAGAATTCTAGTTGATGAATTTTCATTAAAAATAGATTGAGAATATATTGAATTTGAAAATAAGATTAGTAAAGAAAAAAGTAATTTATTAAGTTTCATTATTTTATTTTTATTTAGACTAATTATTAATAATGCAAAATTAAATAGTTTTTTAACTTTACAAAGTATTTGTGTGTTTTAATTTGGACTAATTATAAATTAAATTGTATTTTGAAGAAAATAATCTTATTTGACTCGACATGTTTGATGTGTAATAATTTTGTTAAATATCTAATTAAACTAGATAAAAATGAGATTTTTAAATTTTCCTCAACAAAGGGAGTGACCGCAAAAAAAATATTTGAAAAATCTACTGATCAACTTGAGAAAATTGATTCAGTAGCATTTTACAACAAAAACATTTATGTTAAATCTGAAGCTATTATATATATAATATATGAATTAGGAGGGATATATAAATTGTCGCTTCTTTTCAGAATACTCCCAAAAAAAATTCTTAATGTTTTATACGACTATATTGCTTCTAATAGAAATCGTTGGTTTGGCAAATTAGATAAATGCTCTATTGCTGAGAAAAAAAACATTTCCAGATTTTTAGACTAAATAGTTTGTAAATTTACTTCTGAACTTTTTATTCTCTATTCTTGGCTGGTATATATATACATATTCCATATTGTAAACAAAAGTGTACGTACTGTGATTTCCATTTTTCAATAAACATGAAAAATATGAGTCAAATGATAGAATGTTTGTGCTTAGAAATTGAAGAAAGAAAAAATTACTTAAGTGGAAAAACAGTAGAAACAATTTACTTTGGTGGAGGTACTCCTTCGCTGGTAGATAGTGAAAAAATTAAATATTTATTAGAAAAAATTCAGTCTACATATAAAGTAAGTCAAGAAGCGGAAATAACATTAGAGCTAAATCCTGATGATATTACAGAGAAGAAAATTACAGCATTAAAAAACATTGGAGTCAATAGACTTAGTATAGGAGTTCAATCTTTTTATGATAGGGACCTAGAATTTATGAATAGAAGTCATAATTCTACTCAGGCAATAGATGCGGTTAATCTTGCATATAATGCTGGTATAAAAAATATTACTATTGATTTAATATATGGCATTCCTGGCCAAAGCATGAAACAGTGGGAAGATAATTTAAATCAATTATCTAGATTGAATATTACTCACTTCTCAGCATATGCCTTAACCGTTGAGTCCAATACACATCTTCATTATTTAATTAAAAGTAAAAAGATATCTCAAGTAGAGGATTCTGTTGTTGAAAGTCAATTTAAACTATTTCAAGACATGTCTGAAAAAATGAATTTTATTCAATACGAAATATCTAATTTTTGCAAAAAAAATATGATGTCAAAACACAATTCCTCTTACTGGGAAGACAAATGGTATTTGGGAATAGGACCTTCTGCACATTCGTTTAATGGAAAAGAAAGAAGATGGAATATAAAAAGTAATTCAAAATATATTTCAAGGGTTAAAAATAGTCAAGTTTACTTTGAGCTTGAGCTACTAAATCAAAAACAAAAATATAATGAATATATATTAACCTGCTTAAGAACTAAATGGGGAGTAAGTTTTGATTTTCTAAACAAAAATTTTGATGTTGATATTCAAAATCATTTTAAGAAAGAAATACAGAAATGGATAAAACAAAAGAAAGTTATTCAAAACAAAAATTATGAGTTAACTAAAGATGGAATGTTGTTGGCTGATGCTATTTCTTCAGATCTTTTTATCACTTAATATTTTTAAAAAGTATTTTTCATACTTCTCAACAATCAAATCCCATTTGTATCTTGAATTAATGATTTTAAGGTTTTCACGAGCAATCTCTTCTCTTTGTTTTAACAAACTATCATCTTCAAATATTAATTTTAATTCTTCTTTACTACTAAATGAAAACGTATTTTCACTCACAACAGATTTATTAAATGGATTATCATGAACTATCACAAAAGCTTGGGCGGCCATCGCTTCTATAAGTGCGGGATTAGTTCCACCAACAGAATGACCATGTAAATAGTATGAGGCATAATATCTAAATGTATCTAATTCTTCTTTATTAAATATAGCACCAAGAAAATGAATATTTGTGTTTTTATATTTCTCTTTTAAGAAGGCTCCATATTTAGTATTGTGATTTCCGATTATATAATATGGAAGTTGATTATCAGACAATAAATATCCATCACACATTAGCTCTAAATTATTTTCTGGTTCAAGTCGTGCAATTGTTAGAGTATAATTATCTGGGTGAAGAAGGTATTTATCAATTGTTTTTTTAGTTAACAGACCTACTTTTTCAGTACCGTATGCTATAAATTCAGAAGGAACATTGTAATTATATTTAATATATTCTTGTATTGCAATATTATCAGCAACTAAGAAATTTGAATTGAGAACTCCAAACTTTTCTAGAGCCTTAGTAATTACTCTTACTGCTGAACTCCATTTGGCGCGCTTCCACTCAAGTCCGTCTAAATTAGTAACTACAATACTGGATTTTTTATCACATAAAATAATAGCAGGAGCAGCAGTAATTAGTCCAAGTTCAAGGATGATATCGTATTGATTTTTTATCGCATGCTTCAAACACAAATAGTCAAAAACAAAATTAGCTGGTGCTGTTCCTATAATATTTTGTGGACTATAAATGTGTTCTATTTTAACCCCTTTATAATTATTTTCTTTAAACGGATGGAAATTGGGATTATATACTGTAACCTTATGCCCTCTTTTTACTAAGCCAATAGAAAGTGATTCAGCACATTGCTCAAAACCACCATAATTATTAGGAATACCTCGAGTACCTAAGATTGCTATTTTCATTTTTTATAGAGCTAGAACAATTAATTTTTCAAGAAAAAGGCTAAAAAAAACTAATTAAATCATCGTATGCAATTATACCATTTTTGTGCCAAACAACTGAATTATTCTCATACAAAACAAGAGCGGGTAACGATTTGACATCAAACCTTTCTTGAGCGTAAGTATTAGCATCTAAATCAATCTTTATAACCTTTAGTGAACTATTATTATCTACTAACTTATCAATTATAGGTTCCATTTTTTTACACGGGGAACACCATTTAGTAGAAATATAAATTAATGTATTAGTATTATTTTTAATAAGAGAATCTAAACTTACTTCACTTATCAGGTCAGTATTTGAAGAATCATTATTAACTAAATTTATATCGTAAGGCATCTTGTTAGCTTTCCATCTCATAAACCCACCTTCTAAATTATAGACATTCCGAAAACCATTTTTAGATAAAATTTCTGCTGCCTTAACACTTCTCCCTCCACTTTTGCAAAGGGTATAAATCTTTTTGCTAGGATCAATTAAATTTATTTTGTTCTCAAAATTTTTATCATAATAATCTATAAATGTAGAATTAGGAATATATCCAGCATTTATTTCTTCTGATGTTCTTACATCTAAAATAATAATATCCGTGTCATTCAAAATCTTATCTAAACTAAGGATATCTGTTTTTTTATAGACTAAAGTATTTTTATTGCTACATGAAATAAAAAATATTATAATTAAAAATAAAAGCGTTCTGTTCATAGAATAAGAATTAAGGTGTTGATAATTAACAATTTAGTGTTAATAGCTTGTGTAATTTTAAATATTTACAGCTATACATTAATTTATATTTGCGGTGTCGTAATAACTTGTTTTAGTTGTGCAATTCTTTCCCAACTTTACCGTACAACTTAAAAGCCCTCTTTTTCAAGAGGGCTTTTTTATTATATTATTTTTCTACTACTTAACTAAATTTTGTTGAATTGTTTTAAGCTTAATAGCAAGCATGAATTCATGAGAGCCTGTAGAATAGTCAGATAATTCTGAATTTAAAATATCATAAGAATATCCTATTAAATATCTATCATTTATTGAATATCCAAATAATGCACCTATATCTCCAGTAGACCTGTAGTCTGCCCCAAACCAAAGCTTTTTGTCATAAGTTGCTTTTATTGCAAAATCAAACTGCATAGGAGATGGTGTTACAGACTTTAGCAATAAAGATGGTTCAATATTCCAGTTTTTGCTAGCAGAAAAATTATAGGCACCCACAACATATAAATGTCTTGAAAGAGTTCCTGATTGATCAGTAGATAATGTATTAGCCAAATTATTATCTAAAAGATTAAGATTACTTGTTAGAAGTTGTGGTATTGAAACCCCAAGATACCAATCCTTGGAATACAAATTAAATCCGAATGTTGCATCTGGAACTGTTTCAACTATAACATCTCCTTGTGTTAATGGGTCATTTGGATTTGATACGTTCCATCCATTTTTATCAATTTTAAATTGAGTAAAACCTCCCGATAACGCTAGTGAAAGTTTAATCTTTTCATTTAAAGATAAGTGGTATGCATATGAAATTGCACCACCAGCTCTACTTGTGTGGCCATACTGATCGTTAAAAATTACTCCTCCCAGACCTACATTATCTTCTTGCTTACCATAAATACTTAAAATCGTTGTGCTTGGGGCATCGGTTATGCCTGTCCATTGATTTCTTATAGTGGTACGCACTTGATAATAATCATCCATACCAGCAAATGCAGGATTTAACACATAACCATTATCCATAAATTGTGTAAGCTGCGGTAATTGCTGACTGTATATTGATCCACTAAAAATAAAAGCTAAGAGTAAAAAAGATATTTTTTTCATATTTATTTTATTTATCTTACAATTGTTATTGGGCCAGTTTGGGGATCCTCACCATTATTTAAATCTATAACATAATAATAGGTTCCAACTGGCAATTCTTCAGATTCAAACATTCCATCCCATGCAATATATGCATCACCACCATTACTCTCAAAAACTATTTCTCCCCAGCGATTAAATACTTTTACTATAGCAGATGGATAGTTTTCGATATCCAAAATTTCCCAAACATCATTCATCTGATCTCCATTTGGTGTAATTGCATCATATGGAATTACTCCTAATACAACATATATAGAGTCAATTCCTAAACACCCTGAAGAATCTACCATTAGAGTATACCAAGTAGACTCTAAAGGCTGTACTGAAATACTACTTGAGGAACTACCATTTGACCAAGAATATGCATCAAATAAATTATCAGATTGTAGATTTATTTGATCATCCATTGTTATAATTGGATTATCACCAACCATGGTATTGGCATCGTTTAGAATAGTATTTTCAACATATGTTACTCTCACGATAGCCTCAACTGTGTATGGATTCAAACAATTGGGGTCAACAACCGTTAAGAGATAATTATTAACTGGATCTGTAGGAGAAACCTCTCTATCTGCATCTGTAGAGCCATCATCCCATGCATAAAATAATCCTGGCTTTTCCTGTACATCCAAAATAATAGTGGTTCCTAAACATATGGTAGTGTCTAATAAACTAACATTATCTGGTAGAAATATTTCTGTTACACCATTTACAGTTGTTGTTGTAGAAACCTCACAGCCATTTGCATCTGTAACAGTAACTGAATATAATCCAGGACTTAAGTTTGAAATATTTGAATTTGTATTACTAAATCCAGCGGGGCCTGTCCAATTAAAGTCATAGTCTGGTACACCACCAAGTACAAATACTTGAGCCGAACCATCATTTAACAAGCAAGTTTCGTCTGTTGAATCTGCAGTTACAACCAGTTCATTAGTTGGTCCACTAATATTTACTGTTTGACTTGTTACGGTACATCCATTAGCATCTGTAACAGTTACAGTGTATATATTTGGAGATAATCCTGTTGCTGTTTGGGTAGTCTGACCATTTGAATCATCCCAAAGATAATAGTAGGTTGGAGGTATGCCAGGCTCAGGAGTTCCACCACTTGCTGTTGCAGTGATCTCTCCATCATCAGAACCAAAACATGTTACATCAGACTCCGAAATACTAACTGACAATGATGTTGGTTCTTCAAGTATAATCTCAGCAGTGTCACTACATCCTTTGTTATCCGTAACAACTACCACATAGTTCCCAGCAATAATATTATAATTAGTTGAGGTATTTACCCCATTATTCCATGAGTAAGTATATGGAGGAGGAGTATTACCTCCTTGAGCTTCAGCTTTAATCTTTCCTGAACTCTCTCCGAAACATGCTATTGGATCAACAACGTCAATTGTTGTATGTAATAACTCTGGTTGAGAAAGAGAATATGATACGGTATCATAACATCCCTGTGCATCAGAAATAATACATGTGTAAATTGTTGAATTAGTATTATTATTTACGCATAGGCCTACTGCTGCAGAAGTAGTTTGTAGCAAAGTATCATTCCATTGATATAAATAAGTGGCATTTCCATTTGGAGTGATACTTGGAATACCTCCCGTAACATTTAAAGCTATTTCACCATCACAATAATCAAAGCAAGTTACGTCATTGGTTAACAATATATCAACCTCAGTAGATAATTTATTAGTGTCATTAATTTCGAACTGATCATAGTTAGCACAACCATTTTCATCGGTGACTGTAATTCCGTATATCCCAACTGATAAATTAGTTAAAGAATAAGTCGTATCTCCTGTGCTCCATAAATAATGGTAAGTGGTTGGATTACCAACACCCCCCGAAACAACATCAGTTAATGAACCATTATTCCATCCGTTACAAGTGACATGATTTGCAACAAATGAATGTGTTATAGTATCTGGTTGATTATATGTAATACTTTCTAAGTAAATACATCCATATGAGTCCTCAACGATAAAGTCATATGTTCCTGCAACTAATCCAGAAACATTTGATAAATATGAAGAACCAAGTGTATCCCCATTAGATGTTGTTGTTTTTAAGTATGGAGCTGCACCACCGCTAATACTAAAATCAGCAGTACCAGAATTATCTCCATGGCATCTAATCTGATAATTATTCCATAATGATGGGTTTATCGCTACATTTAAAACAGGTGGTTCATCAATTATAATAACATCCTGTGCAATACAATTATTATCATCAAAAACCTCTACCGTATAAGTTCCAGCACCATATCCATTAAAGTAGGCTGTGTTTGAATATACAGGGCCTCCGTTAACAGAAAACTGATAAGACCCTGTTCCTCCCATTGCAACAATATTATCAATTGACCCATTACTTAATCCAAAACATTGTACATGCGAAAATATTGTAGTATCAATATATAATGAATCTGGCTGTGACATTGACAATGTTTGGGTATCAAAACATCCTTTAAAATCTTCAACAGTTATGATGTATGTTGCTGGGGCAACACTTGTAAAAAGATTATTCGTTTGCGAACTTGTTGTAAAGCCATCAGATTTAAAATATTCTAAACTTAATCCACCAGAAGCATACACAGCAATAGTACCATTGTTGGCAGAATAACATGTGATATCAGAGCTAATAATAGAATCAATAGTTAAGATATAATTAGGTTCGTATATCTCAACTGAATCTGAAATAACGCACATATTTTCATCTGTTATAGAAACTAATTGATAACCAGCAGCTAAATTATAAGCAGAAGAAGAGTCACTTCCATTTGACCATAAGTATGAAAAATCTCCTGTTCCACCAACAGCAGAAATCACTGCCCAACCATCTGCTAAACCTTGACATGAAACAGAGTCTTTAGTAAATGAAGTTAGTATTTGGTTTGGCTGATCAACAAATACCGTAGAGTCAACAGAACATCCGTTAGCATCGATTATTGTGATAGAGTGTAAGCCTGCTGGAGCATTAGAGTTTGCTGTTGTACCACCAAAACTCCAGTTAAAATTATATGTTGGTGTTCCTCCAGAAAGAGATAGATAAACATTTCCGTTATTTTCCCCAAAACAAAGAGCACTATCAGAAGAAATTGAAGTAATCATTAAACTATCCGGCTCTGTAATTGAAGCATTTGAAACAGCTACACATCCTGAACTGTCAGTCACAGTAAGTGTATAACTCCCTGGGGATAATCCACTTGCTGAGGCAGTATTTTGATTATTAATATCATCCCAAAGATAAGTGTATGGAGTTCTTCCACCAGATATAACAGGTGTTAATTGCCCATCATTAGCTCCATTACAACTAACGTTGTCAATATTTATATTTGTAATGTCAAGTAAAGCAGGTTCCTCAACAAAAATTGAATCAGTATCTAAACAACCCAAGGAATCTACTACGGTGACAAAATAGAAACCTCCATCCAAATTACTAAATACATTGCCAGAAGTGTAGTAGGTACTTCCTCCGTCGTTACTAAATAGATAAGGTGTTGCTCCACCAACAGCAGATGGTGTGATTACACCATCATCTGCTCCAAAACAACTAACATTTCCAATAGTTGTAAGTAAATCTGGATTCTCTCCAGCTAATACCTCCGCTGTATCAAGACCAAGAGAGCATCCATTTGCGTCTGTAACAAGTACAGTATATATGCCTGGTAAAAGAAAATCAATAATAGGAGTTGTTTCTCCTGTGTTCCACAAATAAGAATATCCAGGAGTTGCACCAGAAGCAATAATTTCTATTGCACCAGATGCTAAAGTTTGATCTCCAGAACAATTTGAATTACTTAAAACATTTGCTTGAGATTGAAGTATTGTTGGTTCTGATATTGTAACAAGATCAGAAGAAATACAACCGTTATCATCTGTAATTGTTAATGTATAATTTCCTGAGCTCAAGTTTGTGGCATAAGGACCATTTGCCCCATTCGACCAACTGTATGAATAAGGGGCTGTTCCACCAAGAGGATTAGGACCTCCACCTGTTCCTGAAACAGCAGCAGAACCATCACTTCCACCAAAACAACTAATAGATGAGTCTAAGATGGCATATGTATTTAATTCCGAAGGTTCAAAAATAATAACACTTACACTATCGGTACAACCATTTCCATCGGTGGTATAAATAGAATAATTACCTGCAAAAAGACCTGTGTAAATGCCTGTATTTTGAGGAACAGGGTAGTAAAAAGGAATATAATACTGGTAAGTATTTGGACCGGTTCCTCCAGAGGCAATAACCTCAATCCCATTAGATGGATCACCATAACAAGGAACGAATAATTGTGAATTTGCATAATTTAATTGTAAATCTACATTAGAACTATTAGGGGTTGTAATACTTATTGTTTCAGTACAAAAAGCATCGGTAACTGTTACCGTATATGTGGTGTTACTTGAAAGATTGCTTGCAGTTGATGTTGTCTGTCCATTACTCCAAAGATATGAATAAGGAGGAGTTCCGTTAGGAAAAACTTCTGCAGTTGCATCATTAGCATTATTACACGCTGGTGTCGTATTGTAACTTAAAGTTAAATCTGCTTGATCAATAAAAACGCTTTCCGAAAAACTACAACCATTGTTATCAGTAACAACAACAGAGTATACTCCTGTAACTAATGAATCTGCAGTGGAAGTATTTTGACCATCTGACCAAAGATAGTTAAAAGGTGATGTTCCTGTGTTAGGGTCAACAATAATAGTTGCTGAACCCTGTCCAGAAGCACAGTATTCTGGAAAAGAATCTAAAGTATACGACCAGTCTAAGGGTTCAGATAAGGAAACCGTATCATATGCAACGCAATTATTTGCATCAGTAACAGTTAAATTATAGTCACCATAATTTATGGAGCCACACAAGCTATTAAATGTTGGATTTTGAAATTGTGTAGTGCCACTCAAATCATAAATAAGCGAACCAAGAAGTGATGGTTCATTAGAAACGTTAACAGTTAAAGAAGCATCACATAAATTAAAGCAGCTTACGCCTTGAGTTTCTATAGCAGTTGCTACGAACAATATAGGTTCAGTAACTGTTAAATTAGAAGTGTTAGTTAAACAACCAGCACCATCTTGTACCTGAACAGTATAAGTTCCTTGAGAAATACTAGATCCATTGGTATTATTAAATATTGAATCACTCAAAAACGTTTTTCCACCATCTATAGAGAAAGAAAAATTAGGAGTACCACCTAAAATATTTGAAAATGTAATTTCACCATCACTTGAGCCATTACAACTAACACCAAATCCGTTAAATGAGCTTGTAGAAGTTACATCAGCATCAAATGTAATAGCATCTGGTTCAGCAACAAAAACAGAGTCAGTATAAGTACAGCCATTAACATCTGCTACAGTTATATTGTAAGTTTGGTTTCCACATAAACCACTAAAAATTGATGAGTTTTGAGTTCCACCGCCGTTTAAAGAGTAAGTATATCCTGGAGTACCAGTAAATCCAGGGGATATTAAAAATTGGAGGCTGGCATCACATACAGAATTACACGAGACAACGGAATTAGTATTAATAGAACCGTTTAGTTCATTGGGATCATTTAAAATAAATGTTTCATCATTTAAACAAAGATTAGCATCTCTATAATACAAGGTGTAAGTACCAGAGGATAAACCTGAGAAAACAGGATTTGTAGACCAACTTGCATTATCTAGTGAGTACTCATAAGGAGCGGTTCCAGATGTAACAACAGCAGTTAATTCACCATCTGATGCTCCAAAACAAGAAATATCTTGACCATTGTAATTGGATGTTATACCACCATTGATTGAAAGTACATTTGGCTCTGTAATATTGATTACTGAAGGAGAACTAGATGATGGTGAGCAACCATTAGCATCGGTTAATGTAAAAGAGTAAGTTCCAGCGCATAAATTATCAAATAATGTATCGGTTCCTGAAATTGAAATTCCATCAACAATGTAAGGGAGTGTCCCCCCTGATATTGAAATCAGTTCAGAGGCATCACAATTTCCAAAACATTGATTAGTTGTTTGGGTTGTTAGTGTATTGGATAATTCATCTGGCTCATTTATCGTGATCGTATCATAATCTAAAACAGATGGGTCGTTAAGCACAGAATTAATAAAAGTAGAATTACCAAAGAACTGTGAAAATGGATTATAGGTAGTGTTAAAAGCAACAGAATCAACTACAAGCATATAATAAGTAGATTCATCAAGGCCATTAGCAGTAACAACACTTCCACTTGTTTGACTACTTGAAAAATAGGAGAATGTTGCAAAGGCACCAACCTTAAAAGCTTTTAATTGATAAGTTACAAAAGAAGACGTACAACCATTTGGAGGAGTAGGACATGTATCATTATCAACATATACGTCAATATCTGCTAGATCACCATTACAACTAATCGGGTTAGAAATAACAACAGAATCAATTGTAACTTGTGCATTTGTTTCAACAGAGAGAAAAACAAAAAACAAGATAGATATGAGCAATAATAATTTTTTCATCATAGTGTAAAAAATTAAATGTTTGTTTTAAAAAGCTGCAAGATACAAAAAAACCACTTATTACCCTAAATCACATGATTACATTTACATATCTAGTAATTTAAGGCAAAAATAGTGTTCAAATTAATATTCTAATTAAGGCAAAAAAGAAATGAATAAATCAAACGGTTAACAATACTCGTCAAAGGCTTGCTTGAGGTTTTCAGCAATCATTTCAGCAGGCCTGCCTTCAATATGGTGTCTTTCAATAAAATGAACAAGATCACCATCTTTAAACAAAGCAATTGAAGGGGAGGAAGGAGGGTATGGCAACATATACTCTCTAGCAGCAGCAGTTGCTCCAATATCTTGCCCTGCAAAAACTGTAGCAAAAATATCTGGCGTTTTTGAGTATGCTGTAGACATTTTCACGGCAGGACGTGCATTACCCGCTGCACAACCACATACAGAGTTAATCATTACAAGAACACTTCCTTCTTTTTTATCTAAAATCTCTGAAACTTTATCAGAGTCTTTCATTTCAACAAAACCTACAGATGTTAGGTCTTCTCTCATTGGGGTGCAAAGTTCTTCTGGATACATATTTATTTTTTCACAAATTTATGGTTATTTTCTTTTCTGCTCAAAAAAACTTTGAAGCAATTTTTTAGATTCGTTCTCTAGAACTCCAAACTCGATTACAGTTTTTGGGTGTAAAATGTCTTTTTTCAAAGAAGAAAAGCCTGTCTTTAAATCTCTTGCCCCCACTACAATTCTACTAATTTGAGTCCAATATGATGCGCCAGCACACATTACACATGGTTCAAGAGTTACGTATAACGTACAATCCTTAAGATATTTTCCACCGATGTAGTCTGAAGCAGAAGTAAAAGCCTGCATTTCGGCATGAGCAGTAACATCATTTAAATGTTCAACATAATTATGCCCTCTAGCAATAATTTGATTATTACACACAACTACTGCCCCAACGGGAACCTCATCATATTCTAAAGCAATTTGAGCCTGCTCAAGTGCTTTTTGCATGAAATAATCATCTGATTTAGGCTTTATTTCCATCTGACAAAAATAGTGTTTATTCTAAGGCAATTTTGTAAGTTTGCAATAATAAGATCTATCAAATGTTTGGAACACATAATCTTGGAGAATTAAATATCAGCAACAAAAATCAACAAGTGACTTTATGTGGATGGGTACATAAAACAAGAGATCTTGGAGGCATGACATTTGTTGACTTAAGAGATAGATATGGAATAACACAACTAGCTTTTAATCTTGAACAAGATAGTGAGCTATGCTTAAAAGCAAGAGGTTTAGGAAGAGAGTTTGTTATTCAAGCAGTTGGCAAAGTGATTGAAAGAAGCTCAAAAAATCTTCAGATATCTACCGGAGAAATTGAAATTGAAGTTTTAGAACTTAATATCCTAAACACTTCCAAAACACCACCATTTACTATTGAAAATCAATCCGATGGTGGGGATGAGTTAAGAATGAAATATAGATACCTTGATATTAGAAGAAATATAATTAAAGATAATCTTCTTTTAAGGAATAAAATTTCATTAGAGACAAGAAAATATCTAAGCAATATAGATTTTATTGAAGTGGAAACTCCTTACCTAATAAAATCAACTCCAGAAGGAGCGCGAGACTTCATTGTACCATCAAGAATGAATGAAGGACAATTTTATGCTCTTCCACAATCCCCTCAAACTTTTAAGCAATTACTAATGGTTGGAGGTATTGATAAATATTACCAAATTGTAAAGTGTTTTAGGGACGAAGATCTAAGAGCTGACAGACAACCAGAATTTACACAAATAGATTGCGAAATGTCTTTTGTTGATCAAGAAGAAATTTTAATGACATTTGAAGGATTAACAAAGCATTTAATAAAAGAAATAAAAGGAGTAGTGATAAATGAATTCCCAAAAATCTCATATGATGAAGCAATTTCATTATACGGTTCAGACAAGCCTGACATTCGTTTTGATATGAAATTTATTGATTTCACAAACAGCTCAAAAGGATATGATTTTCAAGTTTTTGATAATGCAGAAATTATTATTGGTTTAGTAGTAAAAGGGTGTGCCAATTTTTCAAGAAAACAGCTAGATAAATTAATTGATTTTGTTAAAACACCTCAAGTAGGTGCTGCTGGGTTAATTTATTGTAAATTCAATGAGGATGGAACTACAAAATCTAGTGTAGATAAGTTTTTTAGTGATGAGGTAAAAAACATATGGAAAGAAAAAGCAAACTGTAATAAAGGAGATTTGTTATTAATGATGTCTGGGGAAACTGAAAAAACAAGAAAAGCCTTAGGTACGCTTAGATTAAAATTAGCGGAGGATTTAAATATGAGAAATCCTAAAGAATTTGCTCCTCTCTGGGTTGTAGACTTTCCATTGTTAGAGTGGGATGAAGACTCGCAAAGATATCATGCTATGCATCATCCTTTTACTGCTCCAAAAACAGAAGATATTGCAAAAATTAAAACAGACCCAAAGTCAGTTAGAGCAAATGCATACGATCTTGTGTTAAATGGAAATGAAATTGGAGGAGGATCGATTAGGATTCATAATAAGGAGTTGCAAAAACAAATGTTCACACATCTAGGTTTTACTGATGAAGAGGCAAAAGAACAATTTGGTTTTTTAATGGATGCTTTTGAGTATGGCGCACCGCCACATGGCGGTATTGCATTTGGTTTTGATAGGCTTTGTGCAATTTTAGGTGGAGAAGAGTCAATTAGAGATTTTATTGCATTTCCAAAAAATAATTCTGGAAGAGATGTGATGATAGATTCACCATCTTATATTTCAAAAGATCAACTTGATGAATTAAGAATTAAAACTCTATAAGAATGCAGGAAAAAAATAAATATGGAATTTGGATTAAAATTATTTCTATTGCTATTCCCGTAGTTGTTGCTATTTTATTTGGTGTAAGAGTGGATTATGAATTACCAATTTTTCTTCCACCTATTTACTCTTCACTAAATGCACTAACTGCTGTATTATTAGTGTTAGCATTGGTCGCGATTAAATCAAAGAAAATTAAATTACACCAAAGATTAATGCAGACATGTATTGCCCTATCTCTTATTTTTCTTGTGATGTATATTGCTTATCACATGACTACAGACCCAACACCTTTTGGTGGTAAAGGCTTCACTAAATCAATGTACTTTTTCATTCTTATATCCCACATTCTTTTGTCCATTGCTTTAATTCCACTAGTATTAATAAGTTATGTTAGAGCTTTTCAAGAAGAATTCCCAGCACATAAAAAAATATCGAAAATTACATTTCCAATCTGGCTTTATGTTGCTGTAACTGGAGTAGTGGTGTATCTAATGATTTCCCCTTATTACGTCTATTAATGCAAAATATTAGAAGAGAGAATATTTCTATTATATTGTGGTTGTTTTCTGGTTGTTTTCTGATTTTCACCATGGTGATTGTTGGCGGAGTAACAAGGTTAACTGGTTCAGGTCTATCCATGGTTGATTGGAAATTATTTATGGGAGCCATACCCCCACTAAATCATCAAGAATGGATAGATGCCTTTGAACAATACAAGCAATATCCAGAATTTAAAGAAAGAAACTTCATGTTTTCTCTTTCAGATTTTAAAAATATATTTTTCTGGGAATACATTCATAGGTTACTTGGAAGATTTATTGGCTTAGTATTTATTATACCTTATTTATATTTCCTTATTAGAAAAAGATTTACAAAGAAATTAATTTTTCAAACAACAATATTGCTTTTTATGGGGGCAACTCAGGGTTTTCTTGGATGGTGGATGGTTAAGAGTGGATTAGTTAACAATCCTGATGTAAGTCATATAAGACTTGCCACACATCTCACAACAGCATTTCTAACGTTCTCATATACTTTTTGGATAGCGCTTTCACTAGTTTTTCCAAAAAAAGAATTTAGTAATATAACTTTATATAAAATCTCATTTATACTCATATTTTTAGTGCTAATACAGATTATTTATGGAGCTTTTGTTGCTGGATTAGATGCGGGTAAAATTTATAATACTTGGCCTAAAATGCATGGTGATTGGATTGCTGAATCTGTTTATGCCATGACTCCTTTTTGGGATAATTTTATTAATGGATTGGCAGGAGTGCAATTCATTCACAGAACTTTTGCCTATCTGGTTTTTGGCTTTATAGTTTTTCTATTTGTAAAATCCAAAAAATTTAATTTAAATAAAATTGAAAGAATTGGTGTGAACACTCTATTAATCACAGTATTTATACAAATGGTTCTTGGTGTTATAACACTTGTACTTGGAGTGCCGGTTTGGCTTGGAGTTATTCATCAATTGGGGGCCTTTATTTTATTAGCTTCAACTGTTTTTTGTCTGTTTATTTTTAAAGAAACCAGATAATTATCCATTTATCCATTACATAAATAAGCTGCATAAAAGGCAAATAAACTAAAGATGATATCATAAGCTTTTTAGCAATCGAATCATCAGGTGTTTTAAACAATTTATAGCTATTAAATGTAAACCAAATTCCAAGGACTAAAATCAAAATAAAAGACACAACAGAAAGATTGATGAAGTTTAACTCTAAAAAAAATGGCAATACTGAAACAACTGTCATTAAAATAGATGTGATTAAAGATATGGCCGCTGGATACCTACCCTTCTCTTCACCATACATCATTTTAAATCCTGCTTTTTTATACTCATTATCTCTAATCCAGGAAATTGAGATAAAATGAGGGAATTGCCATAAAAACTGAATAGCAAATAATAATCCAACAGCTAAACCAAAATCATCAGTAGCGGCTACCCAACCTAAAAGGACTGGAATTGCTCCTGGAATTGCTCCAATAAATATAGAGACCGTTGACATTCTTTTTAAAGGAGTATAAGACAAAACATATATCATCAACGATAACAATCCAAATGCAGAAGATTTTGATAAAAAACCATAAAAACTTCCATGAGGTTTTATCATGCTTAATAAATACAAGCCTAACACCCCAATAACAAAAGAGAAAATTATGGCATTTAAAGTTGTAAGTTTTTTCTGTGGCAAAGGCCTATGCATTGTACGTAACATAAGCTTATCGTAGTCTTTTTCTAAAATTTGATTAAATCCATTTGCTGATCCAGTAACTAAAAACCCACCTAGAGTTAGTAGCACTAGTTCTAAATAATCAAAATTTTCAACGCCAATTAGATATCCTGCTGTTGCTGAAATAACTACAGTAAGAGAGAGTCTAAACTTTAATAATTGGGAATAATATTTTGTTGACGAAATCAAAAAATTAATTTAATGCCTTAGCTTTTTTATTTTGAAAATAGTAGGAGATACAAAATAAGAAAACAGCAATATACGGCATAGCCATTAAAAATAAAATGCCATCATTTAATCCTGCACCTTTAGTACCACCTGCCTCTAGATTAGCTTCAACAACTGCTTTACACATTGCACACTGAGATGATAAATCTAAACTTAGAAGTAAAAATGAAATTATTAAAAATAAAATTTGCCTTACCATTTTCTTTTAGTCTTTTTGGGGCGCTTATACTCTGCCATTAGCACCTTTACATCATTAACTAAATCTTTCATTTGAACTTCTTTTGTACCATCATAAACTCCTAATACATTCCCATTTTTATCAATTCCCGATCGAACTCGACCTTCTTTATCTATTAAAATAAAATATTCAGAATGTAAAAATCCTCCAGGAGCTAAAGAATCTGGACTTACATTTACAAAATAAGATTTAGCAACTTCATAAATATCATCCTTTTTTCCTGTTAAAAAATCCCAATTTGATAAATCTACATCTATATTATTTTGTTTCATTTCTTCAATATATTCTAAAAATCTCTCGGGAGTATCCGTCTCTGGATTAACAGTATGAGATAAGAATCTTAAGTTAGGATATACACTTAATTTATTCTGAATATATGACATATTTTTAGTCATTACAGGGCAAATTGTTGGGCAAGTAGTAAAGAAAAAATCAGCAACATATATATTACCTAGCATAGTGTCATTATTTATGATTTCATTATGCTGATTGACAAGAGAAAATTCTGAAATAATATGGTCATCACCATTATCTTTCTTTTCTCCAACAACCTCGAGTTTTATAAAGTTATTATATCCTTTGGTTACGTAAGAGTAAATAATTGGAGGAACGACTAATAATAATGCTAGAAGTATTAAGGTTGTAATATTCTTCATTTTTATTTTCATGTTTACATCATCAAGTATGTATGAGTTGCCTCACTCAAAATAATAAATAGTAAATATGGTACAAGAATAAATGCAGGAACTAGAATAGTCCATTGAAAAGATTTTTCTTCAAAACCCAGATGCATAAACACTAAAACAATGTACCCGGCTTTTATTAAAGTCAAAACAATAAATACATGAGTTAACCAAGCAAGACCAAGAAATGTGTTGTAAACTAGGAATTCTGGTAAGTAACCATCAACCTTTAATATACCCAACATTACCTCAAATGCTGTAACTCCTAAAAGAATCCAAAAAACCTTCCAGATCCACCAATTGCCACTATTTTGTTCGTCTGACATAATATTTTTTTTAATTAAACGAGATAAAAGAATGTAAATACAAATACCCAAACTAAATCAACAAAGTGCCACTAA
>ERZ1048686.1466-NODE-1466-length-18054-cov-6.856603_pt1 | contig 18054 bp, 14 predicted proteins | sample MGYA00383099_ERZ1048686 | MGnify/ENA primary metagenome ERZ1048686 (study PRJEB29581, sample SAMEA5548369) | metagenome | biome: marine; feature: coastal; material: water | depth 25 m | study: Short-term variability in the microbial, nano- and picoplankton... | reverse complement strand
GGCTTCAGTCGAGCGTCAATAACAAGTGGGCCTGTGCATCCCCAATGCTTTTGAGATGTGCCTTCTCCAATGCCATGAACATCAGTCGCTGGGTTCGATCGTGTAAACGTGACCCATAGAAAATTCTCCAGGTTTACGGCGCTAAATTCACTATCGTCTGTGATCACAATAAGCGGCCACTTCATTATGTCATCAGCTTGATGAGTTAATCTCGTAAATCGTTCAATGTCCTCAGTCCACTGGGCTTGTCGCTCATTTGTGCTCCAAATCAATTTCTCTTCGGAGGTTTCAAGAGACGGTCGCGGTTGGATGAGTGGCCCAGAAATGACAAGTACTCCAGGCATGCATGCAAATGGCTTTGAGAAACCGGGAGGGAGCCGTATGTCTCCAGAAATTTCAGTCGGCAGTTCTCTCACTGGTTGACCACGAGCGGCTACGACCAGTTTCGACCCGTTATTAAATCCTTTCCCAGTGTAATCGAGGGTATCGATTGTCGTCTCTGTGTGGAAATGGCAGTCTCGTCTCCAATCTACTCGTTGCAGAACATGATTGAAGAAGCTTTGGATGTCACAAGCTTTTATGCTGGGATCATCTGCTTGGTTCACAATGAACAAATACTTGGCGAGTGAAAGTTGTCCTTGGCCAAGAATGGCTGAAGCTTGGGTGAGTAGCTCAGCTGGTCGAGATGAATTTTTCCATGGTAGATAACGTTCGCTTCCGACTGCGAGAAGGAGTGGATGAACACCTGCAGCGTCGACCGCATGAATGCTTGAAATTCCTGGCAACACAGTTGGAATAATCGGTCCAGTGATCTCATGTACGAGCCAACCGAATAAGGTGTCTTCTTGAGGCGGTCGCCCAACAACCGTAACGGGCCAGATTGCATCTTCTCGTTGCCATACGTTATCGATTCGCATCACCGGAAAATTATGCTGCCGAGCATAGTATCCAAGGTGATCCCCGAACGGACCTTCAGGCTTTGTTAGATCAGGTGCGATTGTGCCTTCGATTACGAAATCAGCGTCAGCATAAATTGATGGGCGTCCTTTCCTGCGTATCATTGGAATGCGATGACCTGCTAAGGCGCCAGCAAATGCTAGTTCGGAAAGCCCCTCAGGTAATGGCATCATTGCTGAAACTGCCATGGAAGGAGTTCCGCCTATAAAAATTGAGACCTTCAGTGGCTCTCCTTTGGCAATAGCTGCAGCGTGGTGAATACCAATTCCTCGGTGTATCTGGTAGTGCAGACCAACCTCGGTGTTGTCTTCGTAGCTGTTGCCGCGCAGCTGAACTCGATACATGCCAAGGTTTGAGTTTTTGAGGGAAGGGGCATCAGGGTGTTCTGAATAAACAGCTGGTAGGGTGATGAATGGCCCACCGTCACCAGGCCACCCTGTAACACCTGGAAGGCTCGCCAGGGGAATATTGCGATTGAGAACATCACCTCTACGAACATGTCGTGGAACCATACTTATGGCATCAAGTGGACTTCGCCAATATCGTAATGGCTTTTGTATGGCAGCCGCCGGATCTATCTTTAGTTCGACGAGTCGCCGAACTCTATCGAGCGTATCTGAAAATAATCGCTCGACTCGCTTCTGTGTTCCATAGAGATTAATAAGAACTGGATGCTGCGTGCCTAAAACAGATCGAAAGAGAAGTGCTGGGCCTCCAGATCGAAAGAGCCGTCGCTGAATTTCTGCGATTTCAAGGTGAGGATTGATTGGGTAATCAATCTCAATGAGCTGCCCTTCCTCCCGAAGAGTTTTGACGCATTGACGAAGTGTCCGAAATCCCATGCAATCCTCCTTATCTATGGTAGCGTCAAGTACGTTTTGTCGTGTGCATAATCTGGTCAGATGTGTTTATTCTCAAAATCATTGAGACTTATGATAAGGATAAGGTGCTGAGTATGCCCGATTTATTTAGTGCGAAGCGAAAAGAAAATATTGATCGGGTAGCACCTCTTGCAGCTCGAATGCGGCCTCGACGGTTGGCTGATTATGTTGGACAGAACCAGATCATTGGCCCAGGGAAACTACTAAGACGCTTGATCGAGGCAGATAGGCTTGGATCGATTATTCTCTATGGTCCACCTGGGGTCGGCAAGACAACTCTCGGTGAAATTATTGCTACCGAGACGAAGAGGCGATTCGTCGAACTCTCTGCAACAGCGTCTGGTGTGAAAGATCTCCGCGATGTCATTGAGAGCGCTCGTCGTCGATTAGAGGATGATGCCTGTCGGACATGCTTATTTATCGATGAAATTCATCGGTTTAATAAATCACAGCAAGATGTTCTTTTACCGGACGTTGAAAGTGGTGTCATAGCATTGATTGGAGCAACAACCCAAAATCCATTTTTTGCTCTCACTCCTGCGTTGGTGAGCAGGAGTCGTATCTTTGAACTTCAGTCACTCCTTCCGGAAGATATAAAAACAATTGTTCAACATGCAATTAACGACAAGATGCACGGGTTTGGATTACAGGATATTAGGCTTGATTCGGAGGCCCTCGACTTTCTTGTAGAAACAGCTGACGGTGATGCTCGTCGAGCTCTCGGTGGCCTTGAGGTCGGAGTGCTTTCATCGAGTGACCGTCCATTGATCTTCACAAAAGAGCTGGCTTGTGAAAGTGTTCAACGAAAAGCGATCGTGTACGATTCTGGAGATACACACTATGACTGTGCAAGTGCGTTGATTAAGAGTGTCCGGGGCAGTGATGTAGATGCAGGGATGTATTGGCTCGCACGTATGCTTGAAGGTGGCGAAGATGTCCGTTTTTTGTCTCGACGCTTAGTTATCTTGGCAAGTGAAGATATCGGTAATGCAGACCCTCGATCACTTCTTGTTGCAACAGCCGCCATGCAAGCGATTGAATTTGTAGGTCTGCCGGAATGCCAGCTTGCGCTTGCACAAGCTGTTTCATATTTAGCGTTAGCCCCAAAAAGTAATGCATGCACCAGAGCTATTGCAGAAGCTCGTCATGATGTTCGTGAAAAAGCTGTTTTACCTGTGCCGAGACACTTGCAGGATAAACATTACGCCGGAGCTAAAAGACTAGGCCGTGGCGAAGGATACGCCTATGCCCATGACGCTCCTGATGCGATCGCAAAACAAGATTATCTGGGTGTTGAGCGATATTATTATCACCCCTCTAATCGTGGCTTAGAACGTGACCTTGGAGAACGAGTGGCTGAAATTAGGCGGCGTTTGAGGGAGTCGCACCAGTTGCAAGCGGATTCTTCTGCGAGCGAAGTTCAGGAATAATCTCTTGCCGAAGAACCTTTTCAAGGCGCGCTAGACTTCGTGCTACGACGGCGCCGTCGATAACGCGATGGTCAGCGATAAGGGTTATTAAGCACCTACCATCAGCCTCGATTGGACGGTATGAAATGCTAGTTGTGCAAAGTGTTGGATGAAAGTGATTGCTTGCACCGTAACCTGCGAGTGTTGAAAGGCTAAATGTGCCAATACGAGAGCAGCGTTTATGAGATGCTGACCGATGATTCCATCGCAGGACCGCTTTTCTGAGAAAACCTGGCAGCAGTTCAAGTTCACGCTGTCGTTTGAATAGTTCTTCGATTGGGCCATGGCAGCAATTATCGATGAAACGTTGTATCTCAATAAGTGAATTTGTTTCTGGTTGATGAAGACGAGCCCAATAAAGTTGTTCACTGTTATTATCAGTTCTATTAATCGCCAGTGTTGCAACATTTTGATTTGTAGTTGCAATGCGTGGCCATAAGCCAGGCAAGAACCAGCTTCTTAGTGCGGGCGTTTCTTGAACAATTTTGCCATAAGCTTTTAAGAAAATGGCTGCCCAGCCAATACGGTGCTCGCTGGCTGATCTGGCCTCAGCGAGGTCAGCCAGATTGCACCAACGGTCAACAGGAAATAGGGGTATATTTCTTGCTAACATTGCAATATCTGCAACGCAGCCACGGTGTCCATTACAGGGGGCGGTAGTAACAGGAGTGTGTTGCATAAGGACAAAACTACCGAGTCACGGGCCGAGAAACAGCGACGACCACTGTTTTTACAGGGCTCATTGAAACGATTCAATCGTTCTATGGGAATGCCAGATTCTAACGCTACCAGAAAAGGGAGTGCGCTAGCTGTTTTCAAACGAAAGTTTGGTAGAATCAAAGGACCTATGGTGGTTGTAGCTCAGTTGGTTAGAGCGTCGGTTTGTGGTACCGAAGGTCGCGGGTTCGAGCCCCGTCATCCACCCTTCTTCTCGATACGGGTTTAATTATGCCAAAACCTATTTACCGTCCGTGGTTCGATGCGGCCACCGATTCACCTTTGCTAACTGAATATGCTCGTAAACTGGATTCTTTCAATGACGTGCTCGCTGATCGAAAGGTAGAACGAGAGGAACTTGAGTTACAGGAAAAACGTGTAGTAAACCTCATGAAAGAGGTCGAACCTCTCCTCGATCCAGAGGTTTATGAAAAAGTTACAGAGCTACTCTGTGAAATTACTTCATACGACATGATGTCAGCTTTTCATCTCGCTTCAAAAGCTCGTGCCGGACGCGCTCTGGATTCATGACTGAAGAGTTAAATAGCAATACTGTTTGCTTTGCGCTTCATTTCGTGTTTGTATAGTCTGACAACCATTGGTTGATCTCGATAGGGTATAAAAGTGGGAATCTTATCTCACCGGCATTTCTCCCCAAGGTAATTTGCAGGCTAGGCATCATGGCAAAAAAAATAATTAAACGAACTAGTTCCCGTAGCACGAGTACAGCTGCTGCCTTGCCTGCGATCGATAAGAAGACTCGGAAACTCATTGTTGGCTTAGCGGATGAGGTTGAGAAGGCTGCCGAGAAGCGACGTGATCCACATCTTGATATTCCAACCCGGAGCCTCTCGAATGTTCGTTTCAATAAGTCACGAAAAATTATTGAAATGGGTGGTCAAAAGAATCGACGACATCTCTTTAATCTGAGTCAAGCAAAAAGCTACATGCAAACGCTTCTTGTAGCAACGGGTTGCAAGTCACTCATTGACCAGCAAAAGACAACCAGTATTCGAGGGCTGTACTATCTTCTAAAGCACACAATTGAGGGAACGCGCGAAGAAACGTTCGGTGGACAAGACGAATGTGATCCAATTATCGAAGATCTTGAAGTGACGCTTGAGAGTCTCCGAGAGCAGTTGCACGTTTATGCAAGTAATCGCGGTGGAATGGTTGGCCCAATTACGTTGATTGATTCTGGAGATGAAATTGACTGTTCCAGAATGGGGTCAGGTGGGTACAGTATTCCTTCAATTGTCGAAGAAGAGGTCATTAGTTTTAAGAAATGCACTGCAAAATTTATTCTTCATGTCGAGAAAGATACAGTGTGGCGACGTTTCAATGAGGATAAATTTTGGAGGAAGCATAACTGCCTTTTGACCCACGGTGGAGGACAACCACCTCGCGGTGTGCGTCGCATGCTATATCGTCTCCATCATGAGCTTAAACTTCCTGTGTACTGCTTGCTCGATAACGATCCTTGGGGATATTACATTTATTCTGTACTGAAGCAGGGTTCAATTAATCTTGCTTATGAGTCGAAGCGGATGGCGATTCCATCAGCAAAATTTCTCGGGTTGCGATCGATTGACTATGAGAAATGTCAACTTGCTCCAAGCGTTCAAATTGCGCTTAGTGAATCAGACGTAAAAAGAGCGAAGCAGATCGCTGCTTATCCATGGTTTGCTGCGAAGAAGGCATGGCAAAAAGAAATTCACAGGATGCTCTCCAATGGCTTTAAGCTCGAAGTGGAGTCATTGATTTCGAAAGATATTAGCTATGTGACGGAGGTTTATACACCGGAACGATTAGCTGATCACGACTGGTTAGATTAAAGAAAGGCTCTCTCAGGGCCGGCAAGGCGTTGTCTTTTAGTGTGTTGCTAGCACCGGACGTCGTCAGCGCGACCAATAAGTCCAGTTCGTTGAACATGTCGTGGTTGACCAATCGTATCAGAGCCTTTTTCCATGCACTCTAATTCTTCTGGTACGGGTGGTTTGCCGAAGAATTCTGCTATTCGTCCAACAACCGTAGCTTGCTCTGCCGGTGTAAGTTCGGCAAAAATCGGAAGTGCGAGTGTTTCTTTGGCAGCGTATTCGGTGATAGGAAGATCTCCCATTTTCCAGCCAAAATTATCAAAGCATTTTTGTAAGTGAAGTGGAACAGGGTAATAAATTTCTGTCCCAACTCCAGATGTCTTTAAATGCTCTCGCAGGGCATCTCGTTTTCCATCTGCAACACGAATGACGTATTGGTTCCATACGTGTCTTCCGCGGGTGTCAATTTTTGGTGACGTAATAGCATCATGAAGCTCGCAATGATCAAACATTTCGGTATATCGAATAGCATTCTGCGCCCGTTGATTCGTCCAATCATCCAAAAGGGGAAGTTTGATGCGCAGAACAGCAGCTTGAAGTGAGTCAAGTCGACTATTGATACCAATAACATCGTGATAGTAACGAGGCTCCATACCGTGGACCCTGAGTTTTCGGAGCGATTCGGCGAGATCATCACGTGTAGTTGTGAGAAAGCCTCCGTCACCAAATCCACCAAGGTTTTTTGTGGGGTAAAAACTGAAGCATCCTATATCACCGAGTCCTCCACTACACTTTCCGTGCCAAGTTGATAGAACCGACTGAGCTGCATCTTCGATAATGGGAAGTCCTGCTTGCTTTGCAATAGGCAGAATCGCATCCATATCAACAGTTTGCCCAAAGAGATGTACGGGGATAATAGCACGTGTTCGAGACGTGATTCGACGACGAATGTCATCTGGATCAATGAGGAATGTACTTGGATCAATGTCAGCGAATATTGGTACACCACCGAGCCGCGTCACAGCACTTGCTGTTGCGAAAAATGTATAGCTTGGGAGGATGACCTCTTCTCCAGGTTTGATGTTGAGGGCCATCAGTGCAAGTAAGAGAGAATCACTCCCTGATGCGCAGCCAATAACATGTGGGACATCTAAGATCGTTGAAAGTTCATCTTCTAGAGCTGTAACATCTGGTCCAAGAACGAAGCGGCCCGAATCACAGACATCATCCATGACTTGACGAAACTGTTCTCGAAGCGGGCCATTCTGGCGATCTATTGCGAGGAGAGGAACGTTTGGGAGAAAGCCTGTTGAGTCCGATAGCTTTTCGGTTGAGTCTGAACGAGGGCCGGATGTCATTGCTTCATTGTCTCCACTGTTCAGCAGGGCTTATTTTGGCAGAAGAACTGCTTTTAACTGTATAAATCGTCATGTTTGATACGGGCTCTCCAGTTTGAAAAATCGATTTTCGGCCCCAAAGGGCCCGGGTATCAGGAATTGGTGAATATTTTGCAAGTGGGTTGAGTGTCAAGACCAAGCTTTGTGAGAGTGAGACCGGGAAGCTTGGGCAGACCTGGCGGTTTGACAACGCCACCCATTGCACTCTACATTCATCGTGATAATAGGTGTGTGGTTTGTTCCGCACCATATTCTTGTTCTTCATGATTCAAGACGTCGTCGGCAAAATGTCGTTCTGGTCTGAAAGAGTAAGATTGCTAGTCTTTGAGTAATTGCTATTTAGGTTGCGGTGAATTTTTTTAACAGCAGCACTGAACGCCAATTTGCTCAAGAGCTATATTTCCTTCACTGTTTGTAAACCGGCGGGGCGGATGGGTTCCACGACCGTCATTGACTTAGGACGAATCGCGAAGCGGCTGGGATTGCCTGAGCCGGGCATTCTTGCTGCAGTGCAATTAATTGATGAAGGGAACACAGTCCCTTTCATTACGCGATATCGTAGAGATCAAACTGGAGGTCTCGATGAACTTCAACTGCGAAGTATCACTGATGCTGTTGGTAAAGCGAGGCAATTAGCTGATCGAAAACAGACCATTCTTCGAACAATCGAAGGACAGGGGAAACTTACATCTGAGCTGCAAAACGAAGTTAATGCTGCTGAGAGCACAAAAATACTCGAAGATCTCTATCTCCCTTTTAAGCCCAAACGCCTCTCTCTTGCAGAACAAGCAAAACAAAAAAGGTTAGAGCCACTTGCGAACGAAATACTCGCAGCAGATTCTCAGGCGATAAATTTAGAGAAACGAGCAGCAGATTTTGTTGATGATGACTCTGGTGTGGCCTCTGTAGCAGATGCCCTGCTTGGCGTGGGTCATATTATTGCAGATCTTTTTAGTTCTCGAGCTGACGTGCGGCAGCGTTTGCGCAAACTTCTATTTCAGAAAGGGCGACTTCGCAGCCTGCGTATTGAAACGCCAGGCAAGGCGATGACTAAAACAGCCAAACATTTCCGAGACTATTTCGACTTCGATGAGCATCTTCAAAAAGTCCCGCCTCATCGTGTTTTGGCAATGAATCGCGGGGAAAGAGCAAAGATTTTGCGAGTCCGTATCGAGGGGCCAACAGAAGAAATTCAGGAAATAGCTGACGGATTAGTTATTCCTGCTGGTCATCCTCATGCAGATTTCCTCAAAGGTTGTTGTCGTGATGCACTTTCACGACTGATTTTACCGAGTCTCGAACGTGAGGTTCGGCGTGAGATGACCGATGCGTCTGAAGAGCATGCAATTTCAGTTTTCGCTCGGAACTTAAGAAACCTCCTGTTGCAGCCTATGGTGACGGGTCGAATAGTTCTTGCGATCGACCCTGGTTTTAAGAGTGGTTGTAAAGCAGTGGTGCTTGATTCTTGTGGTAATCCCTTGGCTCACGACATTCTGCACGTTGTAGGCAAGGCGGAGCAGAAAAAAACAGCAGCTTCCCGAGTCGTTGAACTGGTCCGTGAGCACGGCTGTAAGGTGATTGCGGTTGGGAATGGGACAGCAGGGAGAGAAGTAGAGTCCCTGCTATCAGAGCTAATCGTTGGTGAATTAAAAGAAGATGAGATTGCTTATGTGATTGTGAATGAGGCAGGAGCAAGTGTCTATTCCACAAGTCAGTACGCGCGTGAGGAGCTGCCGGATTTCGAAGCAGCGTATCGGGGGGCAGTTTCAATTGGTCGGCGATTGCTTGATCCACTTTCAGAACTTGTGAAAATTGAGCCTGCAAATATCGGAGTTGGTTTATATCAGCACGATGTCAAAGCCCGACATCTTCACGCTTCACTCGATGCAGTCGTTGAAGGTTGTGTTAATTATGTTGGCGTTGATGTGAATACTGCCAGCCCCGCACTGTTACGGTATGTGGCGGGTCTCAATCAGGCTGTTGCGAAAGGCATTATTGACTGGCGTGCTGCAAAGGGTCCGTTTACTTCGCGAGAACAATTTCGTGAGGTGCCTGGATTTGGTGATGCGGCATTTGTACAAGCAGTTGGTTTTCTAAAAATATCTGACGGAATCAATCCGCTTGACTCAACTCGAATTCATCCAGAAAGCTATCAAGTCGCAGAGCAACTGCTGGAAAAAATTGATACATCTTCAACTGAATTAGTTGATCGGGAGAAACATCAAAAGATTGCTGATGCAGTAAGTAAAATAGATCTTACTGCTGTGGCTGATGAATTAGGTGTTGGGCGACTATTGCTTGCTGATATTGTTGAGCAATTCGTCCGGCCCGGCAGGGACCCGCGTGAGGATTTGCCCGAGCCTCTGTTTAAGCAGGGTGTGCTCAAGTTTGAAGACCTTGAAGTTGGCATGGAGTTACGTGGATCGGTGCTAAATGTTGTTGATTTTGGCGTGTTTGTTGATATCGGCTTGCATGACAGTGGGCTTGTGCATGTCAGTCAGCTTTCAAGTGGATTCATACGAGATCCACACGCAGCGGTTGTTGTTGGTCAAGCAGTCAGGGTCTGGGTTCTTGAACTCGATAAAACTCGTCGCCGTGTAGCCTTGACGATGATAAAGCCGGGCACGAAGCCGGCCCATGAAGTAAGTAGAGGGCGGTACCAGAACGCTAAAAAGAAATCTTCTGAGGGGCATTTTCAAAACAAGTCAGGACAGCCCAAGAGTTTAAAAAGTGGGCGTGGTCGTCGAAATTCTGAAGAGAATGATAGGAAGGGGAGGAAACAATTTCGTGGACCTCGTACATACACGTCTCGTCCGGACCGTAAGTCAAAAAAGGCAATTACTGCGGAAATGAAGACTGGCCAGGAGCCGTTGCGAACGTTTGGTGATTTAAAACAGTTTTTTGATATTCAGACTGGTGCTAATGATGGAATGGACGAAAACTCCCAAAAGAATCAGAAGAAAGATAAAAAAAGACGAGATTCAGGTTCAAAAGAAACGGTGGCAAGCAATATCGACCACGGCGATCTAGGTAGTCCTCTGCCAGCGGTAGCAGCAGTTGATGGTAACGATGAGAAGTCTCGCGTTGGAGGAGCCGGAGCGACGACTACGCCCTCTCAGGCTACAACGAGTCCTGAGCCAAATGACTCAGCGCAGGAGTCTTCTTCGCAGGTTCATGACGCAACTGAGGCACCGCACGAACAACAATCTGGTGGAAGCCCTTCAGAAGAGCCTTCTTAGTAGTGTCTTTGCGACTAACGTTCACGGAACGTTATGCGGCCTTTTGTGAGGTCGTAGGGAGATAATTCAACTTTCACTTTATCTCCGGGAACAATCCGAATGAAATTCTTCCGCATCTTTCCGGCCACGTGGGCATTGACGATGTGTCCACCTTCAATTTGAACTCGGAACCGGGTGTTTGCCAACGCTTGCGTGACAACGCCTTCTACCTCAAGAGCTTGTTCTTTTTCCGCCATGTGAATCCTATAGAAAATGAATTGTAGTTTTCCCGACTGTATCCTGCCTGAGGAAAAACGTCCAGTCGGAGCCCGGAGGCTCACTCATCAACAGCGGCAGGAGCCGAATCTGAGGCTTTCCAACGAAGAAAGGCATCAAGGAAGCCATCAAGGTTACCATCGAGCACACTCTGGAAGTTTCCTACATAATGCCCTGTTCGCTGATCTTTTACTCGTTGATCAGGGTGAAGAAAATAATTTCTAATCTGTGAGCCAAAGCCAGTTTTTGGTTGCAGTTTATATTTCGCTAGTTGTTCAGCTTCACGTTTTTCTTCCTCGAGCCGAGCGAGGCGAGACCTCAGCATTTTGATGGCAGTGGCTCTGTTTTTATGTTGACTGCGTTCACTCTGGCATTGAACCACAATTCCACTTGGAAAGTGAGTGATTCGGATAGCACTCGACGTCTTATTGACGTGCTGTCCACCAGCACCGCTTGCTCGAAAAACATCCTCTCGAATGTCTTCATCTTTGATTTCGATGTCTGGGTCCTCATCACTTATTTCTGGCGAAACATCAACGGCGGCGAAACTGGTCTGCCGTTTCCCTTCAGCGTTAAATGGGCTAATTCGAACGAGCCGGTGAATACCCATCTCACCTCGTAAATATCCATACGCCCATGGCCCCCTTATGGCAACGGTGGCATTCTGAATGCCAGCAACGTCGTCGTCCTGCCTGTCGAGTAACTCCAGACGAAACTCTCTTTTGTTTGCCCAAGCGGAATACATTCGCAACATCATCTCTGCCCAATCATTTGCATCCGTACCGCCATCCCGAGCATGGATTGACACCAGCGCATCGCAAGAATCATGAGGACCACTTAAGAGAGAGGTTAGCTCTAACTGATCAACCAGTCGTTCAACACGAGCCACCTCGGTAGATAATTCGGACTCTAGTGACTCATCTTCTTTAACGAGTTCTACAAGTGCTTCTAAATCATCAGCAGCCGAGATTGATTCATCCAGTGGCTTCAGAATAGTGTTTAACTGCTTGAGTTCAGCAACAGTGGCTTGTGCGGTATCACTGTCATTCCAGAAATCTGATTGAGACATCTGGTTTTCAAGTTTGGCCGCTGATTTGGTACGACCAGCGTAGTCAAAGAGAGTCTCGTAGCTGAAGGAGGCGACCGCAGACTTCTTCTACACGATGAAAGAGTGTTGTATCCATGGAATGATTGTAGGGTGCGGCATGACCTCAGACAAAGAGTCGGTTTGTTTTCTACGGAGCCGGTATGTTTCTTTTGGCTAATGAAGTTAACGACGTTCAATTATGTTGCCAGGGGAACGAACGGTAATTCGGTAGATTTCGAGGGCGGAGCATGCTGCTAATACACGGGACGGTTCCAGATTTGAGTATTCGACAACGGCATCGATTGTGGTGCTTTTGTTTTGATTTGAAGTGGCATCAATTGCAGCAAGTACATTTTGTTCAACTTTATTCAGCTTTCGTTCTGCGAGGTGGTGGATTTCAGGCCTGCTAGTACAAATTGCTTTTTTGTATAAGGGACCAAGTTCGTCGAGTATTTGATCGACACTTGTTACAAGAGTCACTCCATCACGTATGAGGCTATGGCACCCTGCAGACATTCGGCACTCGATCGACCCCGGTATAGCGAAAACATCTCGTCCTTGTTCTCCTGCGAGCCGTGCTGTTATGAGTGCACCAGATCGCTCTGAAGCTTGGATAACAAGAGTTCCGACGCAGAGCCCTGAAACAATTCTGTTTCGTCTCGGGAAAGCCGCTGCTTGTGGTGGGGTTGAGGGTGGAACTTCACTCAGCACACATCCATGTTGAATCATGTCTTCAACGAAATGAGCATGCTCACGTGGGTAGATATTACGCAGGCCACTTCCCAAGACTGCAATTGTCCGTCCACCGGCACGGATTGCTTCATGATGTGCAGCGGCATCAATACCTCGGGCTAACCCACTCACGATGGTCAATCCAGCACGAGCAAGACCATTAGCGAAAGTTTTTGCTATCCGTTTCCCTGCGGTAGTGGCGTGTCGAGCGCCTACAACAGCAATTGCTACCCTGTCACAGGGCTCGAAAGTGCCGCGAATGAAGAGCATGTCGGGCGGGTCAGGAATGTGTGAAAGGAGCTCCGGGAATTCGGGGTCGGTATCCAACAGAATATCGATGCCATGTTGCTTGCATTCATTAAGAATGCGTGAAGGCTTTGTGCTCGTTCTGCCACTGAAAATGGCAGATGCCAGATGGTTGCCAACGCCATGAACCCTTTGAAGTGACGATATGCTTTGCTCGAAAATCTTCGACGCTGACCCAAACTTAGCGATGAGGCGATGCCTGAGAGTCGGCCCAAGGCCCGGTACCACTGAGAGTTTGACGCGATCAAGTACAAGTTGATCGCGAGGAGGAGTTGTATCTTTCTGAACCTGCAATTCGACCATGATGCAAACCAGCAGCAAGTGTAGTGTATTTCTGTACACTATACAGCTTTGATCGGGAATCGCAAAGAAAAATTACTATTTTTTTCAGCATCTCTGCGTTGATTTACTTTGCAGCTTTAAGTTCGGCAAGGTGCTGGGCCGTATCAACAAGACGATCCCAATTTTCTTGAACGTACTCTGGAGGCCCGCCCATTTCGGCAACGGCAACAGCGACTTCCTCAGTTGCAACCATTTCAATTGCGTCCCAAGGGCAAACCTTGAGGTCATAGGGATTCGTTTTTTTGCCAGGAATGTGTACACAAACCTCACAACCAACGCATCGTTCTATATCTATTTCACACCAGCTCTGGAGGTTGTGGAATTGGTCGTATTGCTGCACTTTGAATATGCAGTCAACAGGGCAGACCTCGAGACAGCTCTCACAGCCAGTGCAATTATCAGCATTGATAACCGCAAGTTCTTTCGGAAGCTTTTTTCTAGGACCTTGTTTTGCCATAAGTCTTATTCATCGGAAATTAGTGAGGAAACCTGAACTTTTCTATTGTAGCCGTGAGAAATCCTCCGACCAAATCCAATTGTTAGGCCTCGAGGTCGAGGTGGATTGAGCCGCCTAAAATACTGGTTTTAAACAAATTTTACCAAAAAATAATCGTGTTGATGGGAAAGTTAAGTTCTCGAATATCTGCTGTTTTTTCAACGAGATGGTGATTTTCATTTTTTACAGACATTAAACCAATACGACTCATGGCTCAGGAATACATTCTCCCGAAAAAATTTCATCCGCGGTTTGCCGGGCACGCACCAGCTGAGACGAGCCTTTATCAATAAGTATTTCAGCGGGCAAAGGCTTTGAGTTGTAGTTGCTTGCCATAACAAACCCGTAGGCGCCGGCTACTTCGATAATAAGGAGGTCACCAACGCGAGCTGGGGGCAGATCACGCGTCGAAACAAAACCACCTTCTTCTTGTGTGAAGATGTCTCCAGATTCACAGAGTGGGCCACCTACGGCAACCGACTCAAGCTCTCGAGGCGGTGTTGTCGAGGTCGGGCAGAGACTCATTGGATGATACGAGCCATAAAGAACAGGACGAGCAAGGGTATGAAAACCAGCGTCAACTAAGAGATACTTTTTAGAGCCCTGCCGCTTCGTTGCTCTGACTTCGGTGACCAAAATGCCGGCTTCAGCGGTTAGAAATCGACCGGGTTCTATTTCGAGCCGAATACGATGCCCAAAGGAATCTTCGAGGCGTTTTCGAGTCGTATCCCATAACGTAAAATAGCTTGACAGATCAGCTCGCTTTTCATTTTTTTGATACGGCACCGGGAGTCCACCGCCCGCGCTGATCATTGTGAGTGAACGACCAATATCATGCGCTGTCTTTTCAAGTGATTTGGCAACTGAAGCTAGATGGTCTAAGTCAGCGCCACTGCCAATGTGCATGTGCAGCCCTGTTACTGCCAGTCCCGCCCATTCCGCCCGTCGAAGAACATCGGGGACAGCCTCGTGCCAGATGCCATGCTTAGACCCTTCTCCTCCGGTATTCGTTTTTTGGCTGTGACCATGACCAAACCCAGGATTTATTCGAAGTGTCACGTTTGCCCCAGGGACACGCTCTGCCAACTGCTCAAGCATATCTGCAGATCCACAGTTGACATGAATACCCTGTTGCACGACAGCCTCAAGACTTTCACGATCAAAGATATCTGCGGTGTAAACAATTGGATCTGCTGAAGGTAAACCTTCTTGGTTTCCAGCTTTTCTGTGTGGTTGATAGCCCGCAGCAATGGCTCTTGCAATTTCGCCGTGGCTTACAGCATCAACAAGGACGCCCTCATGACGCATGAGATTGAGAATGGCTATGTTGGAACACGCCTTTTGAGCAAAACGAACTGTATCCCACGCACTGAGGTCAGCACATCGTTGCCGGATCATGCCCGCATCGTAAGCATAGAAAGGAGTTCGGTGTTTCTTGGCAAGTTCCTCGAGGTCCACCCCGGCAAATTGTCGGCGGATACCAGCGGGATCGGTAGTTTTTGAGGAAGTATCACTCATTGTACTTTTGGATTTTGGCTTTCCTGAGAAGTGACTTATATCCGGATATCAATAAATCTATCAGGTAGATTTTTCAAAGAAATCCAATTCTAGCAGCCAAATTCTGTTCTCAATGGCTATTCTGTAGCAGACCTATGCGAGAATACCCTGCCAATACTCTTAATTTTTCCGATTCAGCTGAGACTTCTCAGCTGCATTCTGTGTTGGCAGCGAATGGAAAAAATCAGATGAGGGACTTGAGCTGCAGCGAATCGCGATCCAGACGCGCTCGCTTGCAGGTTTATCTTTATCTCGCAACGTGTCTCACGACGTTTGCGGCTGGCACAGTCGGCTGGCAACCAGTTGTTCTCGGTCTCTACGACGGATTCCTCACGGATTTTTCGGAACACTGGTTCCGGGGTCTGATTTATATGGTTTCGGTGATGGCAATATTGTCAGCACATGAAGCAGGGCACTTTGTTGCAGCGTGGCAGCATCGCATTCCGGCAACACTCCCATTTTTTCTGCCTCTACCAGTGATGCTTACTGGGACTCTTGGAGCCGTGATCGGTATGGAGGGATCTCGAGCGAATAGAAAGCAATTATTTGATATCGCGTTAGCCGGCCCTCTTGCTGGCCTTGTCATCGCAGTGCCCCTCTTCATTGTAGGATTGATGCGTGCCCAACCGACAGAAGCCAGCATATTTTCCATGCCATTGCTCGCAACATGGCTTTTGAGACTTGTCCGACCTGACTGGCCGATTGGGCAGGTGCTAAGTCCAAACGCATTCTTGATGGCTGGCTGGGTTGGTTTCCTTGTGACGGGGCTCAATATGATTCCTATCAGCCAACTGGATGGTGGGCACGTGTGCCACGCTCTATTTGGGAAGCATTCTCGTGGAGTAGCCCGGGCAGTCCTACTTGGAGCAATAACCGCTATTATTATTACAAACGCCGATCACTGGGTTCTCATGATCGTCATCATTACTTTTATGGGTGTTGATCACCCGCCGATCAGAAATGAATCACAACCGCTCGGTAGAACAAGAACAGTTTTAGGTTTAGGTTCACTTGCAATTCCAATAATCACTTTCATGCCAGAACCCCTGATGCTGCCCGGACTCATCTTCGTTCGTTGACGGCAAGCTACTCTACTCGCACAATAAGTTATGATGTGTCCGGCTGCATTAAAACACACTGTTTTGAAAACTGCCATAAAACTAAGAGGTGATCTGTGAACTTTGTTGAACAAGAAGACCCTGCAATTTGGTCATCCATCGCTGCGGAGCAAACCCGACAAGCGGAGGGCCTAGAAATGATTGCGAGCGAAAACTTTACTAGCCCAGCAATTATGCAGGCAGTCGGTAGTGTATTGACCAACAAGTATGCCGAAGGATATCCCGGTCGTCGCTATTATGGGGGCTGTGAATATGTCGACACAATTGAAGATCTAGCGAGAGACAGAGCCAAGCAACTGTTCGGTGCAGAACATGCTAACGTGCAGCCGCACTCTGGGAGTCAAGCAAACTCAGCGGTATACCTTGCTGCTATCAAACCTGGCGATACGGTACTTGCCTTTGACCTTTCGCATGGGGGACACCTTACTCACGGAATGCGTCTGAATAGTTCCGGCATTTTATATCGTTTCGTTCATTACGGCGTTCGGCAGGATGATCATCTCCTTGATTTCGATCAGATCGTTCGGCTTGCTCGCGAGCATAAACCAAAATTAATTGTCGCTGGAGCAAGCGCATATCCAAGAGAAATTCCTCACGAACGATTCGCAGAGATAGCGAATGAAGTTGGGGCAAAGTTGTTAGTCGACATGGCGCACTACGCGGGCCTTGTTGCGGCTGGTGTACATAACAGTCCGGTGCCATATGCAGATTTTGTAACAAGCACCACGCACAAAACATTACGTGGACCTCGCGGTGGAATTGCCATGTGTCGGGCAGAGCATGCAAAAGATCTTGATCGTGCAGTTTTTCCTGGAACTCAGGGCGGACCATTAATGCACGTTGTCGCAGGGAAGGCAGTTGCTTTTGCAGAGGCCCTCAGGCCGGAATTCAAAGAATATGCGGAGCAAGTTGTAGCCAATGCTCGGTCTCTCGCTCAGTCACTAGCGGCTGGCGGGGTGAAGCTTGTGAGCGGTGGTACTGATAACCATCTGATGTTAGTAGATGTCACCCCGCTGGATCTTGGTGGAAAGTTGGCGGAGGAGTCCTTGGATCGTTGTGGGATTACTTGCAACAAAAACATGATCCCATACGATGCACGGAAACCTGTTGATCCATCAGGAATTCGCTTAGGCACGCCAGCCCTTACAACACGAGGAATGGGAGTTGACGAGATGCAGCAGGTAGCGACCTGGATTCTTCGAGTTCTGAAGTCTCCCGAGGACAATCAGGTGCTGGAATCTACTCGGCGAGAAGTTGCTGAGTTAGCAGAACAGTATCCAGTTCCTGCTGCGAAGATGGATCAAGTTGTAGCCGGATAAACTTGGAACACGGTGCATGTTTTTGAGATGCAAACATGTTGCACCGGTAGTTCGTTTTGGGTCGTTCTGACGACAAGACTAATTTTGGTGAATAGTTGGTGTAGCTTCACCAAAACCATGCCGTGCTCTGTGCGTTTAAAGTGACACGCGGGGTGATGACCGAGCTTTTGTAGGATGAAGGTCGATGTTTTCACAGAAAAGTGATTATCGATTGCCGGCTGAATGGGAGCCGCATACCGCAACATGGGTCGCCTGGCCGCACCGAAGAGCAACCTTCCTTGGTGATTTTGATGAAGTGTCTGTTGCTTTTTCGAAACTTGTCAGGTTGCTGGCTCGGTATGAGCCAATCAAAGTTATCGGAAGCA
>ERZ1048686.1465-NODE-1465-length-18060-cov-6.369175_pt1 | contig 18060 bp, 13 predicted proteins | sample MGYA00383099_ERZ1048686 | MGnify/ENA primary metagenome ERZ1048686 (study PRJEB29581, sample SAMEA5548369) | metagenome | biome: marine; feature: coastal; material: water | depth 25 m | study: Short-term variability in the microbial, nano- and picoplankton... | reverse complement strand
AAAATGCTGCCTAGTAGATCAAACACCATTTCGTTTTCTGCATCCCTATCTTGCTCACTGAGGCGGCTGTTCAAATAACGTCGTGGAATGCGGGCATTATTATAAAGCTGAACTCTCTGCTTGATTTGTTCACAGTCCGGACAGACAATAGCGACGTCACGTTGGTAACTGTCCTGCTCTACGATGAAACGAGTATTTTTGCAGGTTTTGCAAGGTATGGCAACGCAGTCGCAAAGCCTCGCATGAGCGTAGCGTTCACGTGGACGAACGCTGATAAATATTCTGGTGCCGTTGCAGCGTAAGCAGTCTGGAACAGATTTGACCATTGAATAATGTTATAAATTCGTTTTAAAAAAATAATATGATGCTTCTATGGTGGAGCAAGCGTCCTGAAGTGTCCAGAGAATTTCTGCTTTAAAGCTCCTGGATTTCTGTCAAATTTAACTAAAGAAATTATTCTGGAGAGCGTTTAAAAGCGCTTCTTATTCAAATCCTTAAATCATAAAACAGAAATTTTATACGGAAATATGGCTGTAATCAAAAATGACAGATTGCTGAGAGTCTTAAATCACCTACCGGTTGATCGTGTACCGGTTTGGATGATGCGGCAGGCCGGCAGAACAGATCCTGAATATAATCAACTTAAAAAGAATGACGGACGATCCCTGGAAAAACTCTTTGCGGATCCGGAAATTGCGATCAAAATATCATTGCTACCAAAACGACTTGGAGTGGACGCAATCATCATGTTTCAGGATATTCTAACTCCGCTCACTCCTGCGGGAGCAGGATTTTACTTTGCACCGGGACCAATTCTGGAAAAACCGGTGCGTACTATCTCCCAGGTAAAAGCACTGCGAGCGTTTGATCCCGAAGTAGATTTGCAAAGTGTCTCTCAAATACTCAAAGGACTGAATACTGAACTCGAAGGAGAATTACCGGTGCTCGGCTTTGCCGGCTCTCCCATGTCACTCGCGTTTTTTATGATTGCCGGACGCAGCCCAAATCAGAAGCTTGCAGAAGTTTTAGCATTTATAGAAGAACAAGCAGAAATAACTCAAGCATTACTCGAGTGGTTAACTGTAATGACAGTGGATTATCTCAATTTCCAAATTGCATCTGGAGCGCATGCAGTGCAATTATTTGAATCATTTGCGGATGTAATTCCATTAGAGATTTATAAAAGGTTTGTGCAGCCGACTCATGAGAAAATTTTCAGTGCATTGTCAACATCTGCTCCTTCAATCCTGTTTACCAAGGAGTCAGCACATCTCGATTTGATGCTGCAGAGTGGAGCGTCAGTCTTAAGTGTTGGGAATTGTATTGATCTCGAGGATGCTCAAAAACAGGCACCGGAAATGATTTTCCAGGGTAATGTTGATAATAAAATTTTAGCAGACGGAACTAAGGCGGAAATTACTCAAGCTGTCCGTAAATGTTTTGCACAAAGTGGTAGAAAAAACCACATCCTTAACCTCAATCACGGCTTGCTGGCACACACACCTTTTGAGAATGTACAGCATTTTGTGAATGTTGCTAAAGAAATGGGAAAAATTTAGTTCAAGTCTGAGGGGGCTCGGTGTACGTGAAAAGCTGGGTGTTTTAGTAATTCGAAGCATGCGCTAATCCGGATTTCCGGAATTAGCTCGATTCGAGCAGAGAATAGTATTCAATAAATAAATGTTCGTTCATAAAGCATCCAGAGACCAATACAAGAGATTGCAATTGATCCTGGAATTACTACATAATTTTTGTAGTATAATTTTTTATGGAAATAATAATAAAAGACAAAGTAAGCAACTCCAATCACAAATATCTGACCTGCTTCTATACCTAAGTTGAAAGCTAATAGACTTTCAAGGAAGTACCCTTCTGGAATACCAACCCTGAACAAAATTCCAGCAAAACCCAGTCCATGCAGTAAACCGAATAAAAATATCAGCATGGGCCGCCATATAGTAAGTTTTGATGTGAAAATATTTTCTAGGCCAACATATACAATAGAAAGTGCAATTAATGGTTCAACAATCCTTTCAGGTAAGGCTATTATTCCAAGGATACTTAATGCCAGGGAAATACTATGTGCTATTGTGAAGCAGGTAACCTGAGCCAACATTATCTTCCAATTTGTACTAAGTAAAAATATTCCCAGCACAAATATTATGTGATCAAAGCCTTTCGGTATAATGTGACTGAATCCAATTTCCAGAAAAGCTAAAAACCTACTTATAAAGTTCTTACCAGGCATTCCAGCTAAGTGCAAAGGCGGGCTGCTTGGAGATTTTCTAAACCAAACGGATCTAAAGGCTTTCCCATTTTTGTCCATTGTCCTGATGACATTACTTCCAAAACTTTCAGGCCAACTCCACTCCATATTCATAGCAGTAGCTGGAGCTTTTACTGCTAATATCAAGACACTCTTACGAGCTTCCTTAAGATTCAAGTTCTCTATGATATTGATTTCACGTATAGATAATTTGGCGGGTATTTTATCAAAACGTATGTCAATTGAATTCAAGAATTTAGTTGAAACACTCAAAAATATGTCCTTCAATTGATTTGCTGCTAGATTTCTTAATTCTTTATAATTCTCAGTAAATATTAAATCATTGTCATCAGCAGATATGTTTTTAATATCAATCAGCAGGTTTTCTAAGTTAGTTTCAATTTCAACACGAAAAGTACCTTTCGATTCTGAATATATCGATGTTTTAGCCGGCCACTCAGAATGTGCTGAAGAAATTACAGGTAGTAAAAACACATTAATATTTAAAAATAATAATATTAATGTGTATTTATAAAAATGATAATTATAGATCATTTCGGTATAACTTTTAATTACATCAATTAATTATGAACTATAACCGAAGCTGGAGCATGAGTTGTTGAAAATGGATCTGCCGCGATGGGGCATTTTCGGAATAGTTTAAAACTCTTCTCCAGGCATATAATTTCGGACTTTACTGTCCGATTAAACCAGGTTCTCCATAATAATAATTATTTGTAATCCAAAATACAGGACTATTTTTTCCACCCTGAATTGCAGTTTTTACATGATAATGGTAATTCCCGTTGCTGAAATCTGCAGTGCAGTGCAGATGACCGTTGTATTCGTCAATAGCAGGAACAGCGTTAGCTTTACAATCTTTTTCTCCATTGCCGATAGGACCGTATACTGGGAAGCCGTCCATGAGAAATCCAAGTAGCAGACCTGCGTTGTCGCCTGAATCTTCGAGCCAATTGTATGTAGTTCCGGAGTCTGTTTTTGACACTTCATTCACTTTTCCGCCTAATTTTTGAATCAGGCAAACAGGGTCAACGTGATAATGATACGTACCCCGATTTTCCGGGTGTCCAGAGCATTGATCAAAAGTAAAAAGTTCGTCAGTGATTTCATCTCCTGGTGCAGCATTTTCGTTAAATAATGAGACTCCGTTTAAGGCGATTCCCATCGCACCAAAGTCTGTTTTAGTTTTATTAGCTGCAGCCGTCGGCTGGATCGGCATTTTTAAGATGAGGGTTTGCTCCTCGATTGTATTCCGGCCTGCTCTGCGTGGTGTTTGCTCCTCGTAAACTGCAGCAAATTTGTGGATGTTGGTAGTATAATCATAGTCTTCATAATATTTGTTTGAAGAGTCATAATAGACTGATTTATGCTCTGGCCGGCCCGTAGATTCAACTACAATGAACTCCGGTTTTCCATCTCCATCACTATCCTCTGTACAAACATATATAAGATACTCTTGATTGAGCTTTGTGTATTTTATCATGGCGGATAAATAGTTGTCCGGCACTTTACTCAAATCGCTTTTGCCATTACACACTGAAGAAACAGTTTCCCTTTTGCCCTTTTTTCCTTCGTGTTTTCCCCCTCTTCCTCTATCATGTTTTTTACCCCGTTCTCCTTTCATCCTGTGCTTACCATTAGACATTGTTTCACAACCAACTAAACTGAGAGTAAATATGCTTAGCAATAATATTATGATATTTCTCATATTTGCATTTTTGCTTAAGTAGTTAACTTAGATATTAATTAGATAAACCTCTAAAATTTTCTTGTTCAAGTAATTACGAAATAACTTAAACTTTCACCATCCGCTGGTTGAGCGGAGTCGAAACCTGAATCAAGTCCGAAATACTCCTTCGCCATCCGCGCAGCCTCCGCCTCAGCGAACGGTTTATAGAACTACCCGCGAATCGTTTTCACTGCTTTATTTGTATCCTGCACAAGATAGTATTATGAGTTACTAAATTGTCTGTCCAGATCAAGTTAGAATTTTTATCCCAATTTATCTGCTCGTAACCATCTTTTGGTCTTACTGAAGATTCTGCATGAGTTGTGGCGTTTTTCCAGTAACTATCATCATAATCACTTTCTTGCCAATTTTCAGGTTCTTCCTGAGCAGTATATTCACACGGTGCTTTACCGGCTTGAGGATCTGATTCATTGGCGCATGAGGTATCTAAAGGCGCTTCATGAATAACTTTACACTTCCAGTCTGAATCCGTAACAGCAATAATTTCACCTGTTTTGAGATCTGTAAATTGAGCTATAAAACCACCGTCACCCAGCTGTTGTCTCGAACTGCCTATATATTCCAGTCCCGTATCATTTTCTTTGAAGTCTTTTACAATAAAATTTAAGCTTAAAGGATAATCTGCTTTAAAAATAAATGATTCGGCATTAAATGAACGCTCAGTTGTGATAGGCACTGAGTCTTCAATAATTAAGCTGCTGCCGGAATAGAACGCAAACCAGTTATCTGCCCATACCTCACCTTTGATAGTTAATTCTCCGGAAGTACCCTGAACTTCGACAGTCACTACTTTTTGAACTGGTTTTCGCGGTCTTTTCTTAGTTATACAACTGCTTGTAAACAAGAGTAAGCTTAGAATTACTATAATTTTAATAAAGTTCATTTTTCTGTTTTGAATTTACATTGAATACTTGCCAGAGCCGCTTTACAAACCCTGAGTTAGCGGACTGTTACTGAACCAGGAGTCCCATAGAATTTTGCATTTGTAATCCAGAAGACTGTACTATTAGTTCCGCCTATATTGGCCGTTTTAACATGGTAGTGGTATGTACCACTTGTAAATTCTGTAGTGTTATGAGTATGACCATTGTATGCATCAATACTTGGAGTTGACGCATTATCGGAGTCAGTATGATTGTCTCCAACCGGTCCATATACAGGAAATCCATCCATGAGGAATCCTACGAGTAATCCTCCATTTGTACCGTTATCTTCGATCCATGAGTAAGTTGTACCACTGACCGTTGAACTGTTATCAGTAACGCTGCCTCCCAAATCTCTAATCAAGCAGACAGGATCAACGTGATAATGATACAATCCAGTATTTTGAGGGTGACCGGAACATTGATCAAAAGTAAAAAGTTCATCAGTAATTAAATCCGGCGGTGCGGCGTTTTCATTAAAGAAAGAAACTCCGTTTAACGCTAAGCCCATGGTGCTGAAGTCAGTTGCTGACTTGGTTGAGGCTGAAGCAGGGGTGAGTGGCATTTTCATGGTAATACATTGTTCATAAATCATGTTTGGACCTGCTGACGCTGGTGTGCCAGTATATCCTGCGGCTGTTTTGGTTACGGCATATTTATAAAGATTTGTAGCAAAGGTGAATGCTTCGTATAGCGCATTAGTCGCTTGCCAATAATAAGATTTGTGTTCAGGCCTGTTTGATGATTCTACAACCATGTAATCCGCAGTTCCATCACCATCCGTATCTTCAGTACAAACATTGACCAAATAAGTGCTGTTAACAGTCGTGTATTTTGTAAGTGCTGTGAGATATGCACTAGGGATATTAGTTAAATTATCTGTACCACCACATGTTGTTGTTGCAGTACTGCATGAGGCACCGGAAGATGAAGAAATTGGAGGAAGTTTCTCATCTTCTTCCGTTGAACAGGAAACTAATAATAAAGTGACGCTAAGGACACTTAAAAAAATAATGTTTGCGAAATTTGATTTACTCATCATGGCTCCTCCTTAAAGATATTATTAGATTATTAGTTAATGGCTTCGAAAACACACCCTTTTGGCCATCGCTAAAAACCTCCCCTGAGCCGGTCGAAGGTGAGCCGAAGTTAATATACGGACTTGCATCCGCTTTCGGCTCTCTTTCGACTTCGCTCAAGAAGCACACTCAACCTTATGGAGTGTAAGTTGCGTAATCTTTATGCCCTACGTACTTATTTTGTTGACCACCACTTGTATTAGGATTATCAACGTTCCAGAATTCTGGGATATCATTAATTAAACCTGCCCAGGCTCCCTTCATTAATACAGCTACAGTATAAGTTGCGGTGCCAGAATATCCTGAAATTGCTTGTAATGTGCTACTTGCCATTGTATGTGCATGATAATGATAATTATAACCATCATGTTCATGCCCGCCAAAGCCGTCTATCGCAGTACTGTAACCGTCCATCGTAGAATAGGCAGATTCATACTTTCCGTACAACGCTAAGCCATCATTACCAAAGCCAATCAAAGGTGGGTGACTCCCAGTATAGTCTCTAAGGTTATAAATGTTCATTTTGTTCCCATTTGCTGAATGACCATCACCGTGCCAGTGCAAACCCATTCCTTGTCCTACATGAATACCGGATTGTGTTACTTCTCCTTTTTCAACAGACGCCAACAAGACATTATTAAAAAGTGGATAGATCTCCACGCCATCGACTGCTATACCTATAGTATTTATGCTGGTCCAAGAGTATACATTATAAACAGCACTACCGACATCAGCCGCTAGAGTTTTCCCCGCCCCAGCAGAATCTGTCATAGTATTATCGCCAACCTTACTAACTTCACCATAATCCTTTAATGGTATTTTATATAAGAACTGACCAAGAAGAGCATCTCTGGTAACTTTTTGATCTGCGTAACCCGAACCACTTCCATCTCCTGGTGGTACAGTGACATCTAACAATCTATTAGGTCTATCCTGCACAGAATATGAGGCAATCACCATAAAAGGGTGCATCACACCAGCAGCATCTTTTTCGTTGGTATAGTAAACGTACGGCGTAGTATTCTGCCCTACTGATCCTCCGACTATTGTCTCACCAGTTAAGGTAGTTTTAAGTAATGCATTACGAAATGCAGTATAAACTGCTGTGGTATACCTTAGTGATGAGCCTGCGGCTTCTAAATCTGATTTTATTGCAGTTAGCATCGTTGCGGCTGCTGTAGCTGTAGCTGTATCATCCCCGGCTGTTAATACTTGAGCTTGGTAAGAGGCATGTGTGTCGTTGTAAAGCTTATCACCGTTAAAATTATGACTGGCATATGGTGTTGCACTAGCAGAAGTCCACGCTACTCGTTCGTTAGTTACCATGCTTGCACCAGAAGGATTCATGCCTGTTGGAATCGCAACGTCTAAACCTGAGTCATAAAGAGTAATAGTTGAGCTTGAACTACTTAATTCAGGCCAGCTATTTGTAGAATCATATTCTACAAATTTTGCTACAAAGGAAGTATCTTCTGAATAACTACTACTAGTCGTGCTAAAAGTGTATCTTTTAGTGGCCTTCATGGTGTTCATACTAGGAAAAGTAAAACATAGGTAAGATGAATTAGTGTCCCTTGTGTAACCAAAAGTATCGTTAAGCTCCAGTCTCATAGTGCTGGTATTATAATCGAGAGACCAGTTGGAATGTTTCTCGGAATCTAAGCGATAGCACTCTTCAGAACTTTGACTAATCAGTTGGAATGTTTTTAAAAAAACATCGTTATATGTTGAAATTGTACTATTTATGCCAACTGCATAAGTACTATTATCAAGGTGAACATATGAAGAGCTGTATTTTATAAGTACCCTGTCCAAATTCGCTACACTTGTTTTTATTGTCGGCGTTAGCGTAGGACTGATAGTCTCTGATAAAATAGTCGCAAAATTGGCGGGAGTTGATACCGACGACTGAGTATCAGTCGTTGTACCTGTAGTTGTCGTATCATCGCTAGTAGTTGAGGTAGCCGTAGTACTAGTAGTAGCTGCATCATCAGATGAAGTGCAACTGCTGCTAATCAGTGCAATTGGTATAGCAGCAATTAATAATATTGTATTTTTTATGTCAAAATATTTCATCTTGTAACCTCTAATTAGAGTGTTTAAATTTAAACCATCAAAAAGCTGATGATCCAGGAAAACTGAGTAGTAATGCAACATGCCTCTCAGCATCTTTTACAGCTACTCTATAAAAAGAAGATAAGTGCCAGCGTTGCTAAGCTGACAAAATATAAAACCGGAAAAGCTATCCGACTGACCATGTCCAGTTTTTTTGCTTGTGCAGATTCTTCTACCAAATCGAGATTATTAACGTAAACACTCTCGAACATAGTCAACAACATTATAAAGAATGATATCGATAAAAACGAATCCATCAGCGTAAAGTAAGATACTCTCGGTAGGATATCTGAGATAATAAATTGGAATGAGACTATAGTTAATATTCCTATCATTGAAAATCTCAAACGGTCAGCCAATTTTTCTCCAATCATCAAGAAAACTGACCAGGATACTATTACCAAAAATATCAGCGGAGTGATGATCTTCCATAAATAATATTCGTATTGCCTGACGACTACGATCTCCATTAAGAATTCAGAAAAAGACGCTCTGTCCTGAATACCTTTTACAGACTCAATTTTGGATTCAACTTTTTCTATGTGCCATTCCGCAATTTCAAAATCATTGCTAAAACCAATCTTTTCTTCATTCATTTGGAAAAGCAGCACTTCATCATGCCATGCGAAGGATTCTATTTCTATTTCAAGTTTTTGCCTGTCAAACGGAAATTTTTTCAGATCATAGTGTGCTTCCAATTCTGCACTGAACTTTTCTTTGTATTCAATTGTGCCATCAGACAGGATAACTAGTTCCTGATTTTCAATATTACGACCATTTACTTGATTTGCAATAGTAACAGCTGGCCACCATATTTCATTAAGGAGAGCTTGTGCTTTATCTTTCAGCAGGATTCTTTCGCTCAACTCTTCGCCATTTTCAACTTCGTAAGCCATTCTTGGATCACACCATACCAGATCCATAAATCCTTCGATATTGAAAGTATTTGTTACTTCATCGACCTTAGTCAGTTCTACAATGTGAAGACCCAAATCTACTATTACCTGTCCTGCAGGATTTGGTGATACCACTGAACCAAAAATATCGGCACTCTTAGTTTTCGTATTAGCATATAATGACTCTACATTAACGCTCTTACCATAAGTTACATTTGAACATGATGCTTCCAAATGCTCTGTAGGATCGTGCTCTCCGGACATGCTACCACCTTCATTATCTGAGGAAGCAAAAGCCGGATTAAGTGACACAAATAAAAATAGCGTAAAAAAACTGCCTTTAATTAAAAATGATTTTATTCTTTGCATGAAAATATTCCTGAGATAATTTACTAAATATAATAAGTTGTTCAACACAAGTCTGAGAAAAAGCTTAAAAGTAGCACTACCATCAAGCGGCTAAGTTATTAAGTACAAAAAGGAGCAGTCGTTTTTAATGCTGTTGGAATAATTATTTACAGCAAGAAAGGGCAATCGTTAAATATGCAAAAGGATTGATGGTCATGCGTAGAAAGAACAGGATTTACCTACTTGGGTAGATGCGTGTCTTGATCAAACAAAAATCACCACATAAGATTCTACATTTACATAATTGGAATGTCAACTAAGCCTGAAAATAAGACACTTTAAGGAGCCTTCAGTGACATGTTGGGCGGGAACTATTACTTTTGAGTCAGCGGGGCAAAGCGCCCCGCCTGTTTTAGCTTTGTTGCTTGTTAAATTTACTGAGCAACGATACGTCCTTCTACTTTTGGAGAGACTGTACCTTTGGCTTTGATGTAATCCATCACCATACTTGCAAGCAGAGTAGCTCCGCTGGCATCAATGAGGACTTTGCCTTTTTTGAAAACTTTGTAGCCATCTCCGCCACCGGCAGCATAGTTGTTTGTTGCAACCGTGTAGCTGCGTCCCTTATTCAGTGGCTGTCCACCGATTTTCACGGAAATAATGCGGGAACCGGCTTTTGCTTTAGGATTCCAGACGAAACTAATTCCGGCAACCTGCGGGAAACGTCCGGCACCTTTTTCGGCCTGACTGACTCCGTTTTCAAGAGCATCCCAGATTTGCGCACCACTAAGACCAAGTTTGACCACGACATTGCCGAAAGGCAGTTCTGTCAAAATATCACGACGTGTAAGTGTTGTACCAGGCGTATAGATTTTTTTAGCCCTGATACCGCCACCGTTGGCAAAGCCAATGTCCGCGTCAACTCCTGCACGCATGGCATCTGCGATCAAATTGCCGATGGCCGCTTCACCGCCACGTACAGTTTTTTTGCGGCTGTCGAGTTCAGTGGTTGTTGTACCGATTTCGATGTCCAGCTCTTTGCTTAGACGGTCTTCGTAGCCTTTTACTTTTGCGGCAATAGCGGCATCCTCTGAGACATTTAAGGTGTCCACCATACGCATATCGGCTTCCCACTTGAAACGTTTTTTGCCACTTTTTTCGTAGGAAGTCAGCTTAAGATCCATGACACCAACTTTTTCAGAATTTTCACCGGCTTCCATCCAGGCAACATTACCGTCATCCCAACTGATGAAATAGTGATCATGGCCCGATAGAACAACATCCACTATCCCGCTGTCAACAAGTTCCTGATCTTCATAAATATCCAAATGAGCCAGTGCAATAATCAGATTTGCACCTTGAGCTTTCAGTTCCTTTGTCAAAGCTTTTGCTGTCTCCAGAACAGGAGCAAATCGGTCTGTTCCTGCAGAAGAAAGTGCTACTGTTTCCGGCGTCACCAAACCTATAATTCCAACACGGAAAGTCCCGACATTAACCATTGCTGTACGTACTGTACCGTCAATTGGCAAACCATCCACATCAACTACATTACTGGCCATTACCGGAAATTTTGATTCCCAGATACGTTCACGCAAGACGTCCATTCCAAAATCCCACTCGTGATTCCCCAACACCATATAGTCCAGTCCGACCGCATTCAGCATATCAACTGTTTGAGCACCTTTGAGCATACCTGCCAGCAGGGATGGTGAGTAAGCATCTCCGGAATGGACGAAGATTGAATGTTTTGCACCTGCTCTTTCCTGTTTGACCACAGTGGCCAGTTTGGCATAACCACCACGGCCTTTTTTAGCAGGAAGGACATAGTGATCACCAGTGAGAATGATCCGCAGCGTTTCGCTTTCTTCTGCTGTTGCAGCCAGCGGTGCAAAAGCAATCAGACCAGTCAAGAGTCCGGCAATTATAATTTTCAGTCGCATTTTAGTTCCTTTATTTTTTGATTAAGAAAAGTTAAACACAACCTGGCTCAGCTTAGCAAAGTTGCGCAAAGGAGGCTCACCCTCAACGAGTGGGCTTTTTTTGATGAAAATAAATGATCTGATCATTAAAAACTTGTGAGTCTATCTTGCGTCGATTGATTCTTTAAGCTACGATGTCGCAAGCAACAAACACGAAACGTTTTTCACCAAAAAGCTAGACTTTAATTTCTACTCCAATTTTTTAGAAGTTGCCAACAAAAAATGCCAGAACCTTCTTCCGTAAAAAAAAGTGTCAGAATCCTTCCGGAATCATTAATCAATAAAATTGCCGCCGGTGAAGTAGTTGAACGCCCTGCTTCAGTGGTTAAGGAACTGCTGGAAAACTCGATTGATGCCGGAGCCACTGATATTCAGGTTACTGTGAAAAACGGCGGCAGGGACTTGATTTCGATTCTTGACAACGGTTGCGGAATGAACGAAGCAGACGCGCAACTGGCGGTGGAGCGACACGCAACAAGCAAAATTATTGATGAAGAAGATTTGTTTCGCATTCAGACTTTAGGTTTCCGCGGTGAAGCACTGGCGGCGATTGCGTCTGTTTCCCATTTTGAATTATTAACTTGTGAAGATGAAAAACAGGGTGCAACCAGAATTTTTATTAAAGGCGGTTACCTTGAACAGATTGGGAAAATTGGTTTTCCACAAGGCACAAAAATAACCGTGGAAAGACTATTTTATAATACACCTGCCCGTCTGAAGTTTCTCAAAACTACTGCCACTGAACTTCAGCATATCCAGCAGCATCTAGTGCAAAAGTCACTCGCTCATCCACATATTCATTTCCGCTTGACTCATAACCGTCAACTCCTGCTCAATCTGCCCGGTGGACAGCAATTACAAACCCGCATTCAGCAGCTTTTTGGTGAAGAGTTTAAGGAAATTTTGATGACAGTCAAACATGAAGAAACATATCTTCAGTATTCCGGCTTTATCTCATTTCCTTCAAAACCAAGGACCAGCCGACGCTGGCAATATATTTTTGTGAATGATCGCAATGTTAAATCGCCTTCAATCAACCATGGAATTTATGCTGGTTATGGAACTTTTCTGGGTAAAGGACAGCATCCCGTTTTTTTCCTGAATCTAAAAATAGATCCGACAGAAATCGACGTCAATGTACATCCGGCAAAGACAGAAATCCGCTTCCGCAACAGCCAGCTAGTCCACACAATTTTGGCGGATCAAATTTCACGTGCACTGAAAGATGGTGCGAGCCGCAGGTTTTTTGGACGTGAACATTCACATTCACAAATGTCACGTACAGAAATTTCCGGACAAATTGAACTGCCGATGGAAGACGCGTTGACTCTGGAAAGTCAGTATACCGGAATGACTTTTCCAAAAAGGGAAAAACGCGTTACAGAGTCAAGAGATCTGCCGCCGCGGGGGGCGTTGAAAGCAAAACATACAACTGAGGCTTCCGCATTTTCAGCAGAAAAACCTCTTGCTGAAATCCGACCTGTTCCGGAAAGAAGACAGGATTACACTTCCGGAGAAATTACGAAGGCCTCTGATTCTGCTCCGGATAATCTTCCAGAGCATGAAATACGTAATCTGCGTTTGCTTTCACCATTGCCTCAAATGCCACAAAAAATACGTGTGCTAGGGCAGTTCCGTAAAACATACATCATGGCAGAAAACGATACAGGACTGCTCATGATTGAACAGCAGATCCTGCATGAACGTTTACTTTACGATTGTTATTCGGAGGCACTGCAAAAAAAAGAGGTTCCGGTGCAAGCTTTTCAGGCACCACTTTTAATTGAACTTTCACCGCAGGAATCCATTTTGTTGGAACAATCTCTGGAGCATTTGGAGCTTTCAGGATTTGCCATCAGTCCTTTCGGAGGAAGTACCTTTGCTGTGAATACGATTCCGGTAATTTTGAGCGCAGATCAATTGGAAAAAGTGATTCGGGAAATTATCGATCGGCTGGCACTTTTTGGTAAACGCGCTCAAGGTGACGAAATTATTCGTGATATTTGCGAAGTTATATCCGCGTATGCAACACTGCCTGCAGAGCAGGAACTGAGTCTGACTGAAATGGGAATTTTGCTGGCTCAGTGGGAAGAAATGGGCAGCCCAATGTCCTCCCGGAAAGATGTTCCGATACTGGTGGAGTTCTCCATACAGGAACTTGAAAGAAGGCTGAAGCGCTGAAGAAAACAAGCTTTTTTACCTTCAAATGCTTGAACCGTAAACTTAAGCTGCTGCAGTCTGGGGTTGAACGCAATGATGAATTGACTTGATCGTGTCGTGCTTTTGAGTGTTAGAATAAGCGGGGGAGTTTTGTTAAATCGAATATTTAAAAAAATAAAATGTCAACAAATGAACAGCACCACAAACTAATAATTTTAGGTTCCGGTCCTGCCGGACTGACTGCAGCAATCTATGCTGCAAGAGCAATCTTAAAACCTGTAGTCGTCTCAGGACGTGAGGCAGGAGGCCAATTAATGATCACCTCGGATGTAGAGAATTATCCGGGTTTTCCAGAAGGCATCAAAGGTCCAGAAATGATGGCTCTCCTCAAAGCTCAGGCCGCACGATTCGGTACAGAATTTTTCAGCGGAGATGTGATCGATGTTGATTTTTCGCAGCGTCCTTTTAAACTTACGCTGGAAAATAAAGACAGTCTCAGCTGCGATTCTTTGATTATTTCAACGGGTGCTTCTGCACGTTGGCTGGGAATGGATTCCGAAAAAGAGTACAGTGGAAAGGGCGTTTCCGCCTGCGCGACCTGTGACGGTTTTTTCTTCCGTGATCAAGATGTTGCTGTTGTCGGCGGAGGAGATACTGCTTTGGAAGAAGCACTCTATTTGGCAAATATCTGTAAAAGTGTCACACTTATTCATCGACGTGATGAATTCCGGGGCAGCAAAATAATGCAGAAACGTGCCGTTGATCATGAGAAAATTTCAATTTTTTGGAATACTGTAATCGATGAAGTGCTTGGAAATCCAGTGGCCGGAATGACATCACTCAAAGTCAAAAATGTGAAAACCGAAAAAGTTACAGAACATCCGATCACAGGATTGTTCATTGCTATAGGTCACTTACCAAACACAAAATTGTTCAAAGATAAATTGGATTTGAACGAAAACGGTTATGTGAAAGTAACTCCTGGCACGACTTATACCTCTGTCGAAGGCGTTTTTGCTTCAGGAGATGTGCAGGATCATGTTTACCGTCAAGCCGTGACGGCAGCCGGTACAGGATGCATGGCGGCTATTGACGCAGAACGCTGGCTGGCGGAACAAACCGGCTGAACAATTTTACTGCTGCGGGAAAAACTCAAACAAAATTTTCCGCAGCGGAATTTTAATAAAAAACAAATGAAAAAATCAACAAAACATGAACAACAAATCTTTGCTGCTAATCATTGCAGCTCAATCGGCTGTAATGCTGGGACTGCTCTATACTCTCTGGGAACAGCTATCAAATGATTTATTAATAAATGAAAACACAGTCTTTTTTTTAGCAGCCTTTTCTATCGCAGTACTGATACTCGGACTTGTCCTGCAAACTAAAAAATCCAACACTTTTGTAGCAGGTGTTCGGGGTGTTGGAACAGTAAAATGGTTTAACCCAAACAAGGGTTTTGGTTTTATTGAACATGACAACGGGGACGATCTTTTTGTCCATCAGTCAGAAATTAGACAAGCCGGTTTTCGCTTTCTCAACCTCGGCGATCGTGTTGAATTTGAAGTAGGTTCAGGCAAAAAAGGACCTGTTGCCCTCAAAGTGATCCGCACAAAATCAGCAGATCCGGAAAATGTTCCTGATAATTACGAAGAGCCGGAAGAGTCTCCGCTTACACAACAAGTCCCAGAAACACAATTAAATTAACATGAATAAAGAAAAACTAGTTTTAGCATATTCCGGTGGTCTTGATACTTCCGTACTGGTTCATTGGCTTGATCAGCAAGGTTATGAGGTAATCGCACTTTGTCTTGATTTAGGTCAAAAAGTTGAAGATATTGATGCCATCCTCGAAAAAGGTAAAAAAGCCGGTGCAGCAAAAGTCCTAGTAGAAAATGTTGAAGAGGAATTTGTAAAGGATTACGTGTTGCCTTCCATTCATTGGAATGCACTTTATGAAGGAACTTATTTGCTGGGAACAGCATTAGCACGTCCTTTAATTTCGAAAAAACAGATTGAAGTTGCAGAGCGAGAAGGGGCGGTTGCAGTAGGCCACGGCGCTACCGGGAAGGGAAATGATCAGGTACGTTTTGAATTAAGCTACTATGCTTTAAAACCTGATATCCGAGTAGTTGCTCCCTGGAAAATTCCGGAATTTTACCAAAAATATCCCGGCCGTACCGAACTGCTGGCTTATGCAGAAAAATACGGAATTCCAGTAAAAGCTACCAAAGATCAGCCGTGGAGTTCTGATGAAAATCTAATGCACATAAGTTTTGAATCTGGTATGTTGGAAGATCCATGGCAGGAACCTCGGCAGGAAATGTTTGAGTTATCTCAGTCTCCTCAGGCGGCACCGGATGAAGCAAAGACTGTGCTGATTGAATTTGAAAAAGGAAATCCGGTTGCGGTTGACGGCCAGGAATATTCTCCGGCAAAGCTGTTGACGCACCTTAATGATGTTGGTGGTAAGCATGGAATAGGCCGGATCGATATGGTGGAATCCCGTTTTGTCGGTATGAAAAACCGGGGAGTTTATGAAACACCAGGAGGGACGATTTTACACATTGCGCACCGAGCGATGGAATCCATTACCTTAAACCGCGGTGTGATCAATCTCAAAGATTCACTCATGCCCCGTTTTGCGCAATTGACATACGATGGTTTTTGGTTTTCTCCGGAAATGGAAATTTTGCTCAACATGGTGCAGCAAACCCAGGAACCGGTCAACGGTACTGTTCGTCTGGAACTTTACAAGGGTAACTGCATGGTGACAGGCCGTAAGTCGCCTAACAGCCTCTATGATGAGGACATGGCTACAATGGAAGCTGATAATGGCGCGTATGATCCGAAAGACGCTATTGGTTTTATCAAACTACACGCGCTACCCTTGCGTATTCAAGCAGGTTTAAAAGCAAAATCAAAATAACAGTTACTGCTTTCTTTCAATTAAATTTCTTAACCATTAAGAAATATGAAGTTGCAAAAATTGTATCCTCTGCTCACACTGGTCTTTTTCCTGGCCACCTGTGTCCTGCTTTATCTGCAGTATTTTTTTGTTCCTGAAATATCCCCAATTCCAAACATTGCAGAAATTGAACTGAAAGTTGTAGCACAATCTCAGGAGATTCCTACAGAAGAACCTAAAATTACTGATGAAGAAATTCAACGTCTGCAGGATGTTGAAAATGAGCAGAAAGAACTTATTCTGCTCTTTGAACGGGTATCAGCTGATCTGAAAGACGCAAGTAGCTCCAAAAAAGTCTTAGCTCAACTTATGTTGGGTCGTTCTACTTTACGTGATTTTGGCAAACGTTTTTATAACTACAAGCTCTTCCGCAAATCAGGTGGTTTTTTGAGATATATGCGTCAAAAAACTAAGACCTATCTGAGCGATGGACAACTTGGGGTTAAGCCTTCAGGAATCAAGCAGAAAGATTTAGCCAAGTTCCGCAAGGAAATAACTAGCTGGCTCATGCTTCGCACTAACGAAGAGATCGAAGCAGTAGCGCGGTTTTTGAGTTTCTTCTTTGCGGAAACTCTTTATGACATACCAATGACCATGCTAGCTTCCAGGATGACTCCTGAACTGGAGGAAATAGATTTCAGCACACCGGTGCTGTTGGAAAATGTGCTGACGACTCCAAGCCGGGATGCCAACGGTGAGATGAATGAAAAAAAGCCGACCACTGTTACAAAATATTCGATGGCACAACAGTTCTTTTTCCGCAGAGGACCGAAAATAGCTGAAAGGGCTGTTGTCTTTTTAAAAGCTTACCTCAGTTATACTGATCTTTAATCTTTGCTGAAGTGTTAGTGAAAAGCTCTGCTTAATCTCACTGTAAATCAGCAAGATTAACAGATTCAGTTCGATTCAAAATTCCGTTTCACTCCTTTCCTAAAAGTTCCGCCAAATGAAAATCCGCGTTCTCAGTTCTGATGATGTTCGACAGGCACTGCCTATGAAAGCTGCCATTGAGGAAACCAAAAGAGCATTTAGCCGCTTATCAAGCGGTCGTGTTGAAATGCCGCTGCGCAGTCGTGTTCATATTCCGGAACAGGATGGCGTTCTTCTGACTATGCCGGCCGCGTTGTTGGACGATGGAGAAATGGCCGTGAAACTTGTGACTGTCTTTGGGAAAAATCCGATACGTGGTTTCCCCCTGATTCATGCAGTTGTGCTTGTGCTGGATGCAGAAAATGGACGAATCCTGTCTCTGATGGACGGTGAGGTACTAACTGCAGTCCGTACCGGTGCCGGTGTTGGTGCCGCGACTGATTTGCTCGCTTCTCCTGAAGCAAAAAGCGTAGCCATAATCGGCAGCGGGAAACAAGCTGGTGCACAACTGGATGCGGTTTGTAGTGTGCGTGAAATTCAACAGGCCTGGGTTTACAGTCCCAATCCAGAACACGCCCAACGTTTCGCACAAGAAATGTCCGGGGTAGGTTCAATTCCAAAAAATGTGAAAGCAGTTTCTTCATCAGCAAAAGCCTTAAAAGACGCAGACATTGTCTGCACCGCT
>ERZ1048686.1452-NODE-1452-length-18147-cov-4.421291_pt1 | contig 18147 bp, 18 predicted proteins | sample MGYA00383099_ERZ1048686 | MGnify/ENA primary metagenome ERZ1048686 (study PRJEB29581, sample SAMEA5548369) | metagenome | biome: marine; feature: coastal; material: water | depth 25 m | study: Short-term variability in the microbial, nano- and picoplankton... | reverse complement strand
AGTTTGCAGGTGACAGGGTCTTATTTTGCCTCATCCTTTCCTAGAAGGCGTGCCTTTTTATGGGCTGATTGCGTCTTTGAGGTGGTGCTTTCCGGGGAAAACCTCGGATTGAATTTTCGATGTCATGAGCAGGAAAAAAATCAATATTGCCATCATTGGATTGGGGTTTGGTGCTGAGTTCATTCCTATCTATCAGAACCATCCCAACGCCAACATGTACGCGATATGTCAGCGTAACAAGAAGAAGCTCAATGCCATCGGTGATGCCTTTGGTATCGAAAAACGCTACCAGAAGTACGAAGACGTGCTCAAGGATCCGGATGTGGACGCCGTTCACATCAACACGCCCATACCAGATCATGCCGCCCAATCCATCGCTGCGCTGAAAGCCGGTAAGCATGTGGCATACACCGTGCCGATGGCCACCTCTGCTGCTGATTGCAAAACGATTGTCAATCTTTGCAAGAAAACGGGATTGAAATACATGATGATGGAAACCGTGGTGTACGCACGGGAATTTCTTTTCGTCAAAGAGCTCTACGAGAAGGGGAAATTAGGGAAAGTACAGTTCTTACAGGCCAGTCATCAGCAGGACATGGATGGATGGCCCAATTACTGGCCGGGATTGCCTCCCATGCATTATGCGACCCATTGTGTTGGCCCCTGCATGGCATTGACCAATGACACGGCTGAATATGTCTCCTGCTTCGGTTCTGGAACCATTCGCAAGAACCTGATCAAGCATTACAATTCTCCTTTTGCCGTCGAAACCACTCATATCAAATTCAAGGACTCCGATTTGAGTGCGCGTATCCATCGCAGTTTATTCGATACGGCCAGGCAGTATCGAGAAAGCTTTGATGTTTACGGAGATAAACAGGCTTTTGAATGGCCTTTGATCGAGGGAGAAGACCCTGTTTTACACACAGCCAAGAAGCCGGAACACAAAATCCCCAAACGAATCAAAGTCAAGGATTACGCCTCTCGATTGCCGAAGGGGATTCGTCCATTCACCACCAAGGGGGTGTACGATCTTGGCAAAAAGACCCACTTGAGCTTTACCCAGGGTGCGGGGCATGGGGGTTCACATCCGCATCTGGCGCACGAATTTGTCAGTGCCTTGATGGACGGAAGGGATCCGTTCCCGAACGCTCGTCAGTCCGCAAACTGGACCTGTGTCGGTATTTGCGCTCACGAATCCGCCCTCAAGGGAGGTAAAATCGTCAAGTTACCCGCTTTTACGCAGTAAATTTTAATTTAGGGACAGATCGTATCAATGTTAACAAATTGAACTATGAACATTAAACAAGATGGAATCGCGCCCAATTCAGCGCGTTTGTTGTGGGCCGGATTTATGGCGATTCTCGCTGCCGGCGTAGGTTTCGGTATCCGTGGTGGCATCCTTGCCAACTGGGGAGCCGAGTTTGGTTTCAACGCATCCCAGCTGGGAGTAATTGGCGGTGCCGGGTTTACCGGTTTCTGTTTTGGTATCATTATCGGTGGTGTGATCGTGGACAAAATTGGCTACGGAAAACTTGTGTTTGCCGCATTCGCTTTTCACGTTCTCTCCGCCTTTGTGACCTTTGCTGCCTCCTCTGGTCAGGAAGCACAAACCGCCTTTAAGTTTCTTTATTGGGGGACGTTCATATTCGCCTTTGCCAATGGCACGCTTGAGGCCGTGGCCAATCCTCTTGTATCCACATTGTTTCCAAAAAACAGAACCCATTATCTGAATATCCTGCACGCAAGTTGGCCAGCAGGAATGGTTGTAGGTGGACTGATTGGCTGGACCATGGGCGATTCCTTCTCATGGAAGGTTCAGTTGGGTCTCTTCCTGGTTCCGACTGCCATCTATGGTTTCATGTTCCTCGGACAGAGCATGCCCAAGTCGGAAGCCTCGCAAAAGGGTCTGAGTTTTGGGGAAATGTACAAGGATGTTGGCATTCTAGGCAGTATCGTCGTCTGCTTCGTTCTTTATCTCTTCTTTGTTGGTAGTCTAGGATTCAGCACGTTGTTGGCAGGAGCCCTGGCTATCTTATTGCTGGTATTATCCGGCTACGTCTCCAAGTTTTCAGTGGGCGCATGGCTTATCTTTGTGTTGTTCTTGACTCATGCCCTTGTCGGAGCCGTCGAGCTGGGAACTGATGGATGGATCCAGAACATTACAGGTAATATCCTCACACCTGCGGAAGGAAAAATCCTTTTCGTATTCACTTCTCTTGTGATGTTTGCCCTTCGATTCTGTGCCGACTTCATTGAAAAGAAATTAAAACTTTCTCCGATTGGCATATTGCTCGTGTGTTCTGTTCTGGCAATTGTTGGCCTGAATCTTGTAAGTGGAATCACAACTTTTGTAGGAGCGATGCTTGCACTCACTGTATATGCTCTCGGCAAAACATTTTTCTGGCCAACCATGCTGGCAGTCGTGGGTGATCGCTTCCCAAGGTCGGGTGCTGTCGCGATGAGCATCATGGGGGGGATTGGCATGATGAGTGCTGGTTTGATAGGTTCTCCCGGTCTTGGTTATGCGAAGGATCGTTTTGCAGGTGAGGCCTTGGAGACGGTCAATGCGGAGGCGTTTGCCGAATACAAATCTGAAACTGGCAGTAAGTTCTTATTTTTCGAAGAAGTGAATGGTTTAGATGGTGCCAAGCTGGGTGTAGTTCAGGCAAAACTTAGCGCAGCAAGGGCTGAATTAGCCGAAGCCGGTAACAAAGATCCTCAAGCTGCACTGGATAAGCTGACCGAAACAGAGCGACAGGTGCAAGCGGCCTTCATCAAAGGTGATCGTAAAACGCTGATGGCCGATGCAGCCATACCTGCAACCATGGCAATCATATACCTGCTCCTTCTATTTTACTTCAAGGCAATTGGAGGCTACAAACCTGTTGAAATTGCTTCCAATACTGGCGGAAGTGATGCCTAGCCACCGGTAATTAAGTATAAATAATTCAAGAAAAAGGCGGCCATAGGCCGCCTTTTTTCTTTTGAGTGACTGACTCAGAGTAATTCCTCATTGCTTCAGGACCCAATGGCTGACGCACCCCTCATGTGCCTGAGTCACTGTATGGGCGAAATCGGCGAGGTAAGCACGGGTGTGTTGCGGTTGCTTCGATGTTGCGGTTGATGCACGCTGGTCTAATTCGGTATCCGATACCTCCAGGTGGATGCTTCCTTTCAACAGATCAAACTCAATCACATCACCATCCCTGACCAATCCGATGGGGCCACCCACCGCTGCCTCAGGTGAACAATGAACACCGATGGCACCGTGGGAGACGCCTGAAACGCGTGTATCCGAAACCAGGGCGACCTTGCCATCCAGTTCAGGAATCGAAAGAGCAGAGGTGGCAACAAGGACTTCAGGCATTCCACTGGCCACGGGACCCAGATTTCTCAGAACCACAACGGTGCCGGGTTTGAGGCGTTTTTCTTTGACGGCTTGAATGATGTCTCGCGGATCTTCAAAGCACATGGCGGCGCCTCTGAAAGTTGGAGATTGCATGCTCGAAACTTTGAAGACCATGCCTTCCGGTGCCAGGTTGCCAAAACAGATTTGCATGTCTGCGTAAGACTTGAATGGTGCGTCCGTGGCGGCGATCAGATCCTGTTCTTCCGGCACTGATGGCGCTTCTGCCAAATTATCGGCAAGCGTCTTGCCGGTTACCGTCATGCATGACCCATCAAGGAGGCCTGCTTCAAGTAAATGTTTCAACAGCATGGGCGTACCGCCGAGTCGATGCAGGTCCACCATCGTGCGTTTGCCCCGAGGTGCAAAACTGCAGAGCACGGGAGTGTCGCGCAATATTGCTTGTATGTCCTTGAGTGTGAAATCTACTTTTGCTTCACGCGCCAGAGCGATGAGATGAATGATCCCGTTTGTTGATCCACCGATGGCGGCGATGGTAGCCGCCGCGTTTCTGAATGCGGCACGTGTCAGGATATCGCGTGGTCGAAGGTCCAGCTCCAGTAAATGCCGCATTCTTCTGCCTGCGTCCATACACTCCTCTTTTTTGGCGGGGTCGATGGCAGGGATGGATGAGCTGTAGGGAGGCATCAGGCCTATGGCTTCCATCGCGATGCCCCATGTATTGAAAGAAGCCGCGATGCCACAACCCCCAGGGCCGGGACAGGCTGCCTTGATGATGGCATCCGCTTCAGATGCTGGAATCTCTCCCACATCTGCTGCCGCCTGGGCGTCGTAGGAATCAAGGATGGTGACATCGCGCCCTTTATAGCAACCCGGCATGATGCTGCCGCCGCTGAGGATCAGGCCCGGAACATTCATTCTTGCCAGTGCCATTGCAAAACCTGGCCCATTCTTGTCACAATGGTGCGTGCCAATCATGCCATCGTAGCAGTGCGCGCTCACGACGCATTCAGACGCATTGGCGATGAGGTTTCTGGAGGGAAGAGAGGCATTCCCGCCCTCCATCCCTTGCGTGATGTTGTCACTGACACCCGGTACACCAAAGGGGAATCCCAGCAAACCAGCGGATTTGCAACCTGCAGCAATCATTTGACCCAGCTCATGGGCATGCACATTACAGAGATTGCCATCCAATAGAGGCACTCCAATGCCGATCTGAGCCTTGTCGAGATCGCTTTCATCAAATCCAAGGCCCCAATAAAAAGATGTGACACCTTTCTGCCAGCCACGGGTCAGTTGCTTGCTATTCCAGTTGAGTGTATCGGGCATGCTGGATTTATCTCATGTGAAGATATCCCGGTGCAAATTTATTTTAGCGAAATGGTGGGTTCCCACCTAACGAGTGATCCTTGAATCAACTTGCACTGATCGAGAGTATTTGAACGCGCTGATTGATATTACTGATTGTCAGGGGGGCGATAAATCGCCGAAAAAAGGCTTTGCGGATTCTGCCTTATCCATCAAATATCAACCCATGAAAGTTCTGCAGTCTATCAAAACACGCGGCTTCGTGTTGCTCACGATGATGTTTTGCTTTGATAGTACCCTTGTGTCAGCCGTACCTGATGAAGATGGATTGTATGCGGTCATTCGCACTGAAACGGGCGAAATCACCATACGCCTGGCTCATGAAAAAGCACCTCGAACAGTCGCAAACTTTGTTGGCTTGGCTGAAGGAAACAAGACCTGGCTGGATCTGACCGATGGAACAATCCGGAACAATCCATTTTACAATGGTATCACCTTCCATCGTATCATTTCAGATTTTGTCATCCAGGGAGGATCACCGAATGGAATGGGCAATGACGGGCCCGGCTATCTTTTCAAGGATGAATTTCATCCTGATCTCAGGCATGACAAGGCGGGGATACTTTCCATGGCCAATTCGGGCGCCAATACGAACGGTAGTCAATTCTTTATTACTCTCTCGCCTCAGTCACATCTGGATGACAGGCATTCTGTGTTTGGTGAAGTGGTGGATGGAATGGATCAGGTTTTTGAGCTCGGTCAACTACCTCAAACGGCACCCGGGACCAAGCCTGTGATACAGTCTGTCGATATCGTGCGTGTGGGGGAAGCAGCTCAGGCATTCAGCCTGGATAGTCTGGACGAGCCGTTACCAGACCTGATTCCGGCCGATGTTTCCATGGTCAGGATGCCAACAGGCAGTTTTGAGCTCCACTGGGAAGCAGACGCAAGTGCTGTCGAATATTTTTTTGCAACTCAGGACTTTGTTGAATGGAGTGGGGCACTTCTAAACCCTACCGGCCGGGTTTCCATGGATAATTTTGTCGCTACCAGGCAGCAGTTTTTTGTGAAAATCATCCAAGTCAGGAGGGATTGATTTGCAGGTGACCTCGTCTGACGTTGTGTGCTTCAACCCAAAGTGACTTCCGCGCCACCATTCCGGGCGGATTCCAAGCAAGCATCCATGACCACTTGAGTTTGTAAAGCAATGTCTGGCCAATGCGGGTCGATTTTGCCGTTGATCACACAGTCGGCGAATGTTCTGAACAACTGGGTCTCCTGCGCGCTGGGATGATTGTTGGAATATTCTTTCACATCGTGTCGCTTGATATGTCGCTCCATATTGAAATGGGAACCGTTCACATCAAAATGTGCCTTGTTGGTTTCAAAGCTCAGTTCGGAGTCATAATAAGGGAGTACAAAATCTTCCATTGTCAAATGCCCTTTGTTACCACTTACACTGATGAACTGCTGGTTCTCGGTCAGGAAAGAGTTGTAAAAGCTGGCGGAAACTCCGTTTTCAAAGAAAAGCTCGCCCGAAAATTCGGTGGGCACGCGATCCGGACTGTCAGATCGTCCTGTTCCATTGAGTAGACGTCCCGAAACATGGGTTGGCATCGCATACTTCATCGCCCATAGACTGAAGCGAATGGTATACCACCCTAAATCTCCAATGCAGCCAGCTGGTTCCAATCCGCTATGCATGCGGATATTGTTTTTGAGGAAGTCCTCTGGTGCGCAAAAGCTGAACATGGCCGTGATTCGCTTGATATCTCCGACACTTTCTTGATCTTCCAGCACCGACCGGATCGCATCGAGTCTCTGGCTGTGCATGAACATGACGCCATCCATGAATTGAACATTGTTTTCCCGGCAAACGGAGATCATCTCTTCCAATTCAGAGGCGTTGATACCGCAGGGCTTTTCACACATGACATGTTTGCCAGCGCGCGCGGCCCTGATCACCCACTCTTTGCGAAGTCCCGTTGGAAGGGGGATATACACCGCGTCAATATTGGGGTTTTCAATGAGGGATTCGTAGCCCTCCACAGCCACCGGCGCAGGGCTAAAAGGGCTTTGGAGTTGGCATTCATCAATGAATGCCTGCGCTTTTTGAATATCGCGGCTGGCCACTGCAGCGATACAGCCATTGTTGGAATGGTAGATCGCCTGATAGTTTTTACGGGCGATATGGGCACTGCTTAGTATGCCCCAGCGGCACTTGGATGCTTTCATGCTGAGATTTTGTAGTGACCTCGTTTGGCTTTTGCAAACCCTAATGAACGGTTAATTGATCAACGAAATTCAGGCCAGTGAGCAAATTATTTGATTTGGGATTATTCGATTTTGCCGGAATAAAGGTAGTATGCCTGATTCGTAGCCGACAGGTATTTGACAACTTCAATGACGTTGGGGTCGGCTTGATTCTCTGGAAAATGGATCAACACCAATTGTTCCTCCTGCTCAACAGCTGTTGTCAGATTTGTGGGAACGACAGTTTCAGTCCATGAGGATTCAATCTGGTTCAGCAATGGCTTCTGCCCGATGCTCATCAGAAAAAGGACGGACGAGTTTAACTCAGGCAAAGGAATCTTGGGGTCAAGGGGAGTCGAAAGGCTGGTTTTTTTTATTTGAACTCCGTGTGCAAGTTCAAAGGCAGTGACCAATCGATCAATGGAATGCTTGACGTCGGGGCCCACGTAAAGGTCAACAGGTTTCATGGATCGTTGCCCCTCCGGCAGTGGGCCGGTATCCTCCTGCATGGTCAATTTGCTGGTACGCCACAAGGTCAGCAGAAGGACCAGGGTGAGCGTGCCGATTAAAATGAGGATATTCTCTTTGCGACGAGTCATCGCGGAAAGTAATAGTGGAAAATCCCTGCTCTGCCAATGAACTCCTTAAAATACCATGGCTGGCTCACTTCAATTTTTGTTTTCATTCAAGGATAGGTTTCTCCCGTTTTCAAATTTCCTGATTCTTGCGTCTGAATGTATCGAGTCAATGAGCATCATACATACGGGTGGCATAAATCCTGATCAACGTTCCCAAGTTTCATTCGTTGTGGTGCAGTTGATCATATTGGCTTGACACATGTATCACATGCTACTATGTATAACAATGTAAGGTGTCACCAAAAAAGAGATTTGTTGATGCTGGCAAAAACCAGAAAACAAAATCAATTGCTGAAGGTTTCAACTTGGTTTTACCTGCAGTGCGGAGAGGATTCTATGTTTCAGGTGATGGTGAAGGAATAGCCCATTGATTCAAAATCATGAATATCGACGTTTCATATACATTCCCCGTATCGATGGCTGCTTTCGTCTGTATTTTCATCACGACAGTCACTCTTTGCTTAGTCAAAAAGCATACCAAGGAGATCAGATTGAATACATCTTCCTTTCTCTCTGCATGGCAGTTTGCCTTATCCAAAAGGGCTTTGATGGGGGCAGGCATCATGCCTGTCATCAGCATCGCGGTATTCTATGCCTTTGTTGTGCACGTCCGTCTGAGTTTGGGGCGTTGGCCGGTGTTTAACGAAACTTTTACGAGTGGATGGTTGCGTTTCCATCATGCTTTGGCGGAATACCTGTCTTTGGGACTGATGGCTTCTCTGTACGCAACAGGTATCATGACCTTGCTTAGTTTTGCGTTCAAATCACTCAGGTTTCTATCTTTTAGTTGCCTTATTCACATGGTTTTTGTGGGCCTCTCATTGGGCTCGTTTCTATTGGCACCTCATCCATTCCTAAACTGGTTGTTCGACTGATGACTGATTTTTTTGACAATTGGACGGTTCAAGTGCGTAAGGGATTACTCGAAATGTGCATCCTGACAGCCTTGGAAGACCGTGAACGATATGGCTACGATTTGGTTAAAAGTCTGGTAGGTGTACCGGGTCTGGGGATCACTGAAGGCACCGTCTACCCTCTACTATCCAGGTTGCGAAGACATGGTTTGATTGCGTCAAGACTGGAAGAATCCAGCGGCGGTCCTGCCCGCAAATACTATGCGCTGACGGATGAGGGACGAGAGGCAATCGCATCCATGGATGTTCATCTAAAAACGCTCTTTAAAGGGATGAAAACTCTTCAACGTAAAGGATCTTGATATGGCAAAATGGACGGAATCGGCGAAGGCCGAATGGAAAGCATACGGTCAGCGCCTGCGGAAACAACTGAACGGTTCGGAAGCAGATTCGGCCGAAGTCGAGGAAGACATCAAGCGTCATGTGGATGAGGAGATTCATGCGACCGGTTTGACGGTTGTGGACGCTGAACAACTGCGATCGATTCTGACGCGCATCGGCGAGTTGGAAACCCCTCAAGAAACTGAATCGGGTAATTCAGCGAAGACAAGCGGCCCATCGAATAAAACGCAGAAGAGTGAAACATTTGCTCAACTTCGGTTTGGCCTTCTGGTGCTGACTGCCGTGGTTTGGCCCCTGATTGTACTGGTTATTGAAGTGGTAACTCGAATGTGCACGGCGCTTGTCTTTGATCCCATGCCGTCGATCTGGCATGCATTCGCATTATTTGGTATTCCTGCAGGGAATTTATTGGCACTTCTACGTCTTAAAAACACCTCCGTGACACAGCCCCATTGGGTTTCGCTTCTGGTGTCCTTCAATGTTGGAGTCAGTCTGGTTTACACACTTTTTTTCATTCCCTTACTACCTATTGGAGTCCTGGGTATTGTTATCTGGGGGTTTGGATTGCTGCCGCTTGCTCCTCTGGCGGCTTGTCTTTCAGGGTTTGTGATCTGGTCAAAATGCAGCGATCGACTCGAATCCAGCAAACTCAAATATCGATTGTTCTGGCTCGGTTTTACGGGAGCCATCGCATTCCTGCTTGCGTTGGAGGCTCCAAACTTTTTAACCCGAACGGGACTTCGGTGGGCCGACTCCGAAGAGACGGTGACTCGTGCCCGTGGGATCAACTGGTTACGCAACTATGGTAATGAGGATACCATCTTGAAAGCCTGCTATGAAAGGCCACGCCGTGTGTTTGACCTGAGTTCCTGGCTGAGTGACTCAAGTGATGCGGTGACTCAAGACGATGCGCGGAAAATTTTTTATCAAGTGACGGGGCGACCTTTCAATTCCGTAAAGCCGCCGAGCATGTATACAAGAGAAGGTCGTTGGAACATGCTTGACGAGGAATTTACATGGGAATTCGACACGGCTCTGGGGAGTAACTCCGTAGCAGGCCGCGTGCGCGGATTAAGGATGATCAGTTCGCGTATGGACAGCAGGATTGAGACGGCGTCTGCGTTGGTCTACACCGAATGGACCATGGAATTTGAAAATCAGGCTTCCATGGCTCGTGAGGCGCGCACACAGATCAAGCTTCCTGCGGGTGGGGTCGTTTCAAGATTGACGCTCTGGGTGGATGGCGAAGAACGCGAGGCTGCTTATGCCTCTCGCGCACAGACGCGCGAGGCTTATCAAAAGATTGCCGTTGAGCGCAGGCGAGATCCGGTCCTTGTGACAACTTCGGGGCCCGATCAAATTCTTGTGCAGTGTTTTCCTGTGCCCGCTGACGGTGGCAAGATGAAAATCCGTTTTGGCATCACCTCACCGCTGGATATGCTTGACCTGCAGAATGGGCGTGTTCGGCTGCCAGCGATGGTCGAGCGTAACTTCAACCTCAAGGATGGTTTGAAACATTCCGTATGGCTGGAATCCCGTTCAGAACTTGAAGGGGATGACTCGTTCTTCAGGCAGGGCTCTCTCAAAGACGGGGATTTCACCTTGCAGGGTAAATTACTGGATGATGAACTCCTGGCCGTCGAAAGCAGTATACAGGTGATACGTCCAGAGGCTGTTACTCAGGTCTGGACTGAGGCCCAGGAGAAGGATCACGTTGTGGTTCAGCGCCTGATTGAGCAGAAAGCACAGCCTCTGAAATCCACGGTTGTTGTGATTGATGGTTCCGTTTCCATGGTATCCTATTTTGATGAGATTCATGGATCGCTGATGACCTTGGAATCCCTGAGTCAGGTGCGAGTGGTGGTTGCTTCGGATCTGCCTGCTTTTCAGGATGAGAGCGGAGATCCCGTTGTCTTCAATCTCAACGAAGCCACAGAACAGCTTTCCACCACACAACCGGTCGGCGGTCAGGATAACCTCGTTGCTCTGGCGACAGCCTGGGATGTGGCAGGCGAGATAGGCGCCTCCACGATCTGGTGGATTCATGGGCCTCAACCTACATTGCTGGAGGATATGGCACCCATGCTGCAGCGAATGGAGCGTTCGCGTGGAGACGTCCAGTTAATCTCCTATGCGATGGCGAATGGCCCCAACCGTATCATGGAAGCCTTTGATGGATTACATGCTTCCGTGGTTCCGAAATATGCGAAGCTGGATGCCACGATGAAGGAATGGATGGATGCACACGCAGCGGGGCAAAAAAATTATGAATTTGAACGTTCCCAACAAAAGTCAGCCCCATCCCTGGCCCTGTCTGAAGAAAACAAAGTATCGCGTCACATCGAGCGCCTCTGGGCCGCTCAAGAAGTGGATGCATTGCGCGCCAGTAAACGAGTCAGTGAAGCGATCCGGCTGGCTTCCAAACAGCAATTGGTGACTCCAGTTACGGGGGCTGTTGTTCTAGAGACGATTGAGCAATACAAAGAGATGGGACTCACCCCTGTAATGGTAGATACGGTGCCCGGTATTCCTGAACCAAGCACGATAGCATTGATGCTTCTGGGGATTTTGGTATGCCTGGGACGCCTGAAGATCATTCGTCTTCGCAGTTCGAAAGGTCCTATCTGAAATATGAACCATCCTGTTGGGCAATTAAAGAAATTACATGAGAGCAATATCCGTATTATTCGCAGTCACGATGCTAGTAACATCATGCACAACAACCTCAATACACGATGCACCTCCCCAGGCGCAGCCCATCATCACGATGCTTGAGGCTATTATGGGCAATAATATTGATCTATTGAAATCAGTGTTAATCGATTCCCAACTTGATGATTTTAATGCCGAACCTGACCGGGATGATGGATTGAAAGAACTCGAGCGACAGATGTTGAATGCCTATGGGACAACAAACTTAGATCTCAACGCTTTCCGCTATGAATACAAAGGAAATGATGCAGCCGGACAAGTCGTGTTTACGTATAAAGGAAAGCACACAGACTCCATTGATGTCGTAAAAGATGGTCTTAGCTGGAAAATATCCAGCGGGACAAAAGGTTTCAATTGAAGCAGGAAGGACGTATGCCCGACAGGGGCATTGGCGCCCATCCCTCCCGTGAGTCGAAAACGACAAGGCAATTCAACGATCAACCTTGGATTCAGAACGCGCTCTTAGCGCAGAGATTCTACTTTAGGCAAAAAACAATATGAAAAAAATAATATGAAAAGGAAGTCGAAACTTTGGCTCGGTCTAGCAGCGCTTGTTGCTTCGCTTTCAATCCTGCTGCTCGGCGCCCTGGATCGCATCGGCATCGGGCCGAACTTAGGTCTCCCGTTCGGATACTACGGAAAGTTCAACCAAGTCCTCGCTTGCGTTGAGGGGAACTTGGAACTCGAAGTCATTCGGACCACCCTGCATCGAGATATGGCGCTCGAAGATTTCTATATCACAGTTCGAACGCAGAACGAGCGCGAGGTGCGCCTGCGATTTGAGGAGGCACATACGCGGCCGTTAAGTAATCTTCTCCAAGAGCTGAAGAAGGTGGGTATGTGATAGGGCGCCAGGCAAGGCGCTGCTGAGCAACCGGCTACCCGCCGCGAGTCGAAATCTGAATATCCATGATGGACTTTTACCTGAAAGCAAAGCGTGGTTTCTGTTAGTCCACGGATGGCTTACGGCGCTCATTGACCGAAAACCGCACAAGGTCCAACAAAGAACTTGCCCCTCCATTCCATCTCGCGGGATACTGATCTCGAACAGTTCAATTAGTTTGATCGAAACGACCTATGAGCAAAGTCAGGATTGGTATTATTGGAATGGGGAACATGGGTAAGTATCACGCAGATTACTTACTGAAAGGTGAAGTGGCCGGTGCGCAATTATCCGCCGTCTGCAGTACCTCTCCCCAGAAACTGGAAGCATACAAAGATCGCGCCGAAATCTTCAGCGATGGCGTTGAAATGATCAAGAGTGGATCCATTGATGCTGTCCTGATTGCGACTCCCCATTATCAGCACACTTCACTCGGGATATGTGCCTTTGAACAGGGCGTGCACGTAATGGTCGAGAAACCAATTTCAGCTCATAAAGCCGATGGGGAACGATTGATCGAGGCATCCAATAAACATCCTGACATTGTCTTTGGGGCCATGTTCCAGCTGCGAACGGAACCTCGTTATTTGAAGATCAAAAAACTGATTGATGACGGGGAATTGGGGGAGATTGTAAGAATTAATTGGATCATTACCGACTGGTATCGCACGGAGGCTTATTACGCATCTGGCGGTTGGCGTGCCACCTGGAAGGGGGAAGGCGGCGGCGTACTCTTGAACCAATGTTTGCATCAGCTGGATGCCTTGCAATGGCTGGTTGGCATGCCCAGCAAAGTGCGCAGCTTTGCTCAATTGGGACGATTCCACGACATTGAAGTGGAAGATAATGTGACCGCCTACCTTGAATATCCCAACGGAGCCACGGGAGTATTCATCTCTTCAACTGGAGAAGCCCCGGGTTCAAACCGATTTGAGATAGCTGGCACGCGAGGTAAATTGGTCCTTGAAAACGATCAGATCCAATTCACGCGCAATGAAAACTGCATGATCGAGCACAGCAAAACCTCAAAGATCGGGTTCTCGAAGCCGGAAGTGTGGAATGTGAATATTCCTTTTGACAATGCCACTCTGCCTCATGCCATTTTGATGAGAAATTTTGTCCATGCCATCCGGGAAGGCGAGGAACTGATCGCCCCAGGTACCGATGGTCTTAACTCGGTTGAATTGGCCAATGTATTGCTTTACTCCTCATTGGTTGATCAAAGCGTTGAGATGCCCATGGATGGAGCTGCGTTTGAGGCGAAACTAAACACATTGATCAAAGAATCCACTCATCAGAAAAAAGTGGTAGAAGTTTCAAGTGAGGATTTCGCGAGTTCTTTCAATCGTTGAGTTGAATTTCAGTTTTACGCCTCGATTCCTATCAATGAATGCGCTATAGCTAGGTCCATCTTAGAAAGAGCCAAACATGAATCCAGATCCTAAAACAAAAATGGCCTCCAGCGAGTTTGTCGCCATGGAACGGCATGCGGGCCTCAGAGCGGAATGGTTGAACGGGGGAGTTTACGCCATTGCAGGGGGCTCTCACCTCCATTGGCTTATCGCTACCAACATTTCAGGTGAATTGCGTCACCGTCTCAAAAGTTCGGAGAATCACGTCCTCAATTGTGGAATGCGATTAAAGGTTCCGCCTACCAGTCTCTATGCCCATCCTGATGTTTCAGTGGTTCATGGGGCGGCTCAATTTGAGGACGAACTTCAGGATACCCTTGTCAATCCCAAGATACTTATTGAAGTTTTGTCTGACACCACCGCGGCATGGGACCGTGGTGGTAAATTTTGGCACTACCGGCAATTGGATTCATTGTCTGAGTATATCTTGATTTCGCAGGAAACCTGGCTGGCAGACCAATACACAAGACAACCCAACGGCTCGTGGATGCTGAAAACGGTGGAAGGTGAAGATGGTGTGTTGCAATTGACCTCTATCAAGTGCCAGCTGCCGCTAGGCGAAGTTTACGCTAACACCACGGTTCCACATGGACAGGCACCTGCCACGAACAAACCTTCACAACCTATAGTTAAAGCCTAAGCATTTATCATGATTCTCACAGGTATTGCGGATGAAGCCGGAGCGCTCATCGATGCACAGATTAAAGCAACCAAGGAATTGGGATGGAATACCATTGAAGCCCGGACTGTTGAAGTGCCAGGCTTCCCCAAGGGGAATTTACACGATATTCCCGATGAGGCCTTCGATGTGGTGGAGGAAAAACTGAAGGAGTCAGGTGTTGGTGTTTATTGCTTTGGATCGACCATTGCCAATTGGGGCAAGAAAATAGACGATCCTTTTGATCTTTCAGAAGTAGAACGCTGTATCCCTCGCATGAAACGGCTCGGAACCAAGTATGTGCGGATCATGAGTTATGCGGTTCGTGAGGGTGAAGATCAGATGGAAGAAGAACGTTTTCGCCGCCTTCGTGAAATCACAAACCGTTTTCTGGATGCCGGACTCCAGCCTGTTCATGAAAATTGCATGAATTACGGAGGAATGAGCTGGCAGCATGCTTTGAAGCTCCTGGAAAATGTGCCCGGTTTACAATGGGTTTTTGACACTGCCAACCCGGTTTTTAATGATGATCGAAGCAAACCGGCGCCGCAGCCCAAGCAAGATCCATGGGAATTTTGGACTCACGTCAAAAAACATTCGGTTCATATTCACGTCAAGGACGCGATATGGGATCCAGCAAAGAATGATGCTGACTACACCTTGCCCGGGGAAGGTAATGGCGCGGTGCATCGCATTTTGAAAGACGCGCTTGAATCAGGCTACGATGCTGGCATATCCATCGAGCCCCATCTTGCAGTGGTTTTTCATGATGACTCCAAGAAAGCGAGTGATCAGGAAATTTACGAAAGCTATGTAAACTATGGAAAGGCCCTGAGTGTTCTGATACGCAGGATTCAGGATGAAATTAAAGGTCTTCAGGGATTGAACACTAATGGGTAAGGCGGATGTTCTACCCTTCCGCTAAAGAATCAATCTCGATATTTTTAGGTTTGATCCCCGCTTCAGGCGGAACTTCAACCGTCAAAAATCCATTTTGATAAAGTGCCTTGGCCTCCTGAAGATCGTAACCTGAGGGCAGTTCAATGGTTGTCTCGAATGGTCCAAAGCTAATTTCCATCAACAAAAACTTACTCTGCGAGGGTTTTTGTTCATCAGGACGCATGCCACTGATCCTCAGCATGTTGCCCTCAGCCTTGAGACGGAGGTCTTCCCGACGCATGCCAGACAATTCTACCCGGATGATTAGTCCATCATCCAATTCGTAGACATCCGTATTCGGTGACCAACTGCTTTCTGACATAGAAGTCATTGTACCTGAGATACCCTCAAATTCATTACGCCTTCCCTTCGGGTTCCATTGATTGAAATCCATAAACCATTTTCACTGCAAGCCAAGATCGCCCTGTAAGCCATTTTCGTTTGGTTCAATTATGCTTATCCAAAACCTATCAAACCAATGACTAATTAGGCGGTTTACATCAAATCCGTCCTGCATTCACAGACGGCTGTTAAAAAACAAGCTCTATAACATATGCGAACTTTCAGATTTCGCAAATGGATCTTTCACGAAAGTCAGTTCATCATCATTCGTCTGGGCTGAGATATTCAAAAAAGGAATAAGAGCAGCCCGTTTTCTCTGTTATTTCAGCCTAAAGCAGAGGTATTATCCGTGAGTTCAGTGGCATACACCCAGTGAGTGGAACCGAAACCCTGCCGGAAAGCTTCAATGGCTTTTTCCGCAGTCTGTTTATTGGGGAAAATGGCAAAAGTTGTAGAACCACTGCCAGACATCAAGGTGACTTCGGCACCCGAAGCTTTCAACATCGTTTGAAATAATCGCAAAATTGGAAATTTTTCAAGGACTGGTCTTTCCAGGCTATTAAAGAAAAGTATCGAAGCTCGGTTCAAGTCATTTCCATTGAGAGCAGATACAAGTTCCTTTGCTTTGCCTGCCTGACCATTCAAAAGATCCGGGGATTGCTGAAGGGCATTGTAAGCCCAGGGAGTTGAAACTCCAAAGTCAGGTTTCACTAAAAGGAGCGTTTTACCAATCAGAGCGTTGAATGAAGGTAGTGAGGTCACTTGTTCTCCTCGCCCTTCTGCCATGGCGGGTTTGTGATGAAGGAAAAAGGGGACATCAGAACCAATTTTGGCAGCTATATCCTCAATTACCTGCTGAGATAATGGGTAGCCTGATATCTCGTTCAAAGCGTTCAGGGTAATGGCGGCATTCGAGCTTCCTCCTCCCAAGCCTGCTTCCATTGGGATGCGTTTCTTCAGATGAATGCCAATATGACGGTTACCATTTGTGCATGCGTAAAACGCTTCGGCAGCTCGGACGATCAAGTTGTCTGATCCTTCAGTCAAAGCAGCCCCTTCGACCGTCAGTTGAATATCACCCTCTGTTTTTTGTTCATAGCTTAATTCATCAAATAAGGGAACTGGCATCATGATGGTTTCCAGCTCATGAAAGCCGTCATCACGTTTCCCTAGAATATTGAGCAAGAGATTAATTTTGCAGGGGGAAAGTTTCTGGATCATGGGGGGTGGTCCAATAAAAAAGGCGCCAACGAAATTGCTGGCGCCCTTCGATGAAATGATTTTTTTAGTAGTCGAACACGCGGAAACGACTACCAAGGACTGGGACGACATCGCCACCGCTGAATCCTACGGCGCTGTCTGCAGCATAAGTAGAATCAGAAAGAAGATTTGGACGATAGTTCTCAGGGTAGATGACATCGTCGGTTACGCTGACAGGATCGTAGCCTGGAATAGGGAAAGTGACGACTTCATAAACGCCTACCGCTGTGCGTTTGACGGATTGGTTGAATCCCTTGATGAATCCAGTTGTGTAGGATCTTTCGGGGCTTTCCCAGATGGCCGTCTGCTCCATGGAATGGCGAATTTCGCCAAGCCGTGTGAACTCAGTCATGTTTCGAACACCACGGCCAAGTTTTTCACTAGGACCGGCACATCCGCTCACCAACACCATCGCAGTTACAGCTGCCAATAAAATGGACTTTGAAATACGCATCATAAATAAGACTTTGGTTGGTCAGAGACTAAGCGTCAGACCTTCATTGTAAAGTTTTTTGTCAATGATTTTGACGTTCAAAGGAACGTCTCGTTAATTACAGCATGTCCCATGCCTTTTCCTAGGCCTTTTTGGCATCATTTCTGGCCCATACCCTCGAAATCAACACGCTCATCTCATACAAAAGATGAAGAGGTAAAGCCATTAACAAAAGAGTAAAAGGGTCTCCTGTAGGGGTTAAAAAGGCACAAATGGTCAGGTTAATGACCACCCAGTAAGGGCGAAATTTGCTCAATTTAATGTAATTCAGGAAGCCAACCTTGACCATGGTAAGTAGAACGACTGGTAATTGGAAACTCAATCCCATGGCAAGCATGAACTTAATGACAAACGTCATGTAATCCCGTGCATTCCATTCATCCGCCGAAAAACCAAGCCAGTTCGAAAATTGCACCAAAGCTACGATCGCAATCTTCATCATCACGAAATAGCAAAACAAGACACCCAGCATGAACAATCCCGCCCCAAATCCGGTGGTTTGATACAAAAACTTCTTCTCGTGAATCTTGAGTGCAGGAAGCACAAACTGTCCTATAAAGAAAATGATAAAAGGGGCAGAGATCACCATCCCTCCGTATAACATGAGATGGAATGCCACCAGG
>ERZ1048686.1444-NODE-1444-length-18188-cov-25.662163_pt1 | contig 18188 bp, 22 predicted proteins | sample MGYA00383099_ERZ1048686 | MGnify/ENA primary metagenome ERZ1048686 (study PRJEB29581, sample SAMEA5548369) | metagenome | biome: marine; feature: coastal; material: water | depth 25 m | study: Short-term variability in the microbial, nano- and picoplankton... | reverse complement strand
GAATTCTTCTTGTGTGTATTTCATATTATTATTATTTAGATTCACTTATATTATCGGATACGCTTCGTGTTGGGTTTGAGTATAATTAATCAATACATTGATCAATTATAGATTGCATAGTTTTTATAACTTCTGGGTGTCTTGGATTATTTTGTAAGTAGTTGTAAAATACATTTTCAATGTTGAAATAATCTTGAGAAGTAATTGTAATTGTTTTGTTAATTTTAATGTTTCTAGTGTTAGACATAAGTAAAAATTTAAAGTGTTATTGTTAATTTAATTTGTTATTAGTTATATTCTTTATTCACTTATATTATCGAAACTCCTTCGTATTCGTCTTGGAAAAATGCTATACGCCTCCGGCGTTATAAGCCGCAGCCACGACCGAAGCCGTAGCCAGGATACCTGGATGTATTACGGGTACAGCTCAGTCCGCAGTAGCCAAGCGCACAGCCGGAACGTAAAAAATTATGGCCGAAGCACACAAACAGAGGGGGGCTGGGTAAAAACATTTAGCTTTTAGTATAGGGGCTATGTCGTTATAAATATGTATAACACTTTACTTATATACATCTAAAAAAAATTTTTTTAATAAAAAAATCTGATGATCCGTAATGCGACATTAGCCTGTTATATATAATAGTAGGGGGCTATCGTCACACTTTTGAAAAACGTAAATATTGACACACGCATGTAAGTATATAAGGTATGGGAAAACAAAAATTATCTATAAAAGCAGCAGCAGCAAAAAAGAAGAGAGATCTTGCTTACGCGATGACGCCTGACAGAAGAAAGAAGAAAGCACACGCTCAACGAATGAGGAACAAAGCGGGGAGTAAAGCTAATGGTAAAGATTGGGATCACAAAGACGGGAAATTTAAGTCTGTTAAAGCAAACAGAGGTAACGACGGAAACGGTACCAAGTGCGAGGGTAAAAAGAAGTACAAGTTCAAAGCTTACAAAAGAAAATAAAACAATAGCAAGACATGCCAAAAATTAATAATTACGAATCAAGACCACCTTTAAGAACGGATAAGTTACTAGGTACAGATAATCCATCTGGGCAAACAGCTAACTTTACCGTAGGAGAACTCGAAGACCTTATATTAGGGAATAAAGGGGACAGGCAAATACCTGTTAATAGTCAGTTAGACTTTACTACTTCGGAGCCTCAATTCCCTCAAGATGGAAGCAGGTATATTAGCACGTCAGGCGGTGTGTCTAATAGAACATCTACCACAGTAGCTATTCATAACATATACGAAAGAGTAGAATCAGAGTGGGTTGAAACAGTTCCAGCAGTCGGATTTACTATTTGGGATTTGTCTCAGGGTAAAAACTTTACATATACTGGATCTAGTTGGCAAGCTGTAGGTGTTTCTATAGGGGAAGTTATCCAAGAAGTAGCAGCTGTCTCAACAAATATAGAACTAGACTATACAGCGCATGTTGCTAATGAGCTATCCTCTTACTCAGATACATCTACAGTAAACGGACTAATAAGCACATCGACAGCAGACCTAGCTTCAGATGCAGCTTTAGCAGCAATGCAAACAACAGTAGAAGGGTATACCGATAATGCTTTAACTTTATATTCCAACACTGCGGCTACTCAAGGGTTAATAAATAGCGCTACTTCAGGGAAAGCAGATAGTGCAGACGTTGTAAAACTAAATGAACAATTCACATTTACTAACGGTAACATAACAGGTACAGCGGGTACTTTAAATACAGAAATAGCAGCAGCTAGCGCAAACACTAGTCAAGCTTTCGCTGCAAAGGTATCCAACCTAGAAGCTATGTTTACTTTAGACAGTTCTACACCTCAGGTACCGACTGGTTTAAGTACAGCTAACTTACAAGCCGTTCAAGCAGTAATAGCGGGAGACGGGTACGCAGCAGCTACTGAGGTAACAGCATTGGAAACAGAGGTTGACGCAAACACATCTGGACTAGTAACGGTAAATAATGCAGTAGCTACAGAAACAAGTGCAAGAGTTTCAGCTGTGCAAAGCTTAACCACCGACGTAGCCGGTAATACATCAGGGCTAGTTACAGCCAACACTGCTATATCGGATGAAACTTCCGCAAGAACAGCAGCACTTACCGCGCTTCAAACAGAAGTAGATGGCAATACAGCAGGTGTGCTTTCTGCTAGTAACGCTATATCCACAGAAACAGCGGCTAGAGCTAACGCGGTAACCGGCTTAACAACAGCAGTTAACGACAACACAAGTACCATTAACAGTGTTTCACAGTCGGTATCAACTGAAACAGCTGCAAGAGCTACAGCAGTAAGTGGCTTAACCTCTACTGTAAATAGCAATAAGTCCGCGTTTGACAGCCACGTAGATACGTATACTACCGAGACTGCATCAACAGCATCGACAATAGAGGGTATAAATACACAAGTAGGGCAAAACACATCAGGTGTTAGCTCGAACGCTACTTCAATATCTGACGAAACAACAGCTAGGGCAGCGGCGGTTTCAGCCGTGGAAGCAACTGCTGCAGGGAACACTGCTAATATAAGTACTAATACAAGCGCTATATCTACCACAGACGGGAAAGTTGATGCTACATACAGTCTTAATGTTTCCACAGACTCCTCAAATAATAAGGTAGTTGCTGGAATGAAATTAGGAGCTAACAACGACGCGAGCTATGTTGCGTTTTCAGCTGATAGCTTTAAAGTACACAACGGAGATACAACACTAGAGTCACCTTTCGAAGTGGTTGGGGGTCAGGTTAAAATAAAATCCGCAGCTATAGGCACTATCAATATAGGAGACGTGGCTGGAGCGCCTACCGCTTTACAACAGGTTACAACTGTTTATGCTTCGGATGCTAACGGTACTAATGCTTCCACGACCCAGGGAACAAAAAACTTTGTAGGATGGTACACAAATATTAATTTATGGACACCCAGCGTGGGAACTAGCGGAATTGTGTTTCAGCAAATAACAGGAGCGCAAGGATTAACTGGCTCAAACGGTACGAATGGAACAAATGGAACAAACGGAACGAACGGTACTGACGGGATTAACGGGACTAACGGAGTCGACGGTGTTGACGGAGCAGATGGAGCTAGTGTAACAATAAAAGGTACTAAAAGTACTGTTGGCGATCTACCCTCTGCTACAGCTACAATAGGAGACGGATGGATTATAGGCGCCGACTTGTACGTTTTTGCCGGAGGAACAACATGGAATAACGTGGGAACGGTAAGAGGACCAGCCGGACCTAGCGGAACAGATGGTACTAATGGTTCAAACGGAGCAGATGGGGCGAATGGAACAGACGGAACGGATGGAACAAACGGTACTAATGGAGTTAACGGGATTGACGGGACCAATGGCGTTGACGGAATAGATGGTATTGATGGAACAGACGGAGCTGACGGAACCACGCCTCAGCTAGGGGTAGACTATTATAACGGAGCTGATGGTACATTTACAAGCTTTGTATATAAAGTTTATGACGTAAACAACGCCGCGCCACCAACTCCATCAGGTGGATCTTTTAACGGATCAGTAGAAACTGTACCTTCAGGCTGGAATGATAATCCCACAGCTGACACAGACGACATAGAATGGGTTTCTATAACTAAATATAGTCATAATGTTGTAACAAATTTGTGGTCCAACTCTGGCTGGTCTGCACCCGCTAAAATATATCAAAAAGGGGATACAGGTACAGCTGGAACAAATGGTACTAACGGTACTAATGGAACAGACGGAACAAACGGTACAAATGGTATAGATGGAACAAACGGCGTTGATGGAGCAGACGGCGCAGATGGAGCAGACGGAGCAACGGGTCCTGCAGGTGACGACGGAAAAAGACTGTCTAGCGGTATTGTTTTTTACCAGTACGGTTCTGAAACCGCGCCTAGCGCTGTGAATACATCAGCTGGATTAAGTTTCTTTTTTAATACAGGAACTTTTGGAAGTCAGCTAGCTTCGCAAGGATGGAATGTCACTTCTCCAGAAATGGCTGCAGGCACAGCTAGTAACGCTTACTGGACTTCTCATTATACGGTAACGGAGTCCTCGGCGGGGTCAAACCAGGGTACACCTGTTTTCGCTGCTCCTGTTCGGTCTTTTGCATTTAATCAAGTAGTTACTTTTAACTCTTTAAGTACTTCAGGCTCTACAACAATAGATGGAGATAATATTACATCAGGTAAGTTAAAAAACAGCGCATACAGTAATGCTTCTGGCAATAATTTTTCAGATACAGGGATGGCTATAGATTTGGACAACGGATCTATACATGCTCAAAACTTTTACGTGAACCCTGATGGAGAAGCAAGTTTTAGCGGTGTACATAACGGAGGATCTATCGGAGGTTGGAATATTGGTGACACTGCTATTTATTCAGGATCAGCGCCAGACGCAGATGGATACGCAGAGGCAGGAGGCTTAACGCTGTCTTCTAACGGAAGCCTGCATTCCAAAGATTTTTACATAGACCCAAACGGTAACGCTAATTTCAGAGGAAGTATAGTAATTGGAGATAATTCAGCAATTGACGGAGTGGCTAACAGCGACGAAGTGCGTATAATCGGGCAATCAGGTGGAGCAACAGGTATTTATTTAAACTACGAAAACGGAGACGGCGATAGTGGTTTCGTAAGGCAAACTGCTAAGGGAATAGTAGCGGAAAGCGCAAATAGTGTTGTTGGGCTTTTTATGAATACCGACGACCTTGGCACTCAATTTGGTAAAGCTTCAATTTCGGCTGCGGCTACAAATAGAAAGGGATCAAATACAGATAATAGCACAGGTAGCGAAGGTTCTGGCTTTACTGCAGGAGCGGTATTAACGACCAAACCAAGCATCGAAGACTACTACACCACATCTCAAACTCCTATAACCACATACGGAGCTGCTATAGAAAAACTAAGAGTAAACGGTTTAATAGAATATGCGCAAACTAGCAGCGATACACATCCTTCCACCAACAAGGGATCGATAGACTCTAATGTATGCAGATACCTTGCTTACCATACTAGCGGCACAAGTCACGTTAAACTGCCTACCGACGCTCGTAGATACCAAGTGTTTGAGGTTACTGCTGTAAATAGCGGAAATGTTAGGGTTTATTCGCCATTTACCGCTAATCAATCCCTAAATACTCCAGGAAAGCACAATGATCATAGAAACTTTGGCGCGAACGCAGGCTATATTTATCACAGCAGCTTCAACGCTTCCATAAACGTAGGCGGACGCCATACCGAACGTTTTCAATGGACAGGAGGCAATTGGATTTTATTAAGATGGGACTAAAAATAAACACAAAGACATGGAAATACAACACGAACCGGTAACAATGTTAGAGGCTGTTAAAAACTCTATTAGACTTGAAAGAAGAAAAGCTCTTGCCAATTCAGACTGGACACAAGCAGCAGATTCTCCTTTAAGTGACGAAGATAAACAAAAATGGAAAGAATACAGGCAAGCATTAAGAGATGCTCCTTCTAAATATGAAAATAACCCTATAGAAGAGAATACGTACTTGCCAGATCCGCCTTTTTAGGTAAAAAACTATAATACTAGGTAATAATACTACTAAGTAAATTAAATAAAATTAAATCAAGTAAATTATGTCAGACACTATTGTCAAAAACCTTAGTTTCGGTAGCGAAGCTAAGCAAAACATTTTCGCAGGAGTTGAAAAGCTAACAAAAGCCGTTAGCTCTACATTAGGAGCAGGTGGTAAGTGCGTTATGCTAGAAGATGGATCAGGTAGCCCTGTTATCACAAAAGATGGAGTCTCTGTAGCAAATGCAATTATTTTGCTAGACCCTATCGAAAATATGGGTTCAACACTGTTGAAAGAAGCAGCAAGACAAACTGTTAAAGAAGCAGGAGACGGTACAACAACAGCTACTGTTTTAGCTCACTCTATTTTAACAGAGGCTTACGCGTCAGAAAACATCTCTTCTAGAGATATTAAGAACGGTATAGAAGCAGCTACTAAAAAAGTGGTAGATTATTTAGAAAAAGAATCAATCCCTGTAAAAGGAGACATGATTAATAACGTAGCTACTATTTCTGCTAACAACGATAAAGAATTAGGTGATATTATAGGTAATGCTTTTCAAGAAGTAGGACAATCCGGTGTGGTAACGATGGAAGTCTCGAACGACGACCATACAAGTTACGAAATTATTAACGGAGCTTCATTTAGCAAACCTATTAAGAACTTTCACTTCATTACAAACCCAGAACGTAAAGTGGCTGAGTTAGACAACCCGCTAGTACTGGTTGTTGAAAATGAAATTGAAAATATTAGAAAAATACAAAACGTATTAGAATACGTTATAAAAAATAGCAAGCCTCTACTTATAATTGGAGATTCTAGTTCTCAGGTAGCATCTGCACTGGCTATGAACAAAATGAAGGGCAATATTAAAGTAAATATAGTTGACGCTCCTGATTTTGGTACTTATAGAAAAGAAAAGCTGCAAGATATAGCTAGATTAACCGGAGCTACAGTTATCAATGAAGATCTAGGAGATGATTTAGACATGGTACAGTTAGAACACTTAGGTACTTGCGTAAAATCTACTACAAACGAAGAAGAAACTGTATTACAAGTAGAAAGCATTAAAGAAGAGGTTCAAGAAGTTATTGATTCTATTAAAAAAGAATTAGAAGAAACAAAAAACCCTGGAAAAATTGTAAACCTAGAAAAAAGGCTAGCATTCTTATCGTGTAAGGTTGCGGTTGTAAAAGTAGGTGCAAATTCAGAGGTTGAACTAAAAGAAAAGCAAGATAGAGTAGAAGATGCAATTTGCGCAACAAAAGCCGCTATTAAAGAAGGTATTTTGCCCGGTGGAGGAATTGCTTTGCTAAATGCTTCTACGCTTGTAAAGTCTAAAGGGAAGAACGAAGATATTCTGTTAAAAGCCATAAAGGCTCCTTACCTAACTATTTTAAAGAACGCTGGCTTGCCGGAACTTTATCCGGATAAAAAAGGTAGCGGGATTGATGTTGTTACGGGGAAAAACGTGAGTATGGTCAAACAGGGTATTATCGATCCTTTACTTGTTACAAAAAGTGCATTGAAAAACGCAGCTTCTGTCGCTACAACGATATTGTCAACTGATTGTGTAATTAATAATCTAAGGGTACAATGAAAGCGGTAGGTATACATTTAGTTATAGAACCTATAAAAATAGGTACTGAAAAAACAAAAGGAGGATTAATACTATCAGAAAAAGATAGAGAAGATATAAGATATAGAGAAGGAACTATTGTTTCAGCAGGAGAGTCTGTACCTGGTCTAAAAAAAGGTGATAAGATATACTACGATAGACACGCAGGAAACTCTATAGAATACAAAAAAGAAACATATAAAGTTATTAGAATGCAAGACGTAGTTGTTGTTCTATGAGAAAGCTGGATGCAAGAGACGTTAAGGACATGAACTTGCTAAAGCATTATAGAGTTATACGCAAATGGGCTTGCAGGAATAATAATTTAACAGATGCAGATTTAGAGTTGCTAATATACTTTGACTGCATGGATCTATTTACTAAGCATGATTTTGAGATAGGTACATACGCTTATAGTTGGGATAATAAACGATGGAACAGGTTACTTAAAGAAGGTTGGATCGTGGTTTGGAGAAACCGAAACCGCACAACACAAAAATATAACATATACAAAGTATCCTTTAAGTGCAAGCAACTAATTAGTAGAATGTACCGTATCATGCTCGGTGAAGAAGATATACCTACGAGCGAAAAAAGAAACTCTATAATGAGAGGTAAAACTTACACAGATAAAGTTTTACAAACAGCAATAAAAAACGTCAACAAAGACAAAACAAGATAAATTATGAACGTATCATGAGTACAGATTTAAAAGTATACTTAACTAACCTAGGAGCATTTTCAGTTTCAATGACAAACATAGACGCGATGCTAAAACTAACACTATTAGCTGTGTCAATTGGGTATACCGTACACAGATGGTACATAATGAGTAAAAACAATGATAAGTAAACACGTTTCATTTAAAGAAGGTACAGTAAGCTTTACGGCTTTAAGATTAGGTATAGATAATACCCCTACAGGATACCATAGATCAAATATGGAAGTTCTTGCAGAAAACGTGTTTGAACCTTTGCGTAAATGGGTTGGCAAGCCTATTAAGATCAATTCTTTTTATCGCGGACCGGAACTGAACAAAGCTATTGGCGGAAGTTCAAAGTCTCAACACTGCGAAGGTAGGGCGATGGACATAGATGATACCTATGGTCATAAGACGAACGCTGAAATGTACGAATACATTAAAGCTAATTTAGATTTTGATCAAATGATATGGGAGTTCGGTACAGATGATAACCCAGCATGGGTACATGTTTCTTATGTTTCCGAAGATTCCAATAGAAATAGATGTTTAAAAGCATATAAGGAAAACGGTAAAACAAAATACAAAGTCATATAAATGAGCGCGGAGTTTTCAGAAAAATCAAAAGTTTCTTTAGATATAAAAGCGGTTGTTGGAGCTGTTGCTGGTATTATTTCGATAGCTAGCGTGTGGTTTACATTAACAGCCGAAATAGCACAACTGCAGCTAGACATAGTCAGAATGCAGGATGCTGTAGAATTGAATGAAGAGTTTAGAATTAAATGGCCCCGTGGGGAAATGGGCGCACTACCTGATGACGCTAAGCAAGATTTAAAAATACTGTATTTGCAAGAAGATGTCGATCAACTAAAATATGTAGTTAAAGCACTCGAAATAGATAACGCTAAAAAATAATATACAATGAAATCAAAATCCAAAAAAGATGCGTGCTACCATAAAGTAAAAAAGGCATATAAAGTATTTCCGTCGGCTTACGCTAGCGGAGCTATTGCGAAGTGTAGAAAAGCTAAAGGTAAAAAACGTAAATAATGGCTGTACGCAAAACTAAGAAAGGAGCTGCTTTAAAAAGATGGTTTAAGGAAGAGTGGAAAGATGAAAAAGGAAATGTTTGCGGGTCCACTAAAAATAAAAACACTAAAAAGTGTAGACCAAGCAAAAGAGTGAGTAGTAAAACACCTAAAACTTGGAGAGAAATGTCACCAGCTGAGAAAAAGAAAGCTGTAGCAGAGAAGAAAAGAACAGGAATGGGTAAAAGAACATCATCACTAAAACGAAAAAAATAAACATTATGCCAACAGTAGGAGGAAAAAAATTCGGTTACAGCAAACAAGGAAAAGCAGCAGCAAAAGCTTATGCTAAAAAAACAGGTAAAAAAGTAACTACTAAAAAGAAAGCGAGCGGTAAAAAAGCTTGCGGTTGTAAAAAATAACATTATGGCAGACAAAAGCAAAATGGCTTGTAATAAGCCTAAGAAATCAGACAGAGCAGGTAAAAAGAAAATGGTAAAAGCATGCGAAGGCGGTAAAGAAAAGCTTATTCACTTTGGAGCGTCTAAGTACGGTCATAACTATTCAGCTGCTGCTCGTAAATCTTTTAAAGCAAGGCACAAGTGCGGAACTGCTAAAAGCAAGCTAACAGCAAGATACTGGTCTTGCAAAAACTTATGGGGAGGCAAAGGCGGTTCAACAAAATCCAACCCTAAAGGTGTTAGAGGTAAATACTAATATATGAGTTTTATAGCAAAATTATTCGGAGGCGGAACTAAAGGTATTGGCCAATTAGCTAAAGACATTAGAGAAGCTGTTAAAGGAAAAGAGCTTGATCCTAATGCTCAGTTAGAAATGGCTGCAAAGCTAGCAGAGGTTCAAACTAAAATAAACGAAGCGGAAGCGTCGCACAGATCGGTATTTGTCGCAGGATGGAGACCTTTTATCGGATGGGTTTGCGGAATTGGACTAGGCTACGCTGTGTTTTTAGAACCTTTATTAAGGTTTACTTTCACGGTAAAAGGATGGACAATGGACTTCCCTGAAATAAATACTAATGTAACAATGCAAGTGCTACTAGGTATGCTAGGTTTAGCAGGAGCAAGATCATACGAAAAGAAAAATAAATTAACAAAGTAACTAAATAAAAAAATGGGAAGATATTTCAACTTAGAACAAGAAACAAAAGCTATTTCAAGAAGTGCTGTAGCCGTTGTAAAAAGTGATTCAACAGTACTACCTGAGTCTGCACTATATGTGGGAACTGGAGGTGATCTAGTTGTCGACATGGCAAATGGAGAAACAGATGTTACATTTAAAGGTGTTGCAAGTGGTGCATTTTTGCCTATCGTTGTAGTTAAAGTAAAAGCAGCTACAACAGCAGCAGATATTTTAGCTATAAACTAGACTCATATGATAAGTATACTAAATACTTTATATTCAACAGTAACTAGAGCAGGAGCTTCACTGGTAGATGGAATATTTGCTATTTTAAAGGGTAGATCTCAGTTTTTTGAAAACGAAGACTCTTCAAAGGCTCAAGCGCAGGTATTAAACGCCGCTGGCGTTTTAGGCAAGGCGAGCATTCTTATAACACCTACAGCTTATAGCACAGGAAAGTTAAACGCTGTTTTACCCTCTAGCAGTCCATTTGGAGACTTTAATAAATCAGGGGCCTCAAACGCTACTAGAATAAATTCTTCGGGATTTGTAGAAGAGGTGTCTTGGTCATACCCAAGAATAGATTATGAAGGCGGTGACACAGGAGTGTTGTGCGAATACCAAACCACAAATTACTTACGTTACAGTGAAGCTATATCTACTGGATCTGGTTCGCCTTGGGGTACAAGTGGATTAGGGCCAAGTAGTGTTCTTATGACTCTACCAGATGGGTCATTAGGGAATGTTTACAATTACTACGCTTATGGTAATCCGGCATCTGTTACCCAAACGATAACTGCTCAAGTTAATAGGGGTGTTGGGATTTCAGTTTGGGCTTACAACCCAGAAACTACAGCTCACAATATTACGCTTGTAATACTCGGTTATAGCGCTACTCCTGCTACAATTTCTTTACCACCTGGAGTTTGGACAAGATGTACATTTAAAACCGCTGCAACTGCTACGAGCACGTATACCGGAGTTCAATTTACCCTTGCTTCTGGTAAAAACACTAGGCTTTGGGGAGCTCAACTTGAAAGATCACAGTTTCTAGGAAGAGAAGGAGTTGTGACTAGTTACATACCTACAACATCATCAGCGGTAACTAGGAACACTGAAAACCTAGTGGGTCAAGTAAATGCTTCGCAAATAAATTCAGAGGAAGGAGTTTTTTTATTTGAAGGAAAAATGACAAATTCCGGTACAAACGAATTTATTAGCATACTAGGGACTGGGGGTATGGGCACTAACTCTTTAAGCATGTACGGAAACGGAGGAGGTAACACCAGCGCAAGAATGATAGTTGGGGGAGCCCAACAGTATTTTCCATTAGGAGGTTCGGTTTCAAAACTTGTTTACAACAAATTCGCTATAAAATGGGATGGCACAAACTTAAAAACTTTCGCTAACGGTAGTTTGGTGGCTACTATACCCCAAAACAATAGTTTTGCTGCAGGTGTTTTAAATCAAGTTCATTTATCAACAGGTCAAAGATTTGCTGGAAAAATTAAAATGCTAGCAGTGTTTAATGAAGCCTTAACGGATGCAGAAGTAATCGCTATAACAACTTAAAAACATGGGATTAAAAATAGGTAAATACGCTTTTACATCTAAAAAACAAGCGTTAAATAAAATAAAGGGTTTAGGAATAGAAATTGACGACAACGGAAATGAGGTTCCGACACATAGCCACGGAGTAGTAGAGTTAGGACTCGAAGAGTTGTCTCCAAATATATATAGTGAAGAAACCGGAGAACTTTTGCAACCTGCTATTTACGGTACAGATTATCTGGTAGACGTTTTATGGGTTGACCTGGAAGAAGAGGAAGATGGTAGCACTAATCACCCCTATGGATGGGCTACATATTCAGTCAGTGTTTCAGACGAAGGTATACACGGCTTTTTAGGATTAAAATACCAAGACCTAAAACTTTAGTAAAATAAGTGATATAATATATATAATCAAATTAAATATAATGAATAACGTAATAAGAAAGATAAGCATTGGTGCTGACTACAAAAACGAAGCAATGCATTATTCTGTAGGGCAAAACGTATACGGAGGGCATATGATTTCCGTAATACTGTTTAATGAAAAAGAAAATTCCTACATTATATACATAAAAAAGAAAGACGAAGTAATGCCTTGGAAAAAGTTTAACTCGAACATGGCTATTTCATTAGAATACGATTTAGAATACTAATGAAGAGCTTAGGTAGCTTTATTATCAAGCCAGAAGAATCTAGGTACGATAATCAGATAAAAGTAGGTGACAAGTCTTTAATAACAAACACTAAGGTAGAAGACCACAGGTCAGTAAGTAAAAGAGCAATTGTTGTTTCTATACCTTTATCTATTAAGACTGATATAAAACCAGGAGACTCAGTGATAGTACATCACAATGTTTTCAGAAGGTTCTACGACGTTAGAGGAAACGAAAAGAACAGTGGTAGCTATTTCAAAGATGATATGTATTTTTGCGACGTTGCTCAAATATATATGTATAAGAAAGAAAACAATTGGTGTACAAACTTAGAATACTGCTTTGTTTCACCTATTGAAGAAACAAGTGATTTTAGCTTAGAAAAAGAGCAAAAACATATTGGTATACTAAAGTACGGCAATAAGTCCTTAGAAGCTATTAAAATAGCTCCAGGAGACTTGGTTGGGTTTACTAAAAACAGTGAATTCGAGTTTGTTGTTGAAGGTAAAAGAATGTACTGTATGAAATCTAATGATATTGTAATTAAATATGAATACAAAGGAAACGAAAAAGAATATAATCCAAGCTGGGCAAAAAGCCGTTGAAGAGCTAATCAAAGTAGCTAAAGAAGCTATTGTTGATTCTGAAGACGATTTGTCAGCGGATAAGCTAAAAAACGCGGCAGCGACTAAAAAGCTAGCTATATTTGATGCGTTTGAAATATTGTCAAGGATCGAAGAGGAGGAAGAAAGACTTAACGAAAAACCTAAAGATGTTAAAAAAGAAGAAAAAACATTTAAAGGTTTTGCTGAAGGAAGATCCAAGTAATTATGTACGAGCAAACATTATATAAAATAGACGACGACCACATTAAGCCTAAGGTAATTAAGCAAATGAATCGTTACAAAAAGTGGGAGTATGGTTACAATGCTGAGCATGATATCGTGGTTATTAGTAAGACTGGAGAGATTGGAGAAATTTATGATATCCAGAATCTTAAGATCGCTTTACCTAAAGCAACAAAGAACGTATATAAACGCTCAGATAAAAAAGATGAGCAGTTCTGGGAGGCTGCGGAATATCCAAAAGAACTAAGCAAAATAAAAAGCGTATTTGACTGGGAAAAATATCCGTCAGACTTTAAAGAAAAGTGGTACGATTATATTGATCAGGAATTTAATTACAGAGATGAAGGTTTCTGGTTTTATAGTAACGGTAAACCTACATACGTAACAGGTACACATTATATGTACTTGCAGTGGACAAAGATTGACGTAGGTCATCCTGACTTTAGAGAGTCAAACAGATTGTTCTTTATATTTTGGGAAGCTTGTAAAGCGGATAAAAGAAGTTACGGTATGTGCTATTTAAAGAATAGACGTTCTGGATTTTCATTTATGTCATCTGCTGAAACAACACACCAAGCAACAATGTCTAGTGACGCTCGTTTTGGTATACTATCAAAATCAGGAGCAGATGCTAAAAAAATGTTTACAGATAAAGTTGTACCGATTTCTATAAACTATCCTTTCTTCTTTAAACCCATACAAGACGGTATGGATAGACCGAAGACTGAGTTAGCATATAGAATACCTGCTAGCAAGTTGACTAGAAAGAAGTTGGACTCTAATGAGCAACTGGAAGAACTTGTAGGATTAGATACCACTATTGACTGGAAAAACACAGGAGACAACAGCTATGATGGTGAAAAATTAAAGCTACTAGTACACGACGAGAGTGGAAAGTGGGAAAAGCCAGATAATATATTAAATAACTGGCGAGTTACTAAAACCTGTTTAAGGCTAGGTAGCAAAGTTATTGGTAAGTGTATGATGGGATCAACATCAAATGCTTTAGACAAAGGAGGGGATAATTTCAAAAAGCTATATGAAAGTTCAAATGTCGAAAAAAGAAACCGCAATGGACAGACTGGTTCAGGATTATATTCTTTGTTCATCCCTATGGAATGGAACTACGAAGGATACATCGACGCTTTTGGATTACCTGTATTCGATACGCCAAAAAAACCTATCAAAGGAATTGACGGGGAACTAATAGATTTAGGGGTTATTGAGCACTGGGAAAACGAAGTTGACGGTTTAAAAGATGATCAAGACGGATTGAATGAATTCTATAGACAGTTTCCTAGAACAGAGAAACACGCGTTTAGAGATGAAGCTAAAGAGTCTATATTTAACTTATCTAAGATATACGAGCAAATTGACTATAACGAAGACTTAAGAAATACAAGCGTAGTTACTACGGGTAGTTTTTCTTGGGAGAATGGTATTAAAGATACAAGAGTTATATTTAGCCCTAATAAAAGCGGTAGATTTAAAATATCTTGGGTTCCACCTAATAATCTTCAAAACCAAGTAATAATAAAGAATGGAGTGAAATATCCAGGCAACGAACATATGGGAGCGTTTGGATGTGATAGCTATGACATATCAGGTACAGTTGACGGTAAAGGTTCTAACGGTGCTTTACACGGTTTAACTAAGTTCAGCATGGAAGATGCGCCTCCTAATTGTTTTTTCTTAGAATATATATCCAGACCTCAAACGGCTGAAATATTTTTTGAAGACGTTCTAATGGCTTGTGTGTTCTACGGTATGCCTATATTGGCTGAAAATAACAAACCTAGATTATTGTACCATTTTAAAAGAAGAGGCTACAGAGGCTTTTCTATGAATAGACCAGACAAGGTTTGGAACAAGCTTTCGGTTACTGAAAAAGAAATTGGTGGTATACCAAACTCTAGTCAAGATATAAAACAAGCTCACGCTTCCGCTATAGAATCATACATAGAAAACTACGTCGGATTCTTAGGGGAAACATACGGTAACATGTACATGCAACGTACACTTGAAGACTGGGCTAAATTTAATATAAACAACAGAACTAAACACGATGCTTCTATCAGCTCAGGTTTAGCGGTAATGGCTTGTAACAAAAACAGATACAAACCCGTGTACACAAAACAAAAAACAAAACTAAACCTAGGTATTGCTAGATATTCAAATACCGGTGCAACATCAAAAATAATAAAGTAGTATGGCTGAAGCAATTGTAAAAAACTTTTTTCCTAGTCAAGTCGTCGCCGACGCAGAAAAAGCGTCTGAAGAGTACGGTTTAAAGGTAGCTAAGGCTATTGAACAGGAATGGTTTAACTATGGAACTACGAACACTAGGTTCGCTAGTAATCAAAGAAGTTTCCACACTAGAAGGCTTTACGCTAGAGGTGAACAACCTGTACAAAAATATAAAGATGAGTTGTCGATTAACGGTGATTTGTCTTACTTAAACTTAGACTGGACTCCGGTACCTATTGTTTCTAAGTTCGTAGATATTGTAGCTAACGGTATATCAGAAAGATCTTTTAATATTAGAGCTTACTCACAAGACCCGTACGGTATGAGCAAGCGTACTAAGTATATGGAATCTATATTGCGAGATATGAATACCAGAGAGCTTAGTGACTTTTCTGCTGAAAATTTTGGCATAGACCTTTATGAAAACGACAAAGAAACTTTACCTGATTCTCAAGAAGAGCTGGATTTACATATGCAGCTATCTTATAAACAAGCTGTAGAAATTGCAGAAGAGCAAGCTATTAAAGTTTTAATGGCTGGTAATAAATATGACTTAATAAAGAAAAGAGTAAACCAAGACTTAACCGTGTTAGGAATGGGCTGTGTTAAAAATACATTTAACCACTCCGAAGGCGTCAAAGTAGAATATGTAGACCCTGCTGATATAGTTTATTCTTATACAGATTCACCTTATTTTGAAGATGTATACTACGTAGGAGAAGTAAAAACAGTTCCTATTAACGAACTTGTTAAGGAATTTCCTTCTTTGACCAATGAAGAGCTAAAAGAAATAACTGCTAAAAGCTCTAAAAATAATAACAGGTACGGTAACAACATTAACAAGACTAGCAACATAGACAGTAATTCTGTTCAGATGCTTTACTTTAATTATAAAACGTATAGCAACGAAGTCTACAAGGTTAAAACAACAGCCTCAGGAGCTAAAAAAGCAATTGAAAAAACAGACTCTTTTAATCCTCCAAAAGAAAGCGAAGGCGATTTTGAAAAACTTTCAAGATCTATGGAGGTACTTTACGAAGGCGCACTTGTTTTGGGTACTAGTAAATTACTCAAGTGGGAAATGGCTAAAAATATGATTCGTCCTAAAAGCGATAGCTCTAAGGTTAAAATGAATTATAGTATAGTTGCACCTAGGATGTATAAAGGTAAAATAGAATCTTTAGTTAGCCGTATTATTGGCTTTGCAGATATGATTCAATTAACTCATCTTAAACTGCAACAAGTTCTTTCTAGAATGATTCCAGACGGGGTTTATTTAGACGCAGACGGTTTGGCTGAAGTAGATTTAGGAAACGGAACGAACTACAATCCTCAAGAAGCGCTGAATATGTTTTTTCAAACAGGTTCTGTTATAGGTAGGTCTTTTACACAAGACGGTGATATGAATCCAGGTAAAGTACCTATTCAAGAAATCGCGTCAGGAAACGGAGGAGCAAAGCTAAGTTCTTTAATTCAAACGTATAACTATTACTTGCAAATGATACGTGATGTTACAGGTCTTAACGAAGCAAGAGACGGTAGCACACCAGATAGAAACGCTTTAGTTGGTATACAAAAAATAGCTGCAGCTAATTCTAACACAGCAACTCGACATATCTTACAGTCTAGTTTGCATCTAACGTCAGAAGTAGCCGAAAGCATATCTTTAAGAATATCTGATATTTTAGAGTACTCTCCTTCTAAAGACGCTTTTATTCAAAAAATCGGCGGTCACAATGTAGCGGTACTAGAAGAAATATCTAGTTTACATTTATACGATTTTGGTATATTTTTAGAACTTGCTCCGGACGATGAAGAAAAAGCTGTTTTAGAAAACAACATACAACAAGCCTTAGCCCAAAAAAGTATTGACTTAGAAGACGCTATAGATCTTAGAGAAATAAGAAATATAAAACTAGCTAATCAATTATTAAAGATTAGAAGAAAGAAAAAAGGAGAAAGAGATCAGTTGATGCAGCAACAGAACATTCAAGCTCAAGCTCAAGCCAATGCTCAAGCTCAGCAAGTAGCTGCTCAAGCAGAAGTGCAAAAAAGCCAAGCGCTAGCACAAACAAAAGTTCAAGTTGAACAAAGCAAAGCTCAGTTTGAAATTCAAAAAATGCAGCAAGAAGCAGAAATTAAGAAAGGCTTAATGGAAGTAGAGTTCCAGTACAACATGCAGTTGGCTCAGGTACACGCCGGAACTAAGTCAAAAATTGACGAACAAAAAGAAGACAGAAAAGATAAAAGAACAAAAATACAAGCTACTCAACAAAGCGAGCTTATAGAGCAAAGACAAAAACAGTCTACGCCTAAAAACTTTGAATCGGCCGGAATGGACAATCTAGGCGGATTTGGATTGGAACAGTTTTCACCTAGGTAAAACTATTTATTAATTTATATTATATTATATTATGTCAGAAGTAACAAAAGTAAACATCAGTTCTGCTGATGCAGAAAAGCCTAAAGTAAACAATGACGTTTACAAGGTAGATTTAAGCGAAATCAACGCAAAGCAAGAAGCAGAAACCGAAGAGCAGACAACAGAACAGCCTGCAGAAGAGAGTGCAGCGTCAAGCGAGGCTACACCTAATTTAGAAGAAGTACTTGAAGAAGTAACGACAGAAGAAGTAACTGAAAGCAAAAACGAAACAGTAGAAGAACCTCAGCCTAGTGCTAATAAATTACCAGAAGGTATTGAGAAGCTTGTGTCTTTTATGGAAGACACAGGAGGTACACTCGAGGACTACGCTAAGTTAAACAAGGATTACTCCTCTCTTAGCGATAATGATGTTTTAAAGGAATACTACAAACAGACAAAGCCTCATTTAGATAGCGTAGAAATAGAATTTTTAG
>ERZ1048686.1430-NODE-1430-length-18309-cov-5.369234_pt1 | contig 18309 bp, 19 predicted proteins | sample MGYA00383099_ERZ1048686 | MGnify/ENA primary metagenome ERZ1048686 (study PRJEB29581, sample SAMEA5548369) | metagenome | biome: marine; feature: coastal; material: water | depth 25 m | study: Short-term variability in the microbial, nano- and picoplankton... | reverse complement strand
ACGCCCACCGTTTGTGAGTGATTGTCGAGGGTCAAGAAGATGGCAGTATCCGCCATGACCTTGATGCTAAGGCCGCAGCCGTAGTGGCTTTGAAATGGGGTGGGCCATAGTTCGTGCTGAGATTGAAGGGCACAACAGCCTTCCCTTAGAAAAAGCTCTCTGGGCCCTCAACGACATTGTGGGCCGCGGCATACTGGCCTAATAACCACTACTTCAAAATCTCACTCAAATGCGCTTCCCAGCGGCCGCCGTTACCGGCCATCAACACTTCGTAGGATGGGATTTCGTACACCGTTACCCGGTGGTCTAAAAAGTCGCTGTAAGCCAGCATGGTGCCATCAGTAGAAACATCCAAACCAGTGGGTTGGTTCCCGCCAATAATGGCATCCAAATATGCTCCAGTTGCCGTATCAATCACCGCAATAGAACCCCACTCTGGGCCCCGAAGATGGTAACTCTCCGGGTTATTGCGGCCCCGACTTGAAACATAAAGCACTCGGCCATCAGGGCTTAAATCAATAGTGTTGGGCACGTTGTCAACCTCAGACAAAATCTCAACTTCGTTGGTTGCCGTATCTACCACCACCACATAATCTCGCCCCAACTCTGAGGCATAAAGCAACCCGGTGGCATCATCACCCACCAGATGCCGCATAGCTCCCCCCGTGCGGTGAATAACCTCAGCCTCACGCGTCGCTAAATCAATCACCTCAATGTCACCGTTTTCAAAACCGGCTACATAAAGGTATTGGTCATCTGGAGTCACCCAAAGCCCTCGCGGGGTCACCACAGTGCGCATCCGCACCCGCACTTCGCCCGTCACCAGGTCGATCTCGCTCACATCGTTGCTTGACCAGTTAGACAACCACAAGGTTTTTTCATCAGACGACAAAACCATCACTTTGGACCAATTTCCCTCACCATTAAGGGTGCGCAATATCTCGCGAGAAGCAACATCGATTTCGTAAACCGACCCGGTTTCCATTTGGCTGACATAGGCCAAAGTGCCGGCCTGATTAAAAATGGCCTCCACCGAACCACCATCGGGCAGGCTCACCGAACCCAATAATTCCCCAGTTCGAGGGTCAAAAGCCTCCACCCCATCACCCACCAACTGAGTTACCCAAAGTTCGCTGCCGTCTGGGGTAAAAGCCACCTGCTTAGGTGCTCCCCCCGACCGCCACGACGCCACCTTGTGAAGCAACTGATCGGGAAGATCTAAATAAAGGTGGGTCACCGTTTCTTCTGTTAACAAAAACGTTTGCACCAACGGGGCAAAGCCCTCAGCCTCCACAAATACGGTGACTGGTCCAAATAATATGTTGGAAAACGAGTTTCCTCCGCTCATTGTTGTGCCGTCAGGTAACACAACCACAATCTCTGCGTCTTGCTGCTCAACCGTGAGTTGCAACAAGTGTTGCGGGGGCCGCGTGGTGGTAGTGGTGGTACTTGTGGTGGTCGACGTTGTGGTGGTCGTGGTACTTGTGGTGGTCGACGTTGTGGTGGTCGACGTAGATGGAGTCAGAACCGCCGGGGGTTCCGTCGTGGCTGTTGGCAGCACCGAAACCGTTTGAGAACATGCAGCAAGAACTATCGCCAGCCCCAAAAATACCCAATACAAACGCCTCTTCATGTAGTCATGTTAAGTCGCCCGGCCCCGTAGCGTCTAACCTTTCCTTATGCGAAACTTCCGCTTTTCATTTTTGCTTCTTTTTTTAGTAGCCAGTGGGTGTTTTGGCAACGATGAAGCTGTTGAACCAATTGTAGAAATCGGCCCCATTGAGGAAATACCAGCAGAAAACCCACTCCCTGATCTAGTTCCTCTTCAAGATGAAGAACTACCCCCGTTGGTGCCGCTGGGGAGCAATAGCGACCTTGGACTCAGTGGTGACTTTTGTCAAGATTGGATCGTTGTCCAGGGGCAAACATTCGCCCATGTAGACATGGCTGGCCTTATGTCTCTCGATGCTGAAAGCCCTGCCTGGTGGGGCGCCGTACAAAGCCTTTGGGAAGCCCATGCCAAACAGGCCGACTGGGTCAGTAGTGCCGCCCCAAAAAACGAAACCGAAGTGATTGCCAACGCGGAAGCCCTTGCCGAAGCCTTCCGTTCAGAAATCCCTCTACTCACAAAAGAATCTCACCAACAAGTAGATGGATCCAGAATTACTTTTCATTACCCGATTGTCTATAAATATCTCTTAGAACGCTGCGCCATCTGGATGGGCGAAGATCTCTCGGTAGACGATATTTTTGACGGTCTTTTTGATTTCAACAACGAGCCTTAATTAGCTTGGGTATAAGCCCACACTTCATCAACAGTGGTCACCACGGTTTGGCGAGTTCCTCCTGTTTCTGCGGTGCCCCCCACCCAAGTATGAAACACCAACAGTGACTCTTCGCCGGTATCTACCACGCTGACCCCACCCGGGCCAACAAACGGGCCGACGGTGCCTACCTGACGATCAAAAAGTTCACAAGGGCCAACAGGAGACTCACAACGGGCTAAGCCCACCCGGTAAGTATCATCGGCCCACCACCCCGCAGAAAACACCAGCCACAAGCTGCCGTTAGCCGCACGAACTATCTCAGGATTCTCAATTATCTCTTCACCTACCGTGACGGCATCAAGCACCATCACCGAAGCACCAACCAGCGCTGTTCCATCTAACGAAAGTTCTTGCACAAACAACTGCACCCCGGTAGACGCATGTGGTGCATTGCCGTCAGATTTCCACGCCAACCACGAAGTGCCCTCGGCATCAACAAAAGGCGACGGATCAATTGACCCACCTAACTCATGTTGACAAACTAAAGGCTTGTCCCGTTCGTCAACAAACGGCCCCCACGGATCATCCGCCACCGCCACCCCAATACATTGCTCCCCGGCCGGCAACGCTGGGTTTTCTGTAGTTCCCGCTACCCGAGCCGTGTAATACAACACCCATCCAGTGTCGGTTTTTAACACCCCCGGCGCCCACGTGTACCCAATTTCAGCCCACACCCCAAGCGTTGGCAAAGCATCGCCAACAAACTCCCACTGAGTCAGGTCACTCGATGACCACACCGGCACATTAAAAAACCCGTTGTTCATCAACACATTGGTGGCGTACAAAAACGCTTGGTCTTCTTTCATCACCATTTCGGGGTCGGGAGCGCCAAAGCCTGTTGGCTTTGGCCGTCCGGTGCGTTCTGTTTGCTCACTAGTGGTCGTTGGCACCGTTGAGGTCGTTGGCGGGCCTTCCGGTAACACGGTTGTTGTTGTTGTAGGTATTGAGGTAGTTGTGCTCACCATTGTCGTCGGTGCTTGCGTGGCAGGGGAAACAACCGTTGCTTCAAGCGTTGTGCAGCCCACGGCAAACAACAAAAACCCTGCACCAATCCATCGCATCATTCCTGCAGCGTAGAGCACCTTCATGATGAATTTATTAAGACCAAATTGAACCTGTTAGAAACCTCGCTGCTTTTCATCTCCTTTACGAACCGCACCAAACCCTGGTGCCCAACCCAAGGAGCAATTATGAAAAAGCAACTACGGATACTGGCCATCATTTTGGTGGCCGCCCTTTCCCTCTCAACTGGGGGATCCGCACACGCCCGGCCAGCAATTGACACCGACACTTTCGTTCCCGACGGAATTGTCATCGGAGACCCCGGACCCGACTTCCCTGATGTAGACCTCGGAAGTTTTGATATTGAACTCACCAGTGACTTTGAAACCCACTGCGACGCCGACGACGGAACCTTCACCGTTTCGTTCATGAATAACTACACCGGTGAGGGCTTCACTGCTGCCGATCGGTGGGTCGCTATAAGTGTGGAAGATAACGACGGCATTGGTTGGGCACCGTCAGACGGCTCAACTCCAAACTTTGAAAAATTTGAAGAAGGAGACGGGGTCAGTTTTACCTCAGATGCCCTCCCTGGAAGCTACCAAGCAACCGTGACCTTCTACCTCAGCCTCCGCGAAGTTGACCCATCCGATGCAGAAGCACTAATCGACGAAATGATCGCCGATGATGAAGTCTTTTGGCAAGGAACGGTCAGCGTTGACTGCACCCCAGACGAACCCGTCGAGACCACTGAAGAAGTTGAAGAGCCAACTGAAACCCCAGAAGAAGTTGAAGAGTCCGAAGTAGACGAAGCCATCGAAGGGTCCCCCCTCTTCACCGGCTAATCCCTTCCCTTATTGAGATGCCGGCAGCTAATGCTGCCGGCATCTACGCGTCTAATGGAAAGCCTCTTTGAACCTGTCAGATTTTTCACCCTAAGTCATCCCCTTTTTGAAGCTTGGAAACACCAAGCACTAACAAAAGGAAACCCTCATGAAAAAACTTACCCACCTTATTACTGTCATGGTTGTTTTAGCTTCGTCGCTAATGATGACCCCTCAAACCGTTTCAGCAATTAGCATCGAGCCCTACATTCCTATCGCTGCTCCAGTGGTCACCGGCTCAGTTGACGTAAACTTCATCACTGCTCTTGATGGCCACTGCGAGGGTGAACCCACAGGTGCCGTAGTAAGCATCGAAAACAACACCACCACAAACCGGTGGGTAGCCGCCAGTTTTGATGTTGGTTTCGACGGTATTGTTGAAGCTTGGCAGCCCGTTGGAGCACCCACCATTTTTGAACTTCTTGCTCCAGGAGACCACGCTATTTACGGTTTTTCTGCTCCGGCTGGCAGTTTCGGAGCACTTATCTCGGTTTATGTAGCAGAGCACAGTTACGACGCTGACAACGCTTTGCGAGAAGGTGCCGACTTCACCAGGTTCATCCGCAAGTATTGTCCGGATCCTGACCCCATTACTCCCGGAAATACTCCAGAAGACACCCCAGAAGACACCCCAGAAGACAAGCCTGAGGACACCCCTGAGGACACCCCTGAGGACACCCCTGAGGACACCACCACCGAAGAAGTCGAAGAATCAGAAGTAGACGAGGCCCTACCCGGTTCACCGCTCTTCACTGGCTAAACCTTCTCACCCTTGATGCCGGCAGCTCTTGCTGCCGGCATCAACGCGTAAAAACCCGTTTCGAACCTGTAAGAACACCGCCCCTAACTACTCAACACTTTGGAAACAACAACCAACCAAAAGGACCAATCATGAAAAACCTCCGCACCACCGCCCTTCTTCTAACCGTCACCCTGGCGTTTACCGCTTGTGGAGGCACCAGCCCCACCGAAGAAACAACCACCGAGGCCCCCACCCCTACCGAGGCATTGGCACCCTCAACGAGCGAAGCTCCCGCCCCCACCCCTACCGAAGCACCGGTCGAAGAAGTCGCATTTGCCCCCGACCCCATCTACGTGGCTCGAGCAACCGGGGCCGTTGAGGCCTACGCCGACCCCAGCGACACCGACCCCTCCTGGACCTTTGAGGCCACCACCGACTACGGCTCCACCACCGTGTTTCTTGTCAACTCAGTGGACGGCGACTGGTACAACGTTGATTTGCCAGTTCGCCCCAACGAAACCAGTGGCTGGGTACACGCCAGCCAAATAGAACTCCGTACCGTCACTTTGACCGTCACCATTGACCAGTCAGACCGCACCCTCACCGTCAACGATGGCCCAGACATCGTGTTCGAAACCTCAGTAGCGATCGGTAGTGAAGAAAACCCCACCCCAAACGGAGACTTCTTTCTTACTGACAAACTCCTCACCGGCAACCCAAGCGGCGCTTACGGCCCAGTCGCTTTCGGACTCTCTGCATACTCCGACACCCTGTCCTCTTTTGCCGGAGGACCGGGCCAAATTGGTATCCACGGCACCAACCAGCAGGACTCCATCGGTACCGCCGCCTCCCACGGATGTATCCGCACCCCCAACGAAATTGCCCTCTTATTAAACGACCTTTTGCCTCTCGGCACACCGGTCAGCATCCATAACTAAATCGCGGGACCCCCAAACCCCGGCCCAAAAATCCCCGGGTCGGGGTTTCTCGCTTCATGCTCGCCCATTAATAACCAGAGGCGTAGGCTCACCACATGAACAACGAAACCCTCCCCTCTGTTGATAAATCACTGGTTGACTTCGCCACCACCATCGCTCAAGAAGCCGGGGCCTACACCTTAGAAACCTTTCAAAGTGCGGATCTGGCCGTAGAAGGCAAAGGAGACGGCACCCCAGTAACGGCCACCGACCGAGGCGCCGAACGACTCTTACGTCAACGCATCAGCGAGGCCTTTCCCGACGACGCCATTGTGGGTGAAGAAGAAGCCGACACCGAAGGAACCTCCGGGCGCACCTGGATACTTGACCCCATCGACGGCACCGAATCATTCATACGCGGCGTACCTCTCTACGGAAACCTCATAGCCATGGAAGACCAACATGGCCCAGCGGTAGGTGTCATAAACATTCCCGGACTCGGTGAATGTATTTCCGCCGGCCGAGGAAAGGGATGCTTTCTCAATGGAACCCAAGTACACGTATCTAACCAAACCACGCTCGAAGGCGCTTGCCTGGTAACCAGTGGCGTGGACTACTGGCCTTCAGTCACCGAACTGGAGCCATTCATCCAAACCGGCACCGTTGTACGTACCTGGGGCGACGCCTACGGCTACGTATTGGTCGCCACAGGACGAGCCGACGCCATGATTGATCCGTTGGTTAACCGCTGGGATGTGGCCCCCATGCTGACCATTTTCCCTGAAGCCGGCGGTCTCTTCACCGATTTCTCAGGAAACATCACCGCTCAAGGTGGCAGCGCCATAGCGGCCAACCCAAGCCTCCATCAAGCCATCATCAAAACCCTTAACTCCTAAACTTTTCGCCGGCGCAAACGGCTCATCAGGAGGCACCCCTAAACCATCAGTGCAGCGCACCCCAGGTTCTGGGGAATCCTCCGCATCGGTAAAAGCCTCAACAAAAGCCAAGATTCTTGGGTCGTCTACTTCTTGAATCTCTAAACGCCGACCCCACGAAGTAACCACCACCGGTGCAAGTTGCTTCGGATAAGGCGACATCAACAACTTCTCGTTACTGCTAAACAATTCCGCCAAATACGAAACATTATCTTCGTTTAAACTTGGTAAATACGTCACCCAAACCGTACCGTGCTCCAACGAATGCACTGCCATTTCATCGTGTAACTCAACCGAATAAACACCACAGTTGTGCCACACATCAAAATGATCCCCTCCAGAAGGAGGAACCGTGGCATAGTCCACATCAAACGGTGTGTGGTCCCGACTTAAGTTTCCCACTTCTTCAACCTCAGATAAATCCACCGCCACCGTTGTTGAAGAAACAGTCATTGTTGTTGTAGCAGCCAGCGTTGATGAGGGCACTACCTGCACCGCCCCCGTGCCGCACCCTGCGGCAACCAACAAACACCACCACAGACCCTTAGGTCGGCGCATGATCACCTTCAAAAACTTCAATCACCAACCCGCGTTCTCGCACATCATGTAAAAAGGCCACCGGTTCAACCATTTCAGCCAAACCAGCCATCCCTTGTTTTTTTAAGCGGCCCGTTAACGCCCACTCAGCAGCAGCAGCAGCCACCGTGGCCGCCGCTACCGCAGGACGCTCAGTAACCCCCAACACCACCGCCTTATGTGCGCCACCTTGTTTACCCTGTAGTTCCACCCGTATCGCCCCTGGCCCACCCTCTGAGTGGGGAGGCGCCAACATCGGCAACGGAGCCGTCAAACGGTCTCTACGAGTAGCAGAAACCCGAGAGGTAATCCACTCTGCTTGCGGAAAGGCGTGGTGTAAAAGCACTGGTCCAGCCAAAGCCGCTCGATAACAATCCTGTGGGCCTATGGGTTCAGGGAACCAACACAACGATCGACCTGAACCCCCCGGGTTACGCGCCCACTGCCCCTGACGCCAATCGTAAGCAATCCGACTCAACGCCCGATGATGCACCAAAGCACACGCCGGCCCCCCAGTGCCTGCTTTAGCAACATGAATCTCTTCTACATGATCAAGCCACATTGCCCCATGAGCCGCCAACACACAACTCAAACCAGGAGCAAACCCAGCTCCCAAAACCACCGAAACTCCCGCTTCTTGTGCTTGAGGAGCCAACTTCAACATCGCCACCGTTTCCGCCAAACCATCACCAGTTGTTATGACCGGACGTTGATGCGCTAAAGCATCAACCACAGCCGGGAGTTGCGTACCCCCCGGGGTCGCTACCACCACCACGTCGGCTTCCAGCGACGCCGGAAATGGCGCGTGCTCAATAATGAGTCGTTCCCCTAGCGAACGCGAAACCCAAGCTAAACGATCAGCATCAGTGTCACGCAACACAACTTGGTCAACTAAGCCCCCCGACAGCAACTGGCGAGCCACCCGTGCTCCCACTGCTCCGGCCCCCAAAACAGCAGCTCTCATCAGCGAAGATCCGGACCTTCAAGACGGCGCCACCCACCTGTTTGACGAGGAATACGAGTGATCCCAATAGCCCGAAAAACACTCGCCACAGCAACCGCAGCCATAATTGACTCAAGGGCTCCTCGGATGGTACGCATCATGATCTCGGCCCTACTCCAATTCTGCGGATTGCGTGGGGCTAGCTGGATTTGAACCAGCGACCTCACCCTTATCAGGGGTGCGCTCTAACCAACTGAGCTATAGCCCCGCAGTGCCAGAACGGTATCGTCCGCGAGTGGTCGGTCGCTACCCGGTTGGGGGAGGCTGTTTCTTAATTCCTGGCTTAGGAAGCACCCGATCACCGGAACGAACCTTCCTTCGCCGCACCGCAGTCTCCTCTTCGATGACGGTAAAACGAATGCCCCCCATCAAATCGCTGATCAGGTTAAAGACAACCACCAGTACCACGGTGGTTGCTGTGCCGCCCACCACCATGACCAAACCGCCCAAAACAAAGATGCGGAAAATTTGTTCCGTGTCAAAAGCAAAGTCTTCTAACGCAAACAGTTGGGCAATAAAGTGCTCAACTTTTTCAATGGTGCCGGCGTCGCTAGCTGCTCCCCAAACCATAGAGGTAGCAATCACCGTCATGCCCCACACACACAAGTAAAAAATCAACCCAATTTTAAGTACCGACCAAGGCTCAATATGGCGCAACAGTCGGCGAACACGGCGAACCCGAAACCCACCGCGCTCTCTCCCGGTAATGCGTTCAGGTTTTGAATCTTTTTCTGATTTACGAAAACGAGGCCCCTTTGCTGGGCTGAGGTCTTCTGCAAAAAACTCTTTTTCATTTTCACCCGTGGGCTCAAACTCTGTTGATTGCTCATCTCCACTGCTTTGAAAAAGGTCTTCAAGGCGCGCTGCGGTAGTTGCTGGCCCGCCCAATTCAGGAAGTTCTTCGCTCCCTGTCGTGGGGTCAACCACTTCTTCGTTTTCTGCTTGTTCAGATTCTTCTTCCACGACCGGTGAGTCTAGAGGAACCAGAGCAGTTGGTCGCGGTCGCCTAGCATTTGTCTTTCAAAACCCTCTCGTTAAGGGATGAAACTGGCCACACTTTGCGCCTTGGCGGTGGCCCTGGCTCGACCAACACGAACCACGATCACCACCTCAAAACCATCCCGACGAAACGACTCCAGGGTTGCCCCATTACTGGTGGCCATTAAATGTGCTGCTTTTTCCGGATCAACCCGGTCAGTTGCTGCTGCTAAGGCGGCAGCATCTGCTGCGGTACGGGCTTGTGCACGCTCCACCGCTACTGCACCTAACTCCGCAGCAAGGATCGCTAAACCCACCGCCAGTAAAACCAGCAAAGCCATTAACGGTAAAGTCTGACCTCGGTCATTAAGCGGTTCTTTTTTAGACAACATAATTTCCTCACTTGGTTTCCAAGTAATTGGAATACAGGGGAGAAGTTTTGTTGCTTACAACTTATTCTTCGAGATCGACAGTTTCGCTTTCAGCTTCAACTGCGTCTTCATCTTCGCTCATGTCTTCGGCGGGGACCCGAGACAACGCCACCACATGCTGCCCATCATCGGGGTTCATTACCCGAACCCCAGTAGCGCTTCTTCCCTGAAGCGAAATATCTGAAACCGACATACGAATAATCACCCCACCAGAGGTCACCGCAAAAATATCATCATCTTCATTCACCACCACAGCCCCTGCTACCTGGCCACGTTCTTCGGTTACCCCGATACCTCGCACCCCTAACCCACCCCGTCCTTTGGTGGAAAACTCGTCAAGGCTGGTTCGTTTACCAAACCCTTGCGTGGTCAAATGCAAAACGGTGGCCTCAGGCTTCACCACAGCACAAGACAAAAGCTCATCGCCTTCTCGGAACTTCATGCCTCGTACCCCCGCAGCGGTACGGCCCATTGAGCGCACTGCCGATTCGTCCATACGTAAGGTTTGGCCCGACCGCGACACCAGCAACAAATCGTCTTTCCCGCTGGTAGCCATGACATCAACCAACTCGTCGCCATCATTAAGTTTGATAGCAATAAGGCCCGCTTTTAACGAAGAGTCATAAGCAGAGAACTTCGTCTTTTTTACTCGACCACTTCGGGTAGCAAAAAACAAGAAGCGGTGCGTTTCGTAATCTCTGGTATCGATCACTGCCTGAATGCGTTCCTCTGCCTCTAACGGCAGCAAGTTAATAATGGCGGTACCGCGTGCCGTGCGGCTTGCTACCGGCACTTGATGCGCTTTTAAGCGATACACCTTGCCCCGAGTAGAAAAGAACAATAAATATGCATGCGCAGAAGTATGTAACAAGTGAGTAACCACATCTTCATCTTTAAGACGCGCCCCGGCAACCCCGCGGCCCCCGCGGCCCTGGGTACGAAATTCATCGGCAGACATTAACTTCACATACCCACCGGCACTCATGGTGAATACTTGCTCTTCATCATCAATCAAATCTTCAACATCAAGCGACCCAGGATCAATCATCAGTTCGCTTTTTCGTGGCGTGGCGTGGGCTTCACGAACTGCTTGCATTTCTTCCTTGATGACCTCGCGAAGTCGTACTTCGTCACCCAATATGGCTTCCAAGGCATCCATGGTGATTTTAAGCTCAGCTAAGCGTGCCTCTAAATTGGTTCTGCCCAAACGAGTAAGCCGCACCAACTGCATATCCAAAATATGATTCGCCTGAATTTCAGTGAAACCGAAATCCTCACCCATTAACCCCTCACGGGCGTGACTACGGTCTTCAGAAGATCGGATGAAGGCAATGATTTGATCTATTTGATCTAATGCTTTGATTAAACCTTCAGTGATATGAGCTTCAGCTTGAGCTTTTTCTAACCGGTACTGCGAACGGCGGGTAACAACCTCCACCTGATGCTCAATATAAGCAACCAAGAGTTCCCGCAAGTTCAAAAGACGGGGCACTCCATCAACTAAGGCCACAGAGTTCACCGAAAAAGTGGCCTGCAAAGGTGTCCGCTTAAACAGATTGTTCAAAATAACCAGTGCCGGAGCATCCCGTTTTAAGGTAATAACAATGCGGGTTTTTCCTTGCGCCGACTCGTCGTTGATATCGGAAATACCTTCAATTTCACGGCTATCAACGAGGTCACGAATTTTGACCATGATTTGGTTCGGACTGGCCTGGTAAGGCAACTCACTCACCACAATACGGTTCGTCCGTTTACCTTCTTCGATTTCTGTACGGGCCCGCATGCGAATACTTCCCTTACCGGTGCGGTAAGCCTCTCGACTTCCAGCTCGGCCCAAAATAAGTGCGCCGGTAGGGAAGTCAGGAGCCGGCATGAAGTGCATCAAATCATCCGGGGTGGCCTCTGGGTTATCAATAAGATGCATGGTGGCATCAATAACCTCACCCAAGTTATGGGGGGCAATGTTGGTGGCCATTCCCACCGCGATGCCTTGGCTTCCGTTTACCAACAAGTTAGGAAAACGCGCCGGCAACACCTCGGGCTCGCTGAACTCACCCGAATAGTTATCTATAAAATCAACAGTGTCTTCATCTATGCCGTTAAGAAGCGCCAAAGCAATCGGGTCCAAACGGCACTCGGTGTAACGGGCGGCAGCCGCCGAATCGTCGGGAGAATAACCAAAGTTTCCCTTAGGGTGAATAACCGGGTGGCGCAAACTGAAGTTTTGCGCCATACGCACCAACGCATCGTAAATAGCTAAATCTCCATGCGGGTGGTACTTACCCATGACTTCGCCAGTAACTCGGGCGCACTTCATCGTTGGTCGGTCGGGGCGGGCCCCCAGGTCGTACATGCCCCATAAAATTCGGCGATGCACTGGCTTTAAACCATCTCGTGCATCAGGGAGCGCACGAGAAACAATGACCGACATGGCGTAATCCAGAAAAGATTGTTCCATCTCTTCTTGAATTTCGATGGGCTCAATAGTGCCCATCGGTATGTTTTCTGTTGGTGTGTCGTTGGTATCGCTCATAATGACCCTTAAATATCCAAGAAGCGGACGTCGTGCGCATTGGCCTGAATAAACTTTTTGCGGCTCTCCACGTTTTCACCCATCAGGGTGGAAAAAATTTCGTCAGCTATGGCCAACATTTCTACCGTTACTTGCAGCAGGGTGCGTTTGGTGGCATCCATAGTGGTGGCCCGCAACTCGTCGAAGTCCATCTCACCGAGACCCTTCAACCTTTGAAACTCTCTTTTGTGGCTGGGGTGCTCCAACAAAAATGCGTCTTTAGCATGATCATCTTTTAGATAAATCTTTTCTTTACCCACCACCGTGGAATACAACGGAGGTTGCGCAATATAGATGTGACCGGCTTCCACCAAAGGCCGCATCTGACGGAAGAAAAACGTTAACAACAAGGTACGAATATGGCTGCCATCAACATCAGCGTCGGCCAACAAAATTACTTTGTGATAACGAATCTTTTCTAAGTCGAACTCTTCGCCAAAGCTTCCCCCGATGGCCTGAATAAGGGTCTGCACTTCATTGTTTTTCAACATCTTGTCGGGGCGGGCTCGCTCCACGTTCAAGATTTTTCCGCGAATGGGCAAAATAGCCATGGTGCGCGGGTCACGAGCCTGCACCGCTGACCCACCGGCAGAATCGCCTTCCACAATAAAGAGTTCTGACTCACGTGGATCACGTGAAGAACAGTCTTTAAGTTTGTCAGGCATACCAGCACCATCAAGCGCAGACTTTCGGCGAGCAGACTTTCGCGCATCGTGGGCAGCAATACGTGCCCGTTGCGCATTAATGGCTTTTTGGAGCACCCGTTTTGCTTCTGATGGGTGTTCTTCTAACCATTCTGCAAGACGCTCATTGGTTGCTTTTTGCACCAGGGAGCGTATTTCAACGTTACCGAGTTTTGATTTTGTTTGTCCTTCAAACTGAGGGTCACCAAGACGCACGCTAATAATGGTGGTCATACCCTCTCGAATATCTTCGCCTTGAAGATTGTCGTCTTTTTCTTTCAAAAGACCCTTCACCCGGGCGTAGCGATTCATGACCCCGGTTAACGCGGTACGGAACCCTTCTTCGTGCATGCCCCCTTCAATGGTGTTGATGCCATTAGCAAAAGAGTGCAGTCCGTCGGTGTTAAACCCGGTGTTCCATTGAAAGGCCACCTCAACTTCGTGGTCCTCTTCTTCTTGTGCAAAATAGCCAACCACGGAAAACAGTGACTCTTTAGAAGCGTTGATGTGCTCAACAAAGTCTCGAATACCACCGGCGTAACAGAACACCGTTTCGTTAGGAGTCTCGTCACGTTCATCACGGAAACAAATTTCTAGCCCACGATTTAAAAAAGCCATCATCTGAAAACGCTCTAAGAGCGTCTGCGCACGAAATTTTGTTTCTTCGAAGATTTCATCATCGGGCCAAAAAGTGACGGTAGTGCCGGTGCGGTTATCGGGAGCTTCACCAATGTCCGCCAGACGAGAATCTAACTGCCCACCGTCAATAAAGGTCATGGCGTGGCGGCGCCCATGCCGATCAATTTCTACTTCCACACGAGAAGAAAGCGCATTCACTACCGAAATACCAACCCCATGCAGGCCGCCCGACACTTTGTAACCTTCGCCGCCAAACTTACCGCCAGCATGTAACACCGTTAACACCACTTCGGCAGCCGTGAGGTCTTCGTATTGGTGATGCTTATCAACGGGTATCCCGCGGCCGTCATCTGAAACCCGGCAAGATCCATCAGGTAACAAGGTCACAGAAATTGTCGAACAGTGTCCCGCCATGGCTTCATCAACGGAGTTATCTACTACTTCCCAAACCAAGTGGTGAAGCCCCGATGGACCCGTTGACCCGATGTACATGCCGGGGCGTTTACGAACCGCTTCTAATCCTTCTAAAACTGTAATATCAGCAGCGCTGTAAGAGGTCTCTGTTTCCGTCATTTTACTTGTCTCCAAAGGTGGTTTTTCCGAAGTAAACCAACCACAAATTTTGTTGTTTAGCGGAGCAAAACCGCAGGTCAGAGGGGAAGAACACAGCACCCTAAGTGTAGCACTTCACCGCACCAAATAGGGGTCAATGATCAAGAGTAAAAACCACAACTCTTTAAAAAATGTCAGCAAAAATATGAAGGTTTACCGGTGCTCATTTGGGCGCACACGAACCTGGACTTTAGTGATTTTTCCCGGCCCAACCAAGCCTTCGATTCGCTCTAAAAGTTGTGCCTCTAGCCAGGTAATTTGACTAGCCCAAGCGGGGTCTTCTACTCGAACTAACAAAACAGAACCTTTTACCGCAACCGCTTGAACTCGCGTAGCTAACTCGGGGCCCATTAAATCTGGCCACGCCTTAATGATGTCTGTGGTGGCATCAATTTCTGGTGCACCCATATCAGCCATAAGACGTTCCAAGCTTTGTCGAAGTGGCGTCGGAGCCCTTTTTCTTTGTATCACGATTGTGTTTTTCCTTCAACGATTTGGATGACTTGTGAAACTTCCACACCTTTAGGGAGTTGTCCCGCTGAGGTCACCAAGGTCTGACATTGAGGCAACAAGGCAACCAACCCAGCGGAGCGGTTTTCATCTAATTCAGAAAAAACATCATCCAATAAAATTACCGGATGCACTCCAACCGCATCAGCAACCACCTGGTGGCCACCCAAGCGCAAAGCGAGCGCCAGTGATCGTTGCTCTCCTTGAGAAGCCTGAGTTCGAGCTGGCATGCCTGAGAGAGTAATAACCAGGTCATCACGGTGAGGGCCCACCGTAGTTACGCCGCGACGAAGATCATCAGTGCGTGATTCTTCTAAGGCAGCAGCAAGGCCTTGGGTGGCCCAAGCCGCTTCGTAGTGCAGGGTTCCAGTGGCTTCCTCACCATGTAACCCAGCCAAAACATTAAAAACGGGGTCTTGGAGTTGTTCAACCAAAAGGCGTCGAGCATCTACTAACCCTTGGCCGGCTTCAACAAGTTTGGCATCCCAAACATCAAGCGTGCTCAACACGTCTGGTGTGTTTCGGCCTTTCGCTTGTTTTAACAGCGTGTTTCGCTGTCGTAATACTTTGTCCAAAGTGGTTCGGAGTTCATAATTACGGGGATGCAAATTGATAAGTAGTTGGTCTAAATATTCACGCCGTTCCCCTGGACTACCTTTAATTAGTCGTAAATCATCAGGAGCAAAGACCGTGGTACGTAAATAACCCAAAAGATCACGGGATCGTTTTACAGGATTACTGTTCACTAAAATTTTGTTTCGTCCAGTTCGAGACAACTCTGCCTCTAACAACACCGTGCGGGTGCCAACACTTACCTCTGCTCGAACTATGGCCTGATCTTCCCCATTACGAACCATGGTTTCTGTTGAGGCACCACGAAACGAACCTGCTAAAGACAACCAAGCTAGGCCTTCTAAAATGTTGGTTTTACCTTGACCGTTGTTACCCACAATGGCCGTAAGGCCTTCGCTAAAAGTAAGATCGACCGTTTGATGATTTCTAAAATCGGTAAGCCAAAGCCGTCGTACCGGCATAAAGGTTAAGACACACGTACTGGCATAAGTAGGTAAAGAAACTGTTCATCGCCCACACTGCGCAATACCGCTGGCTTTAATGAATCAATAGTTTCTAATTGCACCTCGGCCCCAGAAGAAACTTCGAGTCCGTCAAGAAGGTAGGCCGGGTTAAAAGCCACCGTTAAATCTGTCCCAGAATATTCTGCATCAATGGTTTCGCGAGCCTGACCCACATCTTGGGTAATGGCAATCAACTCCAAGCCATCAGCAGACATTTCTAAACGCACGGGGGTGTTTTCTTGTGCTAACAAACGAACCCTGCGCAAAGCATTCGTCAAAACACCTCGATCAACAACCAACGTATTGGGGTGATCTTCAGGAATGAGGTTCCGGTAGTTAGGGAACTCCCCTTCAATCAAGCGCGTTGACACGCTTACGCCACCCACACAAAAAGTTGCATCATGTTCACCAAAAGACACGGTGAGTTCATCGGCGTCAGAAAGAAGTTTGCCGACCGCTTCAAGCGCTCGTGACGGAACCAGCACCGTTTGGTCAGTTTGTAAAACAGAGGTACCAAGTAAATCACGAACCGCTAAACGGTACGAATCGGTAGCAACAAAACGGAGCCCATCGTTTTCTGGCGCCAACAACACGCCGGTTAAGATTGGGCGAGAATCGTCGCCGCTGGCTGCAGTTACTACTTGATCAAGAGCTGCTGCTACCCCAGAGGCATCTAAAGTAACCGTTTCTCCGCTAGCTGGCTCTAAGCGAGGAAACTCATCGGCGGGCATTGTTCGTAAATTAAAATCACTACGGCCGGAAGATAAATTAGCTCCCTCGTCATCGATGGTCACCTCAACCTGGCCGCTACTTAACGCACGAACAATGTCTGACGCCAGTTTGGCTGGCATCACGGTTGCGCCATCTTCTTGACCACCAACGTCAACCGCCACCTGAATGGTGAGATCATTATCGGTACCGCTAACAGTAAGAGCGTTACCGATTAAATTTAAATGCAATCCTGAAAGCACTTGCAAAGCACCACCTCTGGTGGAGGTTGCTTGCCGAGCAATAGTAAAAGCATGGTCGAGGACATCTCGTTCACAACGGAACTTCACAGGTACGTCACTTTCGCCTTGGAAGGTTCAACATAGATAGAGGGGATAGTAGGTGCTGTGGATTGTGGATGAGTGGACATTCGTGCAGGTAATAGGGTAATTCTTTTTACACCGGTCATCCACCATTGTCCACAAGATACAGAAAGGCCACTGGTGGGGCTGTGGGTGACTGGTTGTTTGTCCACAGTTCGTCCTCAGCTATTTCTGGGATTTTATGGCCGCGGTAAGGGTGGTTACCTGGTCATAAATTTCTCTTCGCTCGGCCATCAGGTTACTTATTTTGTCTACGGCGTGAATAACTGTGGTGTGGTCACGGCCACCGAACTCTTTGGCAATCGCTGGGTAACTTAGGTCGGTTAGGTCTCTAAAGACATACATGGAGATCTGTCGAGCGGTAACCAAAGGTCGCCGGCGGCTTCCGCCAATAAGTTCATCAAGAGAGAAACTGTACATTTCTACTGTTTTTTCAAGAATCAAATCTGGGGTAATCCGTAAAGGCTTATTTGCGGTAATGAGATCTTGGAGCACCGTGCGGGCCATGTCTTCAGTTAACTGCACGTCGTTCAGACTAGAGAAAGCAGTTACTCGAGTAAGGGCACCCTCAAGCTCTCGAATGTTATCGGTAATGTTTTCTGCAATAAAGAGAAGAACCTCTGCCGGTATTTTTACTTTCGAAGGAGTGTCTTCGGCTTTTTTACGCAAGATAGCGAGCCGGGTTTCTATGTCGGGGGGTTGAATATCGGTGATGAGGCCCATTTTGAAACGACTCTTTAAACGGTCTTCAAGAGTAGGTATGGCATCTGGTGGGCGGTCGCTGGATAATACGATTTGCCCACCAGCTTGATGCAAACTGTTGAAAGTGTGGAAGAACTCTTCTTGGAGTCCTTGCTTTCCTTCCATGAACTGAATGTCATCAATTAAGAGAACATCAATCTCGCGGTAGTACTGCTTGAATTCAGGCAGAGTTTTATTACGAATAGCTTCGACAAAGCGGTTCATAAAAACTTCAGAAGAAACGTAGCGAACACGATGGGTGGGGTAATGGTCGCGCACGTAGTTGGCTATGGCGTGCAAAAGGTGTGTTTTTCCCAACCCTGCATCGCCGTAGATAAAAAGAGGGTTGTAGCTGCGGCCAGGGGTTTCGGCTACAGCAAGAGCGGCTGCCGCAGCAAAACGATTTGAGGTACCAACAACAAAGTCATCAAAAGTTAATCGTTTTCCAAATGAACCCGAGGAAGAGGGTTGAGTGTTTTGTTGTTGAGTTGGCTGCGGCGTTTTGTTGATGGGGACAAAATTGGTTTCTTCAATAACAGGAGCAACCGGGTTAGTGTCTAAAAGGGTGCTGTCGGTAACTACTTCGAAAC
>ERZ1048686.1424-NODE-1424-length-18342-cov-20.076010_pt1 | contig 18342 bp, 16 predicted proteins | sample MGYA00383099_ERZ1048686 | MGnify/ENA primary metagenome ERZ1048686 (study PRJEB29581, sample SAMEA5548369) | metagenome | biome: marine; feature: coastal; material: water | depth 25 m | study: Short-term variability in the microbial, nano- and picoplankton... | reverse complement strand
TTGCCTTTTCTTGTAATAATGAAATTAAACCTCCTTTGAAGAACTCAATTACCCCTCCGAAAGCAGAAAAATCTCCAGTTTCATTTAAAAAATTTAATGATATAAGGATTGACGATTATTATTGGTTGAAAGAAAGAGATAATCCCGAGGTCATAGATTACTTAGAGAGAGAGAATGACTATTATGAAAAGATGACTTCTCATACACTAGATTTACAAGACAAATTATTTAATGAAATTAAAAATAAAATAAAAGAAGATGACCAATCAGTTCCTTATTTTTTAAATGGTTATTGGTATAAAACCAAATACGAAGAAGGCCTTAGCTATCCTATTTACACAAGATATAAAGATTCTCTAAATAATAAAGAAGAGATTTTATTTGATTGTAATATTTTAGCTAAAAAACATGATTATTTTAATTTATCAAACTTTCAAATCAGTCCTGATAATAAAATAGTTGCATATAGTACTGACATTGTATCTAGAAGATTATATACAATTCAATTTAAAAATTTAGAGACTGGAGAAATTTATAATGATAAAATAATAAATTCATCTGGAAGTTTTGCTTGGGCTAATGATAATTTAACCTTATTTTATACAAATAGAGATGTAAATACATTAAGAAATGATAAAATATTTAAACATACTTTAAATTCTAATTATGAAAATGATGAATTAGTTTATTTTGAAAAAGATGAAACCTTTTACGCTAACGTTTCTAAATCAAAATCAAAAAAATATATTATTATTTCATCATACAGTACTTTAACATCTGAATTTCAATTTTTACCAGCCGACAACCCGAACGATAATTTTACACTATTTAGTAAAAGAAAAAGAGGTATTGAGTATAATATTAATCATTATAAAGACCATTTTTATATTATAACAAACAAAGACAATGCTTTTAATTATAAGTTGATGAAAACCAAAGTTAACGATACTTCCTCTGATAATTGGGAAGATGTTATTGAGCACAGAAAAAATATTTTAATTGAAGGCATTGATATTTTTAAAGATCATTTAGTTGTGAGTGAAAGAGTTAATGGTTTAAATAGAATAAATATTAAAAAATGGGATAACTCAGAAAATTATTTTTTAAATTTTGATAACGAAACTTTTAGCGCTAATACAACTGCTAATTTAGATTTCAATTCTAAAAAACTTAGGTATGCTTACAATTCTTTAAACGAACCTTATTCTGTTGTTGAGTTTGATATGATTACTAAAGAAAAAAATATTTTAAAACAGCACAAAGTTTTGGATAAAAACTTTGATAAAAACAATTATGTTACTGAAAGAATTTGGGCTAAATCAAGAGATGGTAATAATATACCAATTTCATTAATTTATAAAAAAGGTATTAAAAAAGATGGCTCTAATCCACTTTTACTTTATGGTTACGGATCTTATGGTAACACAATCGATCCATCTTTTTCAATTAGTAGATTGAGTTTGTTAGATAGAGGTTTTATATATGCTATTTCTCATGTAAGAGGAAGTGAGTATTTGGGAAGAGATTGGTATGAAAATGGTAAACTTTTAAATAAGAAAAATACTTTTTTTGATTTTGTTGATTCTACGAAATTTTTGATTTCTCAAGGATATACATCAGCAGAGCACTCCTATGCTTATGGGGGATCGGCTGGAGGATTACTTATGGGTACTGTCATTAATATAGCTCCTGAGCTTTACAACGGAGTAATTGCTGCAGTACCTTTTGTTGATGTAATTACCACCATGCTAGACGAAACTATTCCTTTAACAACTAGTGAATATGATGAATGGGGAAATCCTAACAAAAAAGAATATTACCACTACATGTTGTCTTATTCGCCTTATGACAATGTATCTAAAATGAATTATCCCAATTTACTTGTAACAACTGGACTACACGATTCACAAGTTCAATATTGGGAACCTGCTAAATGGGTAGCCAAATTAAGAGATTTTAAACTTGATGAAAATTATTTATTTTTAAATACAAATATGGAAACTGGCCATGGTGGGTCTTCAGGCAGGTTTGAAGCTATAAAAGACTTAGCTAAAGAATATGCGTTTATTTTAGATTTAGAAAATATTTATAATTAGAAATAATTTGGTTCTAACTACTTTTTTTAAGTATTTTGCCTTTTTAATATGCTACACAAAGTAGATTATGAGTAAAAATATTAAAGCTTTTAATAATATTCTTGAGCTAATTGGTGATACACCGCTTGTTAAATTAAATAAGATAGTTGAAGATATTCCTGGAAATTTTTATGCCAAAGTAGAAGCGTTTAACCCTGGTCACTCTAACAAAGATAGAATAGCTCTTCACATAATAGAAACTGCAGAAAAAAAAGGTTTGCTAAAGCCTGGTGCTACAATAATTGAAACTACGTCTGGGAATACAGGTTTTAGTTTGTCTATGGTGAGTATGATAAAAGGGTACAACTGTATTTTAGCTGTATCTTCAAAGTCTTCACATGATAAAATAGATATGCTAAAGTCCATGGGAGCTAAAGTTTATGTTTGCCCAGCTCACGTTAGTGCTGATGACAAAAGATCTTATTATCAAGTTGCGAAAAGATTACATGAAGAAATTAAAGGTTCTTTTTATATCAATCAATATTTTAATAAACTAAATACCGAAGCTCACTTTAATTCAACAGGGCCAGAAATATGGAATCAAACTAACGGAAAAATCACTCATTTAGTAGCCAGCAGTGGGACTGGAGGAACAATTTCAGGTATTGGACAATATTTGAAATCAAAAAATCCAGATATTAAAATAATTGGAGTCGATGCTTATGGATCAGTTTTAAAAAAATATCATGAAACTAAAGTTTTTGATGAGGATGAGATATATCCATATCGAATTGAAGGCTTAGGTAAAAATCTAATTCCTACAGCCACTGATTTTGATATAATTGATTTTTTTGAAAAAGTCAATGATGAACAAAGTGCCCATTCCTCAAGAGAGATAGCATTAAAAGAGGGTATGTTTGTAGGCTATACGTCTGGAGCTGCTATGCAGGCAGTAAAACAGCTTTCAAAAAGTAATATTTTTACTAAAGAAAGCGTTGTAGTTATGATTTTTTGTGATCACGGGTCTAGATACATGAGTAAAATTTATAGCGACAAATGGATGTCTGATCAAGGATTTTTCGACTCTGAAAAAACTCCATTAGAAAAACCTATTGAATACATAAAATAAATGTTATTTTTGCAGTAATTCTTTACAGTAAAAAATGAATGATTTATTTGATAAAATAGTTTCAAACAAAGGACCTTTAGGTCAGTATGCAAAGGTAGCTGAGGGGTATTTTGCTTTTCCTAAGTTAGAGGGTCCAATTAGTAATAGAATGGGTTTTAATGGTAAAAAAGTTATCACTTGGAGTGTTAATGACTATTTAGGACTTGCCAATCATCCTGAGATCAGAGAATTTGATGCTGAAGCTGCAAAAAAATATGGATCAGCTTATCCAATGGGAGCTAGATTAATGTCTGGACATACTCATTTGCATGAAAAATTAGAAAACGAATTAGCAGATTTTGTTAACAAGGAGAAGGCGTATGTACTTAATTTTGGATATCAAGGTATTTTATCAACAGTAGATTCATTAGTTTCTAAAAATGATGTAATTGTTTACGATATTGATTGTCATGCTTGTATTGTTGATGGTGTTAGACTTCACGTTGGAAAAAGGTTTACTTTCCAACACAATGACATGGATAGTTTAGTTATTAATTTAGAAAGAGCTACAAAAATTGCAGAGAAAACGGGAGGAGGAATTTTAGTTATTTCTGAGGGTGTTTTTGGAATGAGAGGTGAACAGGGTAAAATAAAAGAGATTTCTGATTTAAAAAGTAAATATAAGTTCAGGTTATTAGTTGATGATGCACATGGATTTGGAACTTTAGGTGAAACTGGAGCAGGAGCAGGAGAGGAACAAGGAGTTCAAGACCAAATAGATGTTTATTTCGCAACTTTTGCAAAGTCAATGGCCAGTACAGGTGCATTTATCGCTGCAGATAAAATGATTATCGATTATTTAAAATATAATATGAGATCTCAGGTATTTGCAAAATCTTTACAAATGCAGCTTGTAGCCGGGATTCTAAAAAGACTTGAAATGTTAAAAACTAGACCTGAACTTAGATCAAAATTATGGGATAATGTTAAAGCTCTTCAAAGTGGCTTAAAAAAGCAAAATTTTGATTTAGGAAAAACTCAAAGTTGTGTAACTCCTGTTTTTTTAAAAGGTGATATTCATGAAGCTTTCGTTATGGTTAAGGAACTTAGAGAAAAATATTTTATTTTTTGTTCTATTGTCGTTTATCCAGTAATACCAAAGGGGTTTATACTTTTAAGACTAATACCTACGACTTCTCATAATATAGATGACATAAATGAAACTCTTTCTGCATTTTCTAAAATTAGATCTAAATTAATTGACGGTACCTACAAGAAAATTGCTGAAAAACTAAAAATAAATTAATCTTTTTGATTAGAATTCTAATTTAATTTGAAGTTCAAAAATTACTTAGTTAAAAAAAAACACTAATTTTGGTAAGAATTTAAGCGTTATGAATCCAAAAAAAATACTCAACGCTAATGAAATATCAACCATACTTAATAGGTTGTCTTTTCAGTTAATTGAAGATCACAATACATTTGATAATACTGTAATAGTAGCAATCCAGCCGAGAGGTGCTGTTTTAGGAAACAGAATTTCTAAACTTATTAATAAACACGAGAAAAATAATAATCTTAAAATCGGTTATTTAGATATAACTTTTTTTAGAGATGATTTTAGAAGAACTGAAAAAGTATTAAAAGCAAGTGCTACAGAAATTAATTTTACTGTTGAAAATAAAACAGTTGTTTTAGTTGATGATGTTTTATTTACAGGTAGAAGTATTAGAGCTGCTTTAAATGCTATACAGTCATTTGGAAGGCCTGAAAAAATTCAATTATTGACTTTGATTGACAGAAGATTTTCTAGAGAGTTGCCTATACAACCTGATTATTGTGGAACTCAAGTAGATTCTAGATTAAATGAAAAAGTAATTGTTCATTGGGAAGAAAATGATTTAGAAGATTCAGTTTATTTATATAAAAATAAAAAATGAGTAGTTTAAGTGTAGATAATTTATTGGGAATAAAATATTTAAATAAAGACGATTTAAATTTGATTTTCAAAACGTCTGATAATTTTAAAGAAGTAATTAATAGAAAAATAAAAAAAGTCCCCTCTCTAAGAGATGTTACAATAGCAAACTTATTTTTTGAAAATAGTACAAGGACTAAACTTTCTTTCGAACTAGCTCAAAAAAGATTATCAGCAGATGTAGTTAATTTTTCATCTTCTGGATCTTCAATTTCAAAAGGAGAAACTTTAATTGACACAGTTAATAATATTCTTTCTATGAAAGTTGATATGATAGTCATGCGTCATCCTAGCCCTGGTGCAAGTGTTTTTCTTTCAAAGAATGTTAATTCCTGTATAATAAATGCGGGCGACGGAACTCATGAACATCCTACACAAGCGTTATTAGACGCATATTCATTAATTGAAAAAATTGGTGATATAAAAAATAAAAATATACTTATTGTTGGAGATATCATGCATTCTAGAGTAGCTTTATCTAATATTTTTGCCTATCAAAAACTTGGAGCCAATGTTACTGTTTGTGGACCAAAATCTCTAATTCCAAAAAGTATTGAATCACTAAATGTTAAAGTTGAAACTGATTTTAGAAAAGCTTTAAAAAATTCGGATGCTGTTAATATGTTAAGGATTCAAAACGAAAGAATGTCTGAATCCTATTTTCCCTCTGTTAGAGAATATGTTCAACAATATGGTTTAACAATGCCATTATTAAATTCTATTAATAATGAAATTATAGTAATGCACCCTGGTCCAATTAATAGAGGAGTTGAAATCACAAGTGAAGTTGCTGATTCTGATCAAGCAATAATTTTAGACCAAGTAGAAAATGGGGTAGCTATTCGTATGGCAGTAATGTACTTATTGGCTGCAAAGCTTAAATAACATGAACTTATCTAAATCAAAGAACACATTATTATTTGAAATAAATAGTAGAAAGAATTATCTAAATTCTTTAGTTGAAATTAAAAAAAATATTCAAAAAAAAAATATAATAATTGACTTTAATGAATTTGATTTTGAAGATTTTTTTGAAGATTTAAATATCTTATTTAAAAAATCTAAAAAGAACGATAGATCTTTTGTTATAATTAATTCAGATTTTAGATCTGAGTACTATAATTTAAGTATAGACATTGTTCCTTCTTTGCAAGAGGCAATTGATATAATTGAACTTGAAGAGATTGAAAGAGATTTAGGATTGTTATGAAATTAACAATATTAGGTAGTTTTTCGGCTTATCCATCTTTCAAAGGTTTTACAACTTCTCAAGTTTTAGAACACAACGGGAAATCGTTTCTTATTGATTGTGGTGAAGGAACTCAACTTCAATTAAGAAAAAATAAAATTAAATTCAACTCAATTGAAGATGTTTTTATTTCTCATTTACATGGAGATCATTATTTTGGACTTCCGGGTCTAATTTTAACTTTTAACTTATTGGGAAGAGAAAAACCTTTAAATATTTTTGGTCCAAAGGGAATTAAGGAAATAATTACGTTATTGATGAAACTTGGTAAAACTTGGACTAATTATAAATTAAATTTTATAGAACTAAATAGTATAAAACCACAAGTTATACTTAATAAAAATAATTTTACAGTAACAACAATTCCACTTTATCATGGAATTTACACAAATGGATTTTTATTTAGAAAAAAAAGAACTAGTCACAAACTAATTGTGAATAAAGCTATTGATTTAGGAATCGATAAAACTCAATTTGCAGGAATTAAATTAGGTAAAGATGGAGTGACTGACAAAGGACAAATTATAAAAAACATTAAATTAGTAGAGCCTTTAAGTCCAGATATTGTTTACGCATTTTGTAGTGATACTCTTTTTAATTTAAAGATTACAGAACAAATCAGAGAATGTGATTTATTATATCATGAGTCTACATTTTTAAAAAAAGATGAAAATTTTGCTTTCAAAACATTTCATTCTACTGCTGAGCAAGCTGCAATTATAGCAAAGAATTCAAATGTCAAAAAACTTATCTTAGGTCATTTTTCATCAAGATATAATAATTTAGATTTGTTTATAAATGAGGCTAGAACTATTTTTGAAAACTGTGAATTAGCAATTGAGAATAAGAGTTTTGTTTTTTAATAATAAACATTAATTTAGAATATGTCAAAAGATTTAAGTGGATATAGAGACAAGTATCTTAAGGGTGAGTTAAATGAAATTGATTTACCTGACAATCCTTTTCTTTTATTTTCTAATTGGTTTGATGAGGTTGAAAAATTTGGAACTGAAATTGAACCAAATGCAATGTCATTATCAACTGTTAGTTCAGATTTTTCTCCCTTAACTAGAATTGTATTATTAAAAAAATTTTCAGAGTTAGGTTTTATTTTTTTTACTAATTATAATAGCAGAAAAGGTAAAAATATTTCAGATAATTCAAACGTATGTTTATCTTTTTATTGGCCTTCAATGGAAAGGCAAGTTATTATTCAAGGTGTATCTCATAAAATTAGTGAACATGATTCTATTGAATATTTCAATTCTAGGCCAAAAAGTAGTAGAGTTGGTGCTATTGTTTCTAACCAAAGCGAAGTTATTCCCTCTAGAAATTATATTGATGAAAAATTAAATAATTTTATATCAAATAATAAAAAATTAATAAAACCCAAAAATTGGGGTGGCTTTAATGTTGTTCCAAGTTCTATTGAGTTCTGGCAAGGGAGAGACAATCGTTTACATGATAGAATTATTTTTTTTAATGAAAATAAAAACTGGATCAAGAAGAGACTGTCACCTTGAAAAGACTCATTTTAATTAGACATGCAAAATCTTCTTGGGATAATAATCTGTCAGACTTAAATCGTTCGCTTTCTAGTAGAGGATACTCTGACGCTCAAATTATGTCAGGAATTTACAATAACTTAAACATTAATGTAGATTATGTTTTTTCTAGTACAGCGTTAAGAACTCAACAGACAGCAGAAATTTTCATAAAAAACATTAATGCAATTAATATAAGCAACTATAATATAGATTCTACACTTTATGATTTTATTGGAAATAATGTTGAAATATTTATTAAAAACTTAGATAATTCACTTCATTCAGTTATGATTTTTACACACAACAACAGTTGTAACAATATTTTATCAAAGTTTTCAAATATACATGGTTTAATGGTTCCTACTTGTGGGATTTTAATTTTTGAATTTGATGTATCTTTGTGGGAGAATATTAATTCTGGAAAATGTAATTATTATTTTCCTAAAAATTTTAAATGATCATTTCAAAAAATCTATTTATAAACAGAGAAATTAGTTGGCTTGAATTCAATGAAAGAGTTTTGGAAGAAGCTAACGATATTACAGTTCCTTTGATTGAAAGAATTAGATTTCTAGGTATTTTTTCAAATAATTTAGATGAGTTTTATAGAGTTAGGTATGCAACTGTCAAACGTATAGCTGTTAGTAATAATAGTGGAAAAAAACTTTTTAAAGGTAAAACAGCAAAGGAATTATTAAATGACATAACAATAAAAGCAACCGATCTTCAACAAAAGAGTTTTTTAACTCTTAATAATATTATTAAGCTTTTAGAAAAAGATAAAATTTATTTTGTCGATGAATTAAAGGTTAAATTCAATCACAGGCAATTTATTAATAATTATTTTTTTGAAATTATTAGTCCTGCAATTGATGTAATCATTTTAAATAAGAATAAGAAATTTCCAAAATTTAAAGAAAATTTATCTTTTCTATTGATTAGAATTATATTAGAAAATGATGAAGTTCAAAATGCTATAATCAGGTTTCCTAGAAACTTAGAGAGATTCGTAATATTACCTTCAGATAGTACTGAGCAAAATATTATAATGATTGATGATATCATCAGGTTTCATTTAAAAGATGTTTTCAAGATATTTAATCCTAAATCTATTGAGGCCAATATGGTAAAAGCAAGTAGAGACGCTGAGCTAGATTTTGATGATGATATCTCAAAAAGTTATTTAGATAAAATTGCTCAAAGTGTTAAGGAAAGGTCTAGTGCTGATCCTGTGCGTTTTGTCTATGACAGTGAAATTAAGTTAGAAACCTTAAACTTTTTACTGAAGAAAATGGGTATCAATGATGAAACAGACAGTATAATTCCAGGTGGAAAATACCATAACAGAAGAGATTATATGGACTTTCCTAACCTTAAAGATTCCTTAGTATATAAACCTTTGCTACCACTAAATGTTAAAGGATTTAGTCATAGTGATAATACTTTCGATAAATTGAAGGAAAGAGATTTTATGATACATACGCCTTATCATAAATTCACTTATTTGATTAGTTTTTTAATGAAATCTTCAATAGATCCAAAAGTCAAAAAGATTTCAATTACAATTTACAGGTTATCAAAATTATCCAAGGTTGCTAGTGCCTTAATTAATGCAGCTAGAAATGGTAAAAAAGTAGTTGTTCAAATTGAACTTCAAGCTAGGTTTGATGAATCAGCAAATATTAGATATGCCAAAGAAATGCAATCACAGGGAATTAAATTAATTTTTGGTTCTCCTAATTTAAAAGTACACAGTAAAATTTGTCTTATTGAAAGGCTAGAAAATGGTAATCTAAAAAAATATGGTTTTATTAGTACAGGAAATTTTAATGAATCTACAGCAAAGATTTATACTGATTTAACTTTGTTTACATCAAATGATAAGATTTTAGATGAAGTTTCAAATGTTTTTAACTTTTTCAATGCAAATTATAAAAAGTATGTTTTTAAAAACTTGTTTGTATCTCCAATCAATACTGAAACTAAGATTAAAAAACTTATTAATAATGAAATTATAAATGCTAAAAACGGTAAAGAGTCCTGGATTAAAATTAAAATTAATAACATAACGAGTTATAGTTTGATTCGTTCTTTATACGATGCTAGCAGGGCAGGAGTAAAAATACAAATGATTGTAAGAGGAATATGTTGTCTTATTCCCGGTCATAAAAACATGAGTGAAAATATAGAAGTTATAAGTATAGTTGATAGATTTTTAGAGCATACTAGATTTATGATTTTTAGTAATAATGATAATAATAAAGTTTTTATTTCATCTGCAGATTGGATGACAAGAAATCTTGACAACAGAGTTGAAGTCACTTGCCCTATTTTACAAGAAGATTTAAAAAAAGAAATTCTAGATATTTTTAATATTTACTGGAGTGATAGTATAAAAGCTAGGCTTATAAATAGTAATTCTAAATCTAGAATTACTAATCAAAAAAGTTTCAAATCTCAAGAAAAAATGTATAATTATTATTTAAATAAAATTGAAGGACTTTAATAAAGTAATTAAATATGCAACAATAGATATTGGCTCTAATGCTATTAGGCTTTTAATCTCAAATATTTATATTAATAATTCAGAGCTTTTTTCTACAAAAAATTCATTGGTAAGGGTCCCTATTAGATTGGGCCAAGATGCCTTCAAAAACGGAAAAATTTCCAAAAAAAATATTCAAAGGTTATTGGATTCAATGAAATCTTTTAAGCTTTTAATGAAAGTCCATAATGTTAATAAATATTTAGCTTACGCTACATCAGCTTTAAGAAGTTCTTCCAATAGTAAAAAAATAATTGATTTAGTCGAAAAAAAAAGTAATATTAAAATTGAAATAATTAGTGGCCAAAAAGAAGCTAAATTAATTACTAATAATCCAGTATTTTCAACTAAATCTAAAACTTTTTGTTTTATTGATGTAGGTGGTGGCAGTACAGAGCTTACGTTAATAAATAATAATAAGGTAATAAACTCTAAGTCATTTAAGATTGGTGGTGTAAGATTGATAAATAATTTAGTAAAAAAACCCACTTGGGATAAATTTGAAAACTGGATTGTAAATAATTTATCTAATAAAAAAAATATTGAAGTAGTCGCTTTAGGTGGAAATATTAATAAAATATTTAAACTATCTGGAAATAAAATTGGCAAACCAATTTCAGTTGAATTAATTGATTCAACTATTAATGATTTAGAAAAAATGTCTTTTTTTAATAAAATGGTTACTTTAAAACTAAATCCTGACAGAGTAGATGTTATAGTCCCAGCAGGGAAAATATACCAATTTGTTTTAAATAAAATGGATGTAAAGGAGATTACTGTTCCAAAAATAGGCCTTGCTGACGGAATGGTTCACGAACTAATAAATGAATTATAAGTTAAGTTTGAATTCTTTTCTTAAATTTTCAATTCTTGGATTTATTTTTTTTAGTTTCTCATATTTCTCAATAGGTGAATAAATAAAAGTTTTTTCTTTTAATTTATTTACTTTTATATGAAGCTTAATATTACTGTTTTTTAATTCGGTTTTTAAAAAACTTAACAGCTCAATTTTATTTCTCTCTAATTCAATTTTATTTGTTTCATTAGTAAGAGTGTAGGAGATCTCATTATTTTCTAGAACTTCTGGCTTTGCTATAGCAAGTATACTAGCTAAGTTTTTTCTTCCTTTACTTAATAATTTTTCATGAAATTTATCCCAAGATTTGATTAGTGCAACTTGATTGAAATTAGAATCAAAATTTTTTGAGAGAGTTGTTCTTTTTTGTTTTGCAATATTTAAGTTTTCAATATCTTTTTTTGCTTGTAAGCTTGAGATTGATAATCCTGAAATGTTTTTTTTCTCTACTTTCTCTACTTTCTCTACTTTCTCTACTTTCTCTACTTTCTCTACTTTTTTAATTTCCTCAATTTTGACTTTATTAGATTCCTTTATTTGTTTTTTTGAAATCTCTTCTTTAGGTAGGATTTTTATTTTTTTTTTTAATTCAATATTTTCAATTGAGCATAGTTTCATCAAGCATATTTCAGTCAAAAGTCGCTGATTTTTACTGTTTTTGTACCTGTAACTGCAATCCTCAGTTAAATGAATTGCATTTAATATAAAACTTGAATCTTTAATTTTAGCCTGATCAATATATTTAGTTTTTAATTTTTCATTTTGTTCTAAAAGAACTTGGCTCATGCTGTTTTTAGATATTAATAAATCTCTAAAGTGAAGACATAGTCCATCAATGAAATGTTGACCATTAAAACCTTGTTCAATTACTTTATTGAATAATAAGAGACAATTAGTAATATCATTTTTATTAATTAATTCAAATGTTTCAAAATAAACATCATGATCTAAAATATTCAAATTTTTATATGCTAATTCTTTAGTAATATTACCATCAGTAAAATTTACTAATCTGTCAAAAATTGACAAAGCATCTCTTAAAGCACCATCACTTTTATTTGCAATTAAAAAAAGCGAATCATCATCATATAAAATTTTTTCTTTTTTTGCTATTTTTTCTAAATGACTTTTAATGTCTGTAGTGCTGATTTTTTTAAAATCATAAATTTGACAACGTGATAAAATCGTTGGTATAACTTTGTGTTTTTCAGTTGTTGCTAATATAAATATTGCATATTTAGGAGGCTCCTCTAATGTTTTTAAAAAAGCATTAAAAGCTTGTCCTGAAAGCATGTGAACTTCGTCAATGATATAAACCTTATAATTTCCAGTTTGTGGAGGTATTCTAACTTGGTCAATTAAATTCCTAATGTCATCCACTCCATTGTTTGATGCTGCATCTAATTCAAATATATTGTACGAAAAATCACTAGATTCATTGTCGTCGTTAATTTGTTTAGCAAGTATCCTTGCACAAGTAGTTTTACCAACTCCTCTTGGACCACAGAACAACATTGCCTGCGGAAGTTGATTGTTTTGAATTGCATTTTCAAGAGTTTTAGTTATAGACTTTTGACCCACAACGGTTTCGAAACTATTGGGTCTATACTTTAAAGCTGATACAACATAATTATCCATTAATACAAATATAGAAATACACCAATAATATTATAATTTTTAAAACTTTAATAATTTTTTTTTATCAACATAATTTTAATCTACTTTTGCTGTAAGCAGGCCTTCTTATCGCTTTTATTAGTAAAAGAGGAAAGTCCGGACACCAAAGAGCATTATAGCGGGTAACACCCGTCACTATTTATAATAGAGGACAAGTGCAACAGAAAGTATGTACAGTTAGGCTGTAGTGAAACCAGGTAAACTCTATAAGGTGAAACGTCACGTATACCAGCGCTTGAGAGCTGCTCGCTCAATGTTGGAGGGTGGGCGGTTTGAACAAAATAGTAATATTTTGTCTAGATAAATGATAAGACAAGACAGAATCCGGCTTATGGCCTGCTTTTTATTTTAAATAACTTGTACTATTAGGCCCCTCGTTAAATATTAAGTCCATAATACTTAAATCATTTAAAAAACCATTTTTATCTGAAAAAACTTGTCTGTATTTTATATTTTCTGAAATCGTGTATTTTTTGTTTTCTATATTTTTTCTTAAATCTAAGCAGTTTTCATATCGAATATTATAGCCTTTTGATAATTCTGATTTTATTTCAATTTCTGTCCACTCAAAAATTAAATTAATAATGTCAAAATTGAATTTTGTAAGGTCAGTATACTTTTTTTGATATATTTTTTCTAACGAATCTTTATAAAATTCAAAGAAAGGAGATGAACTGTAAGCTGATTTTATTGATCTCCAATGATTTTTTTGCCATGCAATTGTATTATCAATTTTAGCTTCGAGCATTGAAAACTTAATTTTAGAATGTTTTATAGGAACAGTTAATATTTGAAGCCCATTTGCTGAGTGAATAAATGTTCTGTTTCTGTAAGTTTGTTTAATGTAATTTTGATGGACGTCCCATAAAATATTGGAATTCATTATTTGTTTCCAACACGAAATTGGGCCAAAATAGGGTGGAACCATTATTTTTTGAACCATTAAAATATTTTTATTTTCTTCTTTTTTTTATTTCGGAATAAATTAAAACACTTAGAACACCAAATAAAAAATACCATCTGTACGATTTTGGTTCGCCTTCCAGATTTATTGTAGTAAAAACTCTATCCCAACGAACTTTCCAATTTTTAAATCCATCATTTATTCCATCAATACTAAACCAGATAAATACAGGTTTTCCAACTATGTGGTCCTCAGGGACAAACCCCCAACTTCTACTGTCTTCAGATCTATATCTGTTATCTCCCATCATCCAGTAATAATCTTGTTTAAAAGTGTAGTTATTAGTCTCAATACTATTAATACGAATTATTCCGTTTTGGTCAAGTGTTAATTCATTTTTTTCATACTCTCTTATAATTTTTTTATAAATAGGTAGGTTATTTTTATTTAACTCAACAGTTTTATTTTTTGCTGGGATTATTATTGGTCCAAAATTATCTTCATTCCAGTTAAATTTTATGTCGTTTGGAAAAAATGATGTATTGTAAGATTTTATTTCATTGAAAGTTCTTTTTAAACTGTCTAATAATTTAGATTTTGAAATTAAATCTACTTGCTTTTTAGTAAGAAAAAGATCATTTTTTTTATCAGTAATCTCGGTCATCGAAATTCTTGAATTAAGTCTAACATCATATGGAATTCCTTTTGATTTTGTTAGCACTATAAAATTTTCAGGATTGTTGTCTATAACCTGTAATAAATAAGGTCTTATCTGTTGAAATTTATATTGATTTATGTCTTGAATTTTAAATTTTCTTTGAACATCAGTAACTCCCAGCTTAATTAAGTTTGATGCTGATACACCTTTGGAATTATATGCACTGTATTTGAATATAGGTTTAGCTCTATACGGCATAATACTTTCTTTACCGTTTATATGAATTATTCCATTTATGATTTCAAGAGTATCAGATGGAATTGCTACACATCTCTTTACATAATTTGATTTTTTATCAATTGGTTTTTTGACTCCTTTTTCACGAACAAAAAATTTTCTTACTGTATCTGCAGGCCAGCTGAACGACACTATCTCATTTCTTTTAATTTTTTGAAACCCTGGTAATCTAAAATATGGTATTTGAGGTTTATTTAAATAGGATCTAATTCCGGTACCAACTATAGTATCATGAACCATTGGAAACGATACTGCAGTTTGTGGTGCTCTAGCTCCGTAATGAAACTTACTCACAAAAAGAAAATCACCAATTAAAATAGATTTCTCCAATGATCCAGTTGGTACAATAAATGGTTGGATGAAATATGTATGAACTAGAGTTGCTAAAATTACTGCAAATATAATTGAGCTAAGCCATTCTCCAAATGCAGTTTTTGGATTTAAATCTCTATCGCTTATGTACTTAGATTTAGATGAATAATTAATTAAGTATAAGAAAAAACCAAAAGAGAATAATGTAGCTATGGTATCAATTGTTGAGTTTTTTCCAAAGCTTCTTGCTGTTTCAACCCATATTACTGGAAAAATTAATAAATTAATTATAGGTAAGAATAACAAAATTACCCACCAAGTAGGTCTTTTTATTATTTTCATTAAAATAAACGCATTAAATAATGGAATAAAAGCATAGGTTCCTTTAAATCCTGATTTTATATACAGTTTCCAAGTACCCAGTCCGTGAATTAATTGAACTACTGCAAAGAATAATAACCATTCAAAAATTGTCATATTTAAAATTTAAAGTTTGAATCTTTTATAACATCACTCATGTTAAAGACACCTTTTTTATTTAAGATCCATTCTGCTGCTATCACAGCACCCAATGCAAATCCTTTTCTGTTGTGAGCAGTGTGCTTAATTTCAATTGAATCAATTTCAGAATTATATTTTACCGTATGAGTTCCAGGGATATTATCCTCTCTTTTAGATATCATTTGTATGGCATCTTTATTGTTTTTTTCAAATGACCATTCTGAATGTTTTGAGTTAGTTATGATTTCATCTGCTAAAGTAATAGCTGTTCCACTTGGTTTGTCTAATTTTTGCTTGTGATGAATTTCTTCAATGTTAATATCATAATTTTTGTAATTACCAACAAGAGTTGCAAGCTTTTTATTTAGTTCAAAAAATAAGTTTACACCAAGACTGTAGTTTGACGAGTACATAAAACTTGTGTTTGTTTTTTTTGAATATTCAACAATTTCATCATAGTTTTCTAACCATCCTGTAGTGCCGCTTACAATTGGAACCGAGCTATCAAGTGATAACTTTATATTATTAATTGCTGAATCAGGTGTACTAAAATTTATTGCTACATCGCTGTTTGTCAGTTTATCAACTAAATCCTCTTTATCAACAATTTTTGAAATAGAATGGCCTCTTTCTAAAGAAATTTTTTCAATTTCTTTACCCATTTTTCCATATCCAAGTAATGCTATTTTCATTTTAAAAATTCAAATTTAGTGATAATCCAATTGATTCGTAAGTTAACTCATCACCATGATTTAAATAAGGTTTTAAAGTCAAAGATTCATTAACGTTATATTGTTTTAAGTGTGAATCAATGTTGGCGTCTAATATATTTAAAATATAAAAACCAACAATAAATACCATTGAAAGATCTCTGTTTTTCTTATGAAAATCAGCACCGTCTAGCAGTCTATTATCGTCAATTATTAAATTTTGATAGGGATCGTTATTATAGCCAGCTTTCCTGCTTTTGTAAGCATTTCTATAATCCCAATATTTTTTTTGATTAAAATCATAAGAATAAATAGATGTCCCAATAGCTGCATAAACAATTGGAATTTTCCAATATTTCTTGTTATAGCCTTGACCTAAACCAGGAAGAACAGCAGAGTAAAACGCAGCTTTTGAAGGAGCAGATGGATCTAACTCGTCAAAAACTATTTCTTTTTCTTGAGATATAGCAGATATTGAGATTAAAGTTATTATAAATGATATGAAGAATCTATTTACCACCTGTAAGCTTCTTAATTATTTTATTATATTCTTCAATGTTATTAAAAGAAATCAAAACCGTACCCTTGTTTTTCGTTTTTAACGAGACTTTAACCCCCATTTTTAATTTTTGAGTAATCCTTTTAATATCATTTTTATAAAAGTCTATACTTATTACTTTTTTTATGTTTTTTATTGATGATTTATTACTTGAAATTAGTTTTTCAGTTTGTCTTACTGAAAGAGAGTCAGATAAAATCTTTTTATAGTATTTTAATTGTTTTTCTTTTTCTTCAACTGAAACTAGTGTTCTTCCATGACCCATGGATATGAAACCGTCTCTAATTCCTGTTTGAATTATTGGATCCAATTTCAAAAGACGCAAATAATTTGAAATGGTAGATCTTTTTTTACCAACCCTGATACTCATTTCGTCTTGGGTTAACATTATTTCGTCAATAAGTCTTTGATAACATAAAGCTATTTCTATTGGGTCTAAATTCTCTCTTTGTATATTTTCAACTAAAGCCATCTCTAATGATTGTTGATCATTAGCAATTCTGATATAGGCAGGAATAGATTTTATTTTTAAAAATGAAACAGCTCTAAACCTTCTTTCTCCAGCTATAATTTGATAGGATTTAAATCCAGTTTTTCTAACAGTTATTGGTTGTATTATTCCTAATTGTTCAATTGAATTAGCTAATTCAGATATTTTATCTTTTTCAAAATTTGTTCTCGGTTGAAATGGATTAATTTTAATTTGATTAATGGGTAATTCAATAATATTCCCAATTAATTGGTCTGCATTTGAATCCTGTGCTGAATTAATATCATTTTCCTGATTTTCAAGTAGAGCTGAAAGTCCTCTACCGAGTGATTGTTTTTTATATGCTTTAGCCATTTTTATTATTGTTAATTAATTCATGGGCGAGCTTGATATAGTTTTTTGCTCCTTTACTAGTTGAGTCGTAGTCTATTATGTTTTTTCCGTAACTTGGAGCTTCCCCAAGAGTTACATTTCGTTGAATTATAGTTTTAAAAACCATATTGTGAAAATGTTTTCTTACTTCTTCAACGACTTGATTTGAAAGTCTTAATCTTGAATCATACATAGTTAAGAGAAGACCTTCAATATTCAAATTTGGATTATGAATCTTTTGAATACTTTTTATAGTATTTAATAGCTTACCTAATCCTTCTAATGCAAAATATTCGCATTGAATAGGGATTATTACGGAGTTTGATGCTGTTAATGCGTTTAAAGTTATTAATCCAAGAGAAGGTGCACAGTCAATAATTATATAATCGTAATTATCTTTAATTTTATTTAGTGCTTTTTTTAACATAAACTCTCTGTCAGGATGATTCACTAGTTCAAGTTCAATAGCAACTAAATCAATATTTGAGGGTATGATGTCTAAAT
>ERZ1048686.1421-NODE-1421-length-18354-cov-5.483469_pt1 | contig 18354 bp, 19 predicted proteins | sample MGYA00383099_ERZ1048686 | MGnify/ENA primary metagenome ERZ1048686 (study PRJEB29581, sample SAMEA5548369) | metagenome | biome: marine; feature: coastal; material: water | depth 25 m | study: Short-term variability in the microbial, nano- and picoplankton... | reverse complement strand
CATCTTGCGCCCCGCACTGAGGGCAGCACTCTGGCCCACCAGACGGATTGGGCGGCGCGATGCCATAAGCCTTAAGCCTTTTTTTGCCGCGCTCCGAAATCCAATCTGTTGTCCATGCTGGGTTAATCTGCTGCTTTATATCAATGTTCTCAATTCCATTTGAATGAGCAGCTTTTTCAATTTCAAGGCCAATGACTGTGGTTGCAGGACATCCAGAATAGGTAGGGGTAATGGTAATCTGTAGTCGGTCATTGAGCCAAGCTACATCTCGGATAATGCCTAAATCCACAATGGAAATGGCTGGAATTTCCGGATCGGGAACTTGCTCCAGAAAATTCCAAATATGCTCTGTGGAAGTTGTCATATTACCAACGTGCATCCGGATAGGCACGTTGCAAATATTGCATCTGTGCCAATAAATGGCCGAGGTGTTCACTATGCATAGTGCCGCTTTTACCACCCTTTTGAGCAGGGTTGTTTTCAGGAATTCTAAGTGTGGCCTGCTCAAGAACTTGTTCAATTGATTTAATGTAATCTTGTTTCAATTCGCTGGGCCGTGGGCCGATCCTAGCATTGGCTACGGCCTGATCTATGGCATCATCGGTTAGCATTTCACCGACAAATGGCCATAGCCGGTCAAGGGCGCTTTGCATTCGGGCATGACTTTCTTCGGTGCCATCACCCAATGCGATCACGGTCTCGCTTGAGCGTTCCAAATGGTAACTCACTTCCTTTACTGCTTTGGCCGCAATATCGCAAACCCGTTGCTCGCTTGAGGTTTGCAATGCCGTAAGCTGCAGAAAATGAAAGGTATCAAACAAATATTGCCGCATCATTGTGTGGCCGAAATCTCTGTTTGGTTGCTCGAGCAAAAGCAGGTTATGAAAATCATAGACCTCACGATGGAACGCCAAATCATCTGCAGTTTTCTCATACCCTTCTAGCTGCCCGGCAAAACCTAGCCACAGCTGGGTTTGACCGATCAGATCAAGTGATATGTTGGCCAAAGCAATGTCTTCTTCCAAGGCTGGCGCATGGCCGCACCACTCACCAAGTCGCTGGCCAAGGATCAGGGCATTGTCTCCCATCCGTAATGCGAACTGTTTTAAAGGATCAGTCATCACATGGCTCCGGCGTCGTCTGGGATATCATAAAAGCTGGGGTGGCGGTAAACCTTGGAGTTGCTTGGATCATAAAGCGGGCCCTTGTTTCCGGGGCTGCTGGCACTTATCGCTGCGGCTTCAACCACCCAGATACTCACGCCTTCATTACGCCGGGTATAAACATCCCGAGCGTTGCGAATTGCCGCCTCTGCATCGGCTGCGTGAAGACTGCCCACATGGCGGTGGCTCACCCCATGTTGACCGCGGATAAAAATTTCCCAAAGAGGCCATTCGTTAGACATTTGATAGCTCCTATTCAGCGGCTATGTTTCCGGTTGCTTTCTTGCGGGCATGGGCCAGCATTGCCTCGCGCACCCATGCGCCATCATCCCAAGCCTTGCGGCGGGCCTCAAGGCGCTCTGTATTGCATGGGCCGTTGCCTTTCAGGACGTCGAAAAACTCATCCCAATTCGGTTGGGAAAAATCATAATGACCACGCTTTTCATTCCAAGACAGGGCTGTATCTGGAATGTCTAATCCAAGCAGGTCTGCCTGTGGGGCAGTTTGATCTACGAATTTCTGCCGCAGTTCATCATTTGAATTGATTTTGATCTTCCAAGCCATGGATTGCTCTGAATGAACACTTTCTTTGTCAGAGGGTCCAAACATCATCAAAGAGGGAAACCAGAACCTGTTCAGGGCATCTTGAGCCATCCGCTTTTGTGCGGCAGTGCCTTGTGCCATTTTCATCATAATGTCATAGCCCTGACGTTGATGAAAACTTTCCTCTTTGCAGATGCGCACCATGGCCCGCGCGTAAGGCCCATAAGAGGTGCGCTGCAAAGGAACTTGGTTCATAATAGCAGCCCCGTCAACAAGCCAACCAATGGCTCCCATATCTGCCCATGTCAGGGTCGGGTAGTTAAAGATCGAGCTGTATTTCATCTTGCCTGACAGCAGGTTCTCAGTCAGCTCATCGCGGCTAATTCCCAAAGTTTCTGCGGCGCAATAAAGATAAAGCCCGTGCCCCGCTTCATCTTGTACCTTGGCCAAAAGAATGGCTTTACGTTCAAGGGTTGGCGCGCGCGTGATCCAGTTTCCTTCGGGCAATTGCCCAACAATTTCCGAATGCGCATGTTGGCCAATTTGGCGGATAAGCGTTTTGCGATAGCTCTCGGGCATCCAGTCTTTGGGCTCAATCCTTTCGCCTTGATCAATCCGCTCTTGAAAGCGGCGTTCTTCGGGGCTCATATCCACTTGGGATTTTACCTTTTTCCCGGTGCTTTTGACCATTTGTGCATACATTCGTGGTTTCCTCCCTCAAACGCGTTCCAGTATCATCGCAACGCCTTGACCCACCCCGACACACATTGTGCAAAGCGCATAGCGTCCTTTGGTGCGCTCTAGTTGATTGACAGCACTGACAACCAAACGCGCGCCCGACATTCCCAGTGGATGGCCCATGGCAATCGCCCCACCATTTGGATTTACAAAATCGGCATCATCAGGAATGCCCAAAGCCCGCAGTGTGGCCAGCGCCTGTGCAGCAAAGGCCTCGTTCAGCTCGATGACATCCATATCGGTGATGCTTAGACCCGTTTTAGCCAGAACCTTTTGCGTTGCAGGAACAGGCCCTATACCCATGATGCGCGGTGCAACACCGGCAGATTGCATGGCGATAACACGTGCCTTTGGCGTCAGCCCTTGTTTTGCGGCGGCATCTTCCGAGGCAAGCAACATAGCAGCGGCGCCATCATTGACCCCCGATGCATTGCCCGCCGTCACGGAAAGGTTGGCTCCGTTTATGCCGCTCAGCTTGGCAAGTTTTTCGCGCCCTGCGCCGGGGCGGGGATGTTCATCTCGATCCACTACGATCGGATCACCCTTACGCTGAGGCAAAGTAACCGGCGTGATCTCTTCGCAGAACAGGCCGTTTTCCTGTGCCGCAGCCCACCGAGCCTGCGAGCGTTCGGCAAAGGCGTCTTGATCTTCACGGCTAATCGAAAACTCTTCGGCCACATTATCTGCTGTTTGCGGCATGCTATCGGTGCCATATGCGTGTTGCATTTTCGGGTTGATAAAACGCCAGCCGATGGTTGTATCGTAAATCTCGGCCTTGCGGTCAAAGGCGGCTTTTGCCTTGGGCATTACAAAGGGTGCGCGGCTCATGCTTTCTACGCCGCCGGCGACCGCAACATCATATTCGCCAAGTTTTATCGCCCGCGCGGCTTGGCCAACAGCTTCCAGTCCCGAGGCGCAAAGCCGGTTAACTGTAACGCCCGGCACTGTTTCAGGCAGGCCGGCCAAAAGCGCCGCCATGCGGGCCACATTTCTGTTATCTTCGCCGGCTTGATTGACGCAGCCATAGATCACATCATCCAAACTGGACCAATCAACGGATGGATTGCGCTGCATTAAAGCGGAAATTGGCAAAGCCGCGAGATCATCACAGCGTACATTTGCAAGAGCCCCCCCAAATTTTCCAATCGGTGTGCGTTGCGCATCGCAAATATATGCCAAAGTCATGACGGGTTTTCCCTGATGTTTATCGCTTGATACAGGGGCGATATTTATCCGTCAATAATTATGTTACAAAAAAAATAAATAAAATAAAAAAATGGTAACATGTAAGGGGCTTTTACCGCAGCCGTTGCTCAGTTTCTGGATTAAAGAAGAGCACCGCATTATGATCGAATTTTAAACCAACTTCCCGTCCGGTTGGAAGTTCGCTATCATCGCTGATTTCGACAATAATTCGCTCGCCTGTGCAACAAACAAGGTATGCGTAACTGACGCCGCCTAGGCGCTCGTGAATATCAATTTTTAAACCCTTTTTTGCCATATCCAACTGGAGTGCTTTTGGCCGAATGCCAATGGTGAGTTTGCTGCCCTCAGCAGGCAATTTGATGGATGCTTTAATCGTTTGGTTATTTAGGGCGGGAACCATAATTTGGCCCGAACATACAACTGCGCTGAGAAAATTCATCGCGGGCGATCCAATAAAACCCGCCACGAACTTATTTTCTGGATCATGGTATAAATCCATTGGACGGCCAACTTGCTCTACATGGCCTGCCCGCAATACGACGATTTTATCGGCCAATGTCATCGCTTCAACCTGATCATGGGTTACATAAATCATTGTGGCGCCGATTTCTTTGTGCAACCGCGCGATTTCCACCCGCATGTCAACACGAAGCTCCGCATCCAGGTTTGACAGAGGTTCATCAAATAAAAACACCTCGGGTCCCCGCACAATAGCCCGCCCAATTGCCACCCGCTGCCTTTGGCCGCCGGATAAAGCTTTTGGTTTTCGATCAAGGTATTCTTCAAGTTTTAATATACGGCTTGCCTCGGCAACTTTTGACTGAATTTCAGACTTCGGGTGTCCAGTCATTTTTAACCCAAATCCCATATTTTCAGCCACACTCATATGTGGATAAAGCGCATATGTCTGAAAAACCATTGCGACGCCGCGGTCGGCAGGATCCGCTTGGGTGACATCTCGGGTGCCTATTTGTATATTTCCATCGGTGGTTTCCTCTAAGCCTGCGATCATCCGCAGAAGCGTAGATTTGCCACATCCTGAGGGCCCTACAAAAACACAAAACTCACCATCTTCAATATCAAGATCAATGCCATGAATGACTTGTACATCACCATATTTTTTGAATGTATTTGTGAGTTTTACACCAGACATTTTTGCCTCTTTAGGTTGGGAATTGCCAGTTTTCAGCCGCATGCGATATTTCAGATGCAGCTGTTTGAAGGGTGGACGCATGCATCTTTAGGCTTTCAAAAGAATGCCTTTGGATATTTGATGTCAGCGAAAGAGCTCCAAGAGCATGGTTTTTTGAATTTAAAACGGGCACAGCGATACAGATGATGCCGGGTTCGTGTTCTTCGCGGTCAAAGGCCATGCCATTTTTCGCGATGTGGTCCAATTCAGTCCGAAGTGTATCGGCCGTTGTTATTGTGTTGGGCGTATAGCCATAATACGATTGTTTGGCGATGGCCCGCTCTTGTATTTCGGTTGGCAAAAAAGCCATAATTGCTTTTCCAACACCCGTGCAATACCCGGGTCCGGACTTGCCAGCCGAGCTGAACATTTCAATCGGCTGCGCTGCATTTCGTTTGTCCACATACAGCACTTGGCCTTCGTCCATCTGTGCAAGATGAAGAGTTTCGCCAAGTTCTTTGGCCAATCGGTCCAATATCGGGCGCGCCACTGGCGCCAATGCGCTTTGACGCCATGCTGAATGGGCAAGCCGGACCAGACGTATCCCCGGCTGGTATGTTGCCCGGTCATTATCAAAGCTCAACATGCCCTGATTGGTCAGGGTCTGCACCAAACGATACAGTGTTGCTTTTGGATGTGGGCTGTTTGTTAAGATTTCGGAAAAGCGAACAGGGCGGCCAAAACTAGCAATTAAATCTAGAATTTCCAGAGCCTTACCGACTGTTCCGTCAACAGAGGTTTGTTTGCTCATTCTCTATGCCTTTCGTTGGCACAATTTTAGCGGCACGAGGTTGTTGACAACTTAAGGGATTCGTCCCATTGTTTCAATAGTTGGAAAAAGGTCTCATTATTTGGAACCAATGTCAACTGGAGAAATGGGAGGAATTTATGACCAATACACTAAAAATGAAGATAGGCACCTTTGCAGCAACAACAATGTTTGCTGCTTCTGCTTTTGCCGGAGATCTAGTGATCACCTTTGATGACTTGAACCCCGATCCAAAACAAGCGTTCGAGGAGGCGGTTGCCGCGTTCGAGGCCGCAAATCCCGATATTAACGTAACAGTCAATAACGGTGATCGCGAAGCGCATAAATCTGCGATCCGTAACTTCTTGTCAGCAAACCCGCCGGATGTGACATCCTGGTATCCGGGTAACCGGATGGGTCCGTTTGTTGACGCAGGCCTGTTTGAACCCATTGATGACCTATGGGCTGAAAACAACCTAAATGAGGACATGGCAGCGGTTAAACCAACCATGTCACGCAACGGTAAAACCTGGGGTGTGCCCTATTCATACTACCAGTGGGGCGTTTATTACCGCAAAGACATCTATGACAAACTTGGTTTGTCAGAGCCTAAAACATGGGGCGAGTTGCTTTCAAACTGTGATGCTCTGAAAGGTGTGGGTGTTACACCCTTTACCATCGGAACCAAATATCTTTGGACAGCTGCGGGCGTGTTTGATTACTTGAACCTGCGCACCAACGGTTATGATGTTCACAACGCTCTGACAGACGGCAAGATCAAGTATACCGATGACCGGATCCGGGCAACCTTTGCCAATTGGGAAGAAATGCTTGATCGTTGTTCCTTCATTGACAACCATGCGTCCATGGATTGGCAAGGCGGTGTTGCCGCGTTCGCAAATGGCGATGCAGGAATGTATGTGATGGGTAACTTTGCTGTAGGTGCGATGCGAGATGCCGGTTTGACAAATGATCAAATCGACTTCTTCCAGTTCCCTGAAATCACACCAGGTCTGCCGATGGCAGAAGAAGCGCCGGCGGATGCATTCTTTATTCCATCGGGTGCTAAGAACAAAGAGGATGCTAAAAAATTCCTCGCGTTTGTTGCGCAGGCTGACATTCAATCAAAATGGAATTCAGCCATTGGTCAGTTGCCACCCAATTCGAAAGCAACCGTTGGGGATGACAAGTTCCTTCAAGAGGGTTTTGCAGTGGTGTCCAGTGCAGCTGGTCTAGCTCAGTTCTATGACCGTGATGCGCCGGCCGCTATGGCGTCCGAAGGCATGAAAGGTTTCCAAGAGTTCATGCTTGACCCCAGCAAACTGGATGCAATCCTAGAGCGTTTGGATCAAGTTCAAGCCGAGGTGTATAAGTAACACCAAGCCAATTGGCGGGCGCGTGTTGTCGCGCCCGCTTCGCCAACTTTGAGGAGTGCAATGCAAACCGACATCTCACATACACAATCAAGCTGGATGTCGCGCCACAAGTTGGAGATAGCGCCCTTTATTTTCTTAATACCGGCTCTATTTTTCTTTTTCATTTACGTTGTCATACCAATTCTCCAATCTTTACAGCTGTCGCTTTATGCATGGAACGGCCTTTATGATGGAAATGGGCAATCGACGTCGACTTTTATAGGTTTGGAAAATTATCGCACTCTTTGGGTTGACCCAAATTTCTGGATTTCGATTAAAAACAATATTTTATGGCTGTTTCTTTATATGCTGTCTGTTCCAGTAGGATTGATGATCGCTATCTTTTTAAATCAAACCGTTACGGGCATTCGGATTTATAAGTCGCTTTTTTTCTTTCCGTTTGTGATCAGCCAAGTGGTCGTCGGTTTGATATTTGGTTGGTTTTACAACCCTGACTTTGGTATTGTCGCAAAAGTCTGGCAATTTTTCTTTTGTGAAGAAACCATCAATTTTATTGGTAATAAAACAGTCAAATGTGCGCGCCCTGTGCCGGATATATTATCCAGTGCTGATTATGCCACATACGGCATTATCTTTGCCGGTTTGTGGCCCCAGGTTGCCTATTGCGTCATCTTGTATCTGACCGGTCTTAATAATGTTGCGGCAGATCAGATTGAAGCGGGCCGACTTGATGGCGCCAAAGGCTGGAAGATGCTGTGGTATGTGGTGCTTCCTCAATTGCGCCCTGCGACCTTTATTGCGGTCGCTGTTACGGTTATTGGGGCTTTGCGCTCCTTTGACATGATCGCAATTATGACCCAGGGCGGGCCATACGGCATGACCAATGTGCTTTCCCATTATATGTATGAGGTCGCGATAAGCGAATATGGCGAACGCTATGGATATGGATCAGCTGTCGCAACAGTTTTGTTTGCAATTATGATGGTCTTTATCAGCTATTTTTTATGGCGCATGTACCAAGACGAACGGCGAGGTGCCTAAATGTTTCCACGTCCTATAGAACGGGCAAGTAAGACATCCCGGGTCGCATATCAGTCGTTTCTACCATTTGCGTTGTTTTTATGGCTGCTACCACTGCTTGCCATTTTTCTGACGTCCATGCGCGGATCTAAAGATATAAATACCGGAAACGTTTTTGGCTGGCCGACTGAGTTCAAGCTGATTGAAAACTATTATACAGTTTTTGCCCAAACAGAGGCGGTAAAGTATTTGATCAACAGTTTTCTGATAACCATGCCATCGGTTGTGATTTCGGTTTCTTTGGCATGCCTTGCTGGCTATGCATTGGCAATTTATAGATTTCGTCTGGCCTTGCCACTATTTTTTGTCTTTGTTGCAGGTAATTTTGTGCCATTCCAAATTCTAATGATTCCGGTTCGCGACTTATCTGTTCAAACGGGCCTTTACGATACCATTGCCGGCCAGTTTTTATTTCATGCCGCGTTTCAAACAGGGTTTTGCACTTTGTTTATGCGAAATTTCATAACGGCTTTACCGTTTGACTTAATCGAAAGCGCCCGCGTCGAAGGTGTCGCAGAGTGGCGGATATTTTGGTATATTATCGTACCGCTTGTACGGCCCGCAATAGCCGCTTTGGCGGTCTTGATTTTTACATTTGTCTGGAATGATTTCTTCTGGGCCAATGTTTTGACCCAAGGTGAACAGGTTAAACCGATCACGGCAGGTGTGCGCGCCCTAAATGGCCAGTTTATTAGCAATTGGCATTTGGTTTCGGCTGCATCGCTGCTTGCAGCTGTCCCGCCGGTGGTTATGTTTTTCCTTATGCAGCGGCATTTTATTGCCGGTCTTACGCTTGGCGCTGTGAAATAGGTGGAGTTCTGGTGGTGGAACAAAAAATTACATTTATTGGTGCTGGCTCTACCATTTTTATGAAAAATATTCTTGGGGATGTTTTACAGTATCCGGCGCTTCAGAATTCAAAAATTGCTTTGATGGATATTGATGAGACTCGGCTCAATGAAAGTGAAATCGTAGCGCATAAGCTGGTGGAAACACTGGGCTTACACGCAAATATTGAAACCTATTCCCAACAGCGCGCAGCACTTGATGGTGCAGACTTTGTTGTCGTTTGCTTTCAAATTGGTGGATATGATCCCTGTACAATTACCGATTTTGAAGTGCCAAAAAAATATGGATTGCGGCAAACCATTGCCGATACCTTGGGCGTCGGCGGCATTATGCGGGGCCTGCGAACAGTGCCGCATTTATGGTCTTTGTGCGAGGATATGCGTTCAGTATGTCCCAATGCGATCATGCTGCAATATGTCAATCCGATGGCCATTAATACCTGGGCTATTGGGGCGCGTTACCCCGATATACGTCAAGTTGGTCTATGTCACTCTGTGCAAGGCACAGCAGAAGAGCTGGCGCGCGATTTAAAGATTGATGTGTCCGATATGCGCTACCGCGCTGGCGGCATTAATCATATGGCGTTTTATCTTGAGCTCGAGGGCCGCGACACCTTGGGTAAATGGCGCGATCTGTATCCTTTGTTGCACCAAGGTTATGCGCAAAAGCAGATACCCGTTGCAACCGGTGCAAACCCGAGATGTCCCAATTTGATTCGCTATGAGGTGATGAAGCATTTTGGTCTTTTCGTCACCGAAAGCTCAGAGCATTTTGCCGAATACGTGCCGTGGTTCATCAAGTCGCATCGGCCTGATTTGATCGACCGTTTTAAAGTTCCTCTCGATGAATATCCCAAACGCTGCGAAGAGCAGCTGGCTGATTGGAAAGACCAAGTGGTGCAGTTCCGCTCAGCAGAAAAAATAGAAGTGCGCCAAAGTCATGAATATGCCGCCCAGATTATAAACGCGGTGGTGACAAACACGCCGGCTGTGATTTATGGCAATATTCCAAATCAAGGGTATATTCCCCAATTGCCAGAAGGATGCGCTGTTGAGGTGCCGTGTTTGGTTGATGCCTTGGGCATTCGGCCCACTTGTGTTGGGGATATTCCGCCACAATTGATTGCGCTTATGCGCACCAATATTAATGTTCAGGAATTAACGGTACAGGCCTTGCTGACGGAAAATCGGGATTTTATTTATCACGCGGCAATGTTGGACCCGCATACAGCGGCTGAATTAGACCTTGATCAAATCCGCAGTCTTGTAGATGAGCTGCTTATAGAACATTCAAATTGGTTGCCAAAATGGCTTCAGAATACGAGGGCGGCATGAGTGGCTTTGCAACATTTCACGATCTAAAGGACGCATCGGTTTTCATTACCGGTGGCGGCGCTGGTATTGGCGCCTCATTGACCGAAGGATTTCTTGCACAAGGCTGCCGTGTGGCTTTTGTCCAGCGGTCCGATGCGAGCTATTTTGCCGAAGAAATGGGTGTAAAATATGGTAATACTCCTTTGTTCTTACCTTGTGATATCACTGATGTTGCAGCGTTGCGAAATGCCATGAAAAAAGGGGCTGAAGCCAACGGACCTTTTTCTGTTTTAGTAAACAATGCCGCAAATGATACCCGACATGAATTGAAAGATTTTTCGGTTGAGGCGTTCGACCAGTCAATGGCGGTCAACCTCAGGCCTCATTTTTTTACCGCGCAAGCTGCCGCACCGGCAATGAAAGAAATAGGCGGTGGATCAATAATAAACTTTTCCTCTATTTCCTATATGATGGGCAACGCAGGCTATCCAGCCTATGCCGCATCAAAATCAGCCATCACAGGCCTCACACGGTCCTTGGCGCGTGAATTGGGGCCAGATAATATTCGTGTCAATGCGCTGATGCCGGGCTGGGTGATGACCGAGCGGCAAAAAGAGCTTTGGGTGACTGAAGACGGACTTCAGCAACATTTGTCTCGTCAGTGTTTGAAAAGCCTCTTGTCACCGTCGGATATCGTCGATGCAACATTGTTTTTGGCTTCAAAAGCTAGCCAGATGATGACCGGGCAGGCGATGGTTGTTGACGGCGGTGTGGTGGTGACAGGCTGATGAAGGATATACGTGGATCTCAGCCAGACTGGCTTGCAGCCGATTGGGGAACTTCCCGCCTTAGGATTTGGGGCATGGGGACCAATGGGGATTTGATTGGCCGGCAATTTGGCGATAGCGGCATGTCTCGCATTTCGAAAAGCGAATTTGAAACCGAATTTATAAAGCTTGCAGAACCATTCCTGTCAAATGATACAACACTGGATGTCGTTTGTTGTGGCATGGCTGGATCGCGGCAGGGTTGGGCAGAAGCCTCTTATGTTAAAGTTCCATGTTATCCGCCTGGAATTGCAAACGCCGTGCAGGTTAAAACGGTTGATCCGCGGATAAACGTGTTTGTTCTGCCAGGAATAAAGCAAACTGCTCCAGCGGATGTTATGCGCGGCGAAGAAACCCAAATCAGAGGTTTCATGGCCACAAACCCGGGCTTTGATGGGGTAATTTGCCTTCCGGGAACCCACACAAAATGGGTTCATGTAAGTGCGGGTGAAATCATCAGTTTTCAAACTTTTATGACTGGTGAGTTGTTTTCTTTGCTGAGTGATGCGTCTGTTTTACGCCATACAGTGCAACCTGATGGTTGGGATGAAGCTGCTTTTTTGCAAGCCGTAGAAAGGTCATTTAGCCGACCCAGCGCAGCTGCTGCACAACTCTTTACACTACGCGCTGAGGCGTTGCTGAATGAGCCTTATGAAAATGTGGCCCGCTCGCAGTTATCCGGCATATTGATCGGGATTGAACTGGCCGCTGCCCGACCCTATTGGCTGGGTCAGAATTTGGCAGTTTTAGGAACCCATGAGATTGCAAATGCTTACTGCCAGGCGCTCAAAGCACAGGGGCTGGAAGTAAGCATGGCGCACTCTGAAGACATGACACTTGCAGGCCTGAAACATGCGTATGCAGCGCTGAAGTGTGTGGTGAAAGATGCGTGAGATCATTGCAATTCTTCGCGGAATAACTCCGCCTGACTGTCTTGCCATAACAGAGGCCCTGATCGCAGCGGGCATTCATAAAATTGAAGTACCTCTTAATTCACCTGATCCGTTTCAAAGTATATTGCGGATGTCGAAAACATTTAGCGATGATGCGATCATTGGGGCAGGGACTGTACTCACCGCCGATGATGTGACCAGACTTGCCGATATCGGCGCCCAAATGGTTGTATCGCCAGATTGCAACGAAGAGGTCATCACGGCATCAAAATCAGCAGGCCTGCTATCCTACCCAGGGTGTTTCACTGCCACCGAATGTTTTACGGCTTTGCGCTGTGGTGCGGATGGATTGAAAATTTTTCCTGCCTCACTGATGGGGCCGAAAGGCCTCTCTGCGCTGCGCGCCGTTTTGCCGTCAGAAGCTGCTCTTTATGCTGTGGGCGGCGTTGGCCCAGATAATTTTGCCGACTGGCGCAGTGCAGGCATTACGGGGTTTGGGCTGGGAACAAATCTTTACTTACCCGGCATTGATAGCCAAACTCTTTCACAGCGCGCTGAGATGATAGTGAAAGCTTATGATGAGAGTAAACAAGAATGACCGTTTTTGATCCGACCCCCTGCAAGTTGGGAGAGGGACCGCTGTGGCACCCAATTTTGAATAGGCTTTTTTGGTTCGATATTTTGTCAAACAAATTGCATATGGCGCATGAGGATGAAGTCACCGTTTGGGACTTTCCCGGCCATGTTTCGGCGGCAGGCTGGATAGATCAAAACAGCCTGCTGATCGCCAGTGAAACCGCGCTTGAAGTATTTGACATATTGACCGGGCGTACAGATCGTATTGTTGCGCTCGAAGCGGACAACCCCAAAACCCGCTCTAACGATGGTCGCGCTGATCCATGGGGCGGATTTTGGATTGGCACCATGGCGAAGGATCATGAAAAACACGCCGGCGCTATCTATCGCTATTATCGCGGAGAGTTGCGCAAACTCTTGCCAAATATATCTATTTCAAATGCTATTTGCTTTGCGCCGGATGGCAGTTTTGCCTATTTTGCAGATACCCCCTGTCAATCCATTCAAAAATGGCAATTGAGTGAAGCGGATGGTTGGCCCGTGGGCGAACCAGAGCAATTTGTTGATCTAAGACCACAGAACCTTAACCCAGATGGGGCCGTTGTTGATGCGGCGGGAAATATTTGGAATGCCCAGTGGGGTGCCCATCGGGTGGCGGTTTATGATCCAGAGGGAAACTTCCTTGACCAGATCACTTTTCCGGCAAGTCAAATATCTTGTCCAGCCTTTGGCGGCGCAAATTTATCAACATTGTTTGTCACCTCGGCAGCAACCGGTGTTCGTGAACCATTGGCAGGGCAAACGTTTTTTAAAGCCACAGAAGCCTTAGGACAGGCTGAACATCAGGTCATTTTATGAGTTTGTCATGCAGCGTAGTTTAGGTACCTGTTATTATCCGGAGCACTGGCCCAAAGAGATTTGGGCCGACGATGCCAACCGGATGGCTGACGCAGGGCTGACTTGGGTCCGTATTGGTGAATTTGCCTGGAAGAGACTAGAGCCGAGCGAGGGTGAGTTTGAGTTTCTATGGCTGGATGAGGCCATAGATATATTGGGCAAAGTCGGCCTAAAGGTGGTTTTGGGAACACCAACAGCAACACCGCCCAAGTGGGTTTTGGATAAATATCCCGATATGCTAGCGGTAGACGCCCAAGGACGTCTACGGCATTTTGGCTCGCGGCGGCATTATTGCTTCAGCCACCAAGGCTATATCGAGCAGTGCCGTGATATTGTCACTCGACTGGCGCAGAGATATGGCGAAAACCCATATGTGCAAGCTTGGCAAATTGACAATGAATATGGATGTCATGACACATCGCTTTCATATTCTGACGTGGCGCGTAAGGGATTTCAAGAATGGTTGAGAGCACAGTTTCCAAGTCAAAATAATAATGGCGACATTCAAGCGTTAAATAAGGCATGGGGAAATGTTTTTTGGTCAATGGACTATGCTTGTTTTGAAGATATTGACCTGCCCAATCTAACCGTTACCGAGCCAAATCCAGCGCATGTTTTGGCATTTCGGCACTATACCTCAGACCAAATTGTTGGCTTTAACCACGCCCAGCTTGAGATTATTAAACGCTACTCTCAGGTGCCTGTTACCCATAATTACATGGGCCGTATTACTGATTTTGATCATTTTAAAGTGGGCTCTGAGATGGATTTTGCCAGCTGGGACAGCTATCCTCTTGGCTTTTTAGAGGACCGTGTTGGCGCCACTGTAGAAGATCAAAAACACTACGCACGCCAAGGCCACCCCGATTTTCAGGCTTTTCATCATGATCTCTACCGGGCCGTGGGCAAAGGCCGTTGGTGGGTGATGGAGCAACAGCCGGGTCCGGTCAATTGGGCGCCATATAATCCTGCACCGCTGGATGGCATGGTGCGGCTTTGGACATGGGAAGCCTTTGCCCATGGCGCAGAAGCGGTTTGCTTTTTCCGCTGGCGACAGGCTCCATTTGCGCAGGAACAAATGCATGCAGGTTTGCTGCGCCCCGACAGTGTCGCAGCCACCGGACTGAAAGAAGCGCAACAGGTCGCCCAAGAGTTGGCCTCGGCCCCAACCGTTGCGCCTCATCAGGCCTCGGTTGCGATTATTTTTGATTATGCGGCTGATGCCGCATGGGATATTCAACCGCATGGTCAAGGCCTAAGTTACTTCGGGCTGGTGTTTGATTGTTACTGTGCTTTGCGCAAACTGGGTCTTTCGATCGATTTTCTTTCTGCCGACACGCGTGATTTTAGCGCCTACAAACTCGTGCTGGCACCGGGCATGATGCATATGCCAGATGACTTGAAGCTCGCGTTAGCTGAAAGCGAAAGCCAAGTCATTTTTGGACCGCGCAGCGCTGCACGTGATAATCATATGACAATCCCAACACCGCTTTCCCCTGATCTGCCCGGGTTTGATGTAACAGTAACTGCTGTGCAAAGTTTGCGGGCCGACTTGCCAATCCCGCTGTCGTCGGGTGGCTCAATTATTGGCTATCAAGAAAGCTTGGAAAGCACAGCAAAGGTGGCGCTTTCATCTGCAGACGGACATAAGGTTGCGGTTCAAAATAGAAATATGCTTTATCTTGGAGCATGGTTGGATCAGACAGGGTTTATAAACTTATTCGAAAGTTGCTGCACAGCAGCAGGGGTTCCCACCGTTCAAATGCCAAAAGGCGTGCGCCGCCGATTAACGGGCCATGAAGAATTTTGGTTTAACTATAACCCGCATGCTGTTGAAACCAATGTGGGAAATATTCAACCTGCGGATTTTCTAAAAATAGAAATTTAGGAAAATTACTAACAAATCTCCTGTGATCACCCAAATGAACCTAGCGATTTTTGAAGGAAAATCCGTTAAAGGCTCTAATTCTGGAGTTCATCCGGATTTTTCCGCAGTAAATAACTGTCCATGATCCAGCCATGTTGAGCGCGTGCATTTGCTCTGATCGACTTTATTTCTTCGCAACATTTATGCAAAGGGCCTGCGGCTAAAATCTGCTCTGGCATGCCTAAAAAAGCCCCCCACCAAATGGTGAAATCTTTGCCGTCTAATTGATCGAACGAACAATCCCCATCAAGCATTATAACCGCAGTTTTTACGGCGTCTGGCCAACCACCATCCCGTAGGTTTCGCCCGGTCATAATCATAACGGGTTCAGCCAATGTGTTTAGAGGTATCTTATGTGCGGCGGTCAAAAGTTGAACTGAGGTCAAGCCGGGCACTACATTGATTTTGACGTGCTGCTCTTCAGCGATCAAGCGGTTAGCGATCCGCAAACTGCTGTCATATAACGAAGGATCACCCCAAATCATCAAGGCGATGCGCCCCCCGTTTGGGCGGTTTTTAAGAATTTCATCCCGCCACTGCAGGGCAATTTTCTCATGCCAGTCTGTTACCCGTTTTAAATAGGAGCTTTCCTTTGGATCACGAACCGGTAGCCTAAATCGAGCAATTTTTGGAACTGGCGATAGCAATTTTTCGCAAATCACTGTTCTGAGATCCGCAAGATCAGATTTCTCATCTCCCTTTTCTGGGATGAGTATGAGGTCTGCGGATTGCAGCGCACCCACCGCCTGAGCGGTCAGGTGATCTGGATTGCCCATACCAATTCCAACAAGAAAAAGATCGATCATCGAAAGATGGCCTTAATGAATACGGCCCCTGCAGTTGGCAGAGGCCGTGTATGTTCGCCATGGATAGGATTAAGCAGAGTAAACGCGCGCCTGCACAAACCCTGTTTTTTCCAAAGACCGCATAGCTTTTGCGCCTGCAAGAACAGCTAGATCAACCAGAGGTTCAATGATGATCACGAGCATGTAAGCAAGTCCAAAGCTGGTCACAGATGCCAGCGTTTCTGCGCCAAACCCTTGACCATAAAAGGCCCAGAATGCAACCCAGGCCACAACACCGGCTTGATAGGTGGTCGACAATTTAAGCGCTTGCGCATAACACAAATCTACATAGGCGGTATTTGGGGCAATCACCCGTTTCGCCAGCGCTGAAACAGCGAACAAAGGCACCAACAGGGTTGTGATATTGATAAAATACTGCGGTAGGTCGGTCGGCGCGAATAGCAGGCCTTGCAAAAGCAGGCCCGCAGCAAGACCAAATGAGGCCGGTGCAGCGCCGAAGAGTAAGAACAAGGTTGATCCTAAGATAAAGTGTACTTCAGAGACGCCAACTGGAAAGTGGGGGAGCACTTGGAAAAATGTGAAGGTTGCAGCCATTGCCAAAACGCAACGCGATGCAAAAGAGGCAATGCCCGCCGACTGAAGTGACTGCAGAGTCAATTTTAAACTATACCAACCTGCGCCCGCGGCAGTCGCATAACTAAGTGCAATTTTTGCACCATTTACAATTCCTGGTTCGATGTGCATTTTCGCTCCCTCTGCTCACTTCCCCGTGAGCTGTTCATAGGTTAATCTAAGGCCCAAAGCGGGCCGGTATTTTCGTTGTTGGCCGGTCTCCGGGCTTGCAAAGTGGAGCGAGTTTCCCGCCTTCTCATGCCAAATGGCACAATGGCAATCGGGACCTCTCTTTGCCTACCGTTGCGGGGGCAGCACCGGAATTTGGCAGCGTATTGCCGTCACCGGTTTCCCGTTTCACCACCAAGACCACTGTCCTAGCAGCACCATCAACGCGCTCAGTTAAGCAGGACACACCACTGGGTCAAGATAAATCACGACACTTCTGGTGAATCCCCGACATAATTGCCGTCCCGCTCTGCCAAGGGTCCGATTAAAATCAGCCCCGGCGCAGTTCCAGGATCTTTTTTCAGATGCTCTGCCAGTTCGGCAAGAGTGCTGCGCCAGAGGCTTTCATTTTCTGTCGAGACACTTTCAGCCAACAGCGCTGGTGTTTGGGGGGAGATATCATTTGCTATAAGCAATTCGGCCAATGCAGGAAAAGTGCGCTTGGGCATATAGACGACGGTGGTGCAATTGGGATCAGCGATTGCCGCTAGGTTGATATCTTCGGGCAGGGATCCGGCAACATCATGCCCTGTAATAAACTGCACCCGCCGGGCGGAATGCCGGCGGGTAAGTGGAATTTGGGCCGCCGCGGCCGCAGCGCTTGCTGCTGTTACTCCGGGGATGATCTCAAAGTCGATATTTGCAGCCTGCAGAGCCACGATTTCTTCCTCTAAACGCCCAAATATCCCCGGATCACCGGATTTAAGCCGCACCACACGTGCGCCTTGGGATGCATAATCGACCAGCAATTGGCTGACGTGATGTTGCTTGGGCGAGGACCGCCCTGCGCGTTTTCCGACACCGATAAGCTCGGCTTGAGAGCCGGCATGATCCAATATTGGTCCCGAGGACAAATCATCAAATAAAATCACTTCTGCCGCTTTTAAGCGTTGAATGGCTTTGACAGTAAGTAACTCTGGATCACCGGGGCCAGATCCGACAAAACTGACATATCCTGTCATGATGAAGCCTCAGATATAAAGTGAAAAAAAGTGCCCGTGGCATGACCCTTATGAGATCCCGTTTCGGGAACTTTTTGACTATCTGCATCGAAAACATCGGCCAAAGGCGCGTCGGGCTGTTCCAAAATTGTAGAATAATGAAACTCATGACCGCGCAGCGCTGTAGCACTTGCAAAGCCAGCCATGGGTGATTTTAATTGCGCAAAGCGGTATCCAAGATGAAATTTGCGTTTTTCATAACTGGTCACAAGACCTAACAGGCCGGCCATATTGTGTTTTTTTCCGTCTTTATCAATCAAGGCAGTACCCATGGCCATATAGCCTCCGCATTCGCCGTGTACCGGTTTGCTTTTTGCGTGAAGCCTTAGGCTCTCCATGAACTGTGAAGCTGCTGCCAATCGGCCAGCGTGCAACTCAG
>ERZ1048686.1420-NODE-1420-length-18368-cov-6.007153_pt1 | contig 18368 bp, 10 predicted proteins | sample MGYA00383099_ERZ1048686 | MGnify/ENA primary metagenome ERZ1048686 (study PRJEB29581, sample SAMEA5548369) | metagenome | biome: marine; feature: coastal; material: water | depth 25 m | study: Short-term variability in the microbial, nano- and picoplankton... | reverse complement strand
GTCAGTAGATCTCAGGATTTTCCCTGATTGCCCAACTGCCACAAAGGTATTGTTGCCGAAAGCGACTCCATTGAGATAAGTTGTAATTGGAGAAGTCGCATTATCCCAAGAGGCCCCATAGTCAGTTGATCTTACAATTTTCCCTGATTGACCGACTGCCACAAAGGTATTGTTGCCGTAGGCTACTCCATAGAGATAGGTTGTAATTGGAGAAGTTGCATTACTCCAAGATGCTCCATTGTTAGTAGATCTCAGAATTTTCCCTGATTGACCGACTGCTGCGAAGATATTGTTCCCGAAGGTGACTCCACGGAGATATCCGCCGTAACCAGAACTCACAGAAGGAAAAGAGGCCCCATCGTCAGTTGATCTGCGAATATGCCCTGATGCACCAACTCCCACGAAGGTATTGTTCCCGAAGGTGAGCCCATAAAGATGATTACTACCAGAGCCCGTATTAGCAGTACTAAAATTGGCACCAGTGTCAGTTGATCTCCTAGACAAGCCGGAATTACCAACTCCCACGTAGGTATTGTTCCCGAAGGTGACAGCATTGAAATCATTTGAATTTGTAAATTGACAATTCGTACTAACCCAAGATGACCCATTATCATCAGATCTAAGGGTCTCTCCATCATTACCAACTGCCATGAATAATCCTGAAACTGAGGAGGGAGCAAGAGAAGTTATAAACGATGAATCATACTGTGTACTCAGAGCGTTACCTAAAATAGATTTTGCGGCAGTTGTCACTTTAATATTGTAAGTAGTGTTATATGAGAGATTGTCAGATGGATTTAGTGTAAATCTCTGTTTTACACTAGAAGCTGCAGGTTCTGCAGACATCTGAACACAAGTACTGAAGTTATCAGCAGACAGCCTCATACTTCCTGCACAGTTTGTATCGGATGTGCTAGTTGTGAGATAGCTTGGCTCCATATGAAAATCAAATGTCACTGCAATATTATCAGTAATTGGTATACATGCGTTATTTACAGGTGAGATTGATGAGGCAGATGGTGCTTTTGTGTCAACCACAAAGTTCAAACTTGTCTTCGATGTGCCATTATTACCGGCCACATCCTGAAAACTCGAACCAGACATGGTAAGAGTGTTGGTTATATCTGCAATATTATCGGTCGGCGTGAAGTTGCCGGTCCAGGTGATGTTGTCGCTGCTGGTCATTGCCGTGAGCGTCACATTGGGTGTAACGATGTCCGTACTACTAGAGAAGCCATTAACTACCTCAGAGAAAACCAGTGTTAGTGTCGCGTTGTCACCGGGCTTGAGTGCAGAATCTATGCTGCTGGTATTGGTATAAGTAGTGCCCTGTGCAACAGAGATAGTGAAGTTGTCTGCAGTAGGAATCGTGGTCTCAACCTCAAAGTTTGAACTTATTGCCGCAATGCCAGCATTCCCGACCTGATCGGTCCAAGCAGTACCCAGCGAAATCGTATTGCTCACATCTTCTATATTGTTCGTTGGCCTGAAGTATGCTCTCCATGTGATGTTACCATCTGAGCTGTACATAGTGGAGACGAGAGTTCCATTGGCATCCGTTATGTCAATGTCGGCGTTGCTGAAGGTAGAGGGATCAACCGGCTCCGGGAAAACCACTGTTAGCCACACGTTTTGCCCGTACAAGTGTGTCGTGTCAGCTAGAGTTATGGTGGGTATAGTAGTAGGCTCGATATCATCAATCATAAAGTTGACACTTGTCTGCGCAGTGCCAGTATTTCCGACTATATCGGTATAACTAGAAGCTAGGGTAAACGCGTTGGTCCAATCTTGCGTTTCGGGAAAGGTCGGTGAGAATGTTCCAGTCCAGGTTATGTTATCGCTGCTTGTCATTGTCGATAGCGTCCCAGACACAGTTCCATTATCCAGGTCGGGAAACGTGATGTCGCTATTGGAGAAGAGAAGAACCGGCTCTCTGAAAACCAGATCTACCTGCGAGGTTTCATTTTCCTTCATCTTTGTATCATAGATAGTGAAGATGGCAGAAGGAGCATAGGTCTCAACCTCATAATTCGCAGTTGTCGACACAGTGCCAGTATTACCGGCGAGGTCGGTATAAATAGTGCCGAGCGAAAGAGTGTTGCTCGGAACTTCCGTATTGGTATTCGGCGTGAATGTTCCCGTCCAGGTGGTGGCGTCACTGCTGGTCATTGTTGCGAGAGTTCCATTGGGAGCTGTAATGTCAGCATTGGTGAAGAGAATAACCTTCTCAGAGAAATCCAACCCTACAGTCGCAGTCTCACCTATCAAGAGTTGTGTATCTGAGAGAGTGAAGGAATCTACCGTCGGTGAGGTAGTGTCCACCATGAAGCTCGAGTTAGCAGACACCGCGCTGTGTGTGAGGGTGGCATTGTTACCGGCTGGATCCTGGATCGTGCCACTATTCAAGGCAAGTACATTAGCCCCGATGCTGATGCCATCGTCGTCAGTCTCTCCCGCCTGGATTGTATATTTGGTTATTAAAGATGTGCTTCCACTGCCTGATGTATATTTTGATACTCGGTCCGTACTTCCAACAATCATAGTCAGTTGCGGGGCATCCGTTACATTCACACTTTCACTGAAAGTAGTAGTTAATGATGCTATATCTCCAGCATTCAGGAAATTGTTCTGATCATTCGTCGCACTTGTTATCGCCACGCTACTTATTGTTGGTGGTGTCGTGTCCACTTTGTAGCTCGAGTTGGATGACACCGCGCTGTGTGTGAGAGTGGCATTGTTACCGGCCGCGTCCATAATCGTGCCACTATTCAAGGCAAGGCCATTAGTCCCAATGCTGATGCCATTAGTGTCAGTCTCTCCTCCCTGGATAGTGTATTTGAACACCAGCGTTCTGCCTCCGCTGCCTGACGTATATGTCACCGTCCTGTTAGTGCTGCCCACAACAATGGTGAGAGTCGGTGAACCGGTTACAGCCACATTTTCACTGAAGGTCGTAGTCACCGAGACATTGTCCCCTGCATTCAAAAAGTTGTTCTGAATACCCGTTGCACCACTGATCACTATGCTGCTTACGGTTGGTGCTAGTGTCTCAACCTCATAATTTGCAGTTGTCGCCGCAGGGCCAGTATTACCGGCAGGATCGCTATAATTAGTGCCGAGTGCAAGCGTGTTGCTCGCATCTTCTATATTGGTCGTTGGTGTGAAGGTTCCAGACCAGGTTATGTTGTCCGAGCTGGTAAATGTTGTTAGCGATCCATTGGGAGCTGTGATGTCGGCAGCACTGGAGAAGGAAATAACTACATCTGAGAAAACAAGCGATACCGTCGCGTTTTCACCGATCTTGAGTGCCGAGTCGGATAGTGTGAAGGAGTTCACCGTCGGCGCAGTAGTGTCAACCATGTAGCTCTCGTTGTCCGATACCGCGCTGTGCGTGAGGATAGCATTGTTACCTGCTGCATCCCAAATCGTGCCACTATTCAAGGCAAGGACATTAGCCCCGATGCTGATGCCATCGGTGTCAGTATCTCCAGCCTGGATCGTATATTTGAACACCAGTGCTGTGCTTCCACTGCCTGTAGTATATGTTGCCGTCCTATTGTCCGCCCCAATAACCAGGGGCAGTTGTGGTGTACCAGTTACAGGAACATTTTCATCGAAAGTGATAGTCACCGATAAAACGTCTGTAGCATTCAGGAAATTGTTCAGAATACCGGTCGCACTGGTTATAGCCACGCTGCTTACAGTCGGAGGTGTAGTGTCACCGGTTACTGCGAAGTTGGGTGTTGGGTTACTTGTGTTGCCGGCAAGGTCAGTTTCCTTGACGTTGAACTGATACGTAGTCCCGTCAACAAGAGTGGCAGTGTAGCTCCAGCTGGTCCCAGATACAGTTGCATTATCAAGCTCAGTGGTGCCGTTGTATACCTTCACGCTTGAACCTGATTCGTTAGTTCCGGAAAGAACAAGCGCAGTATCATCCGTAGTATCACCAGTCGTCAGCGTTCCAGTTATATTGCCGACATTATCAGTTGCTGCAGAGAGGTTCGCTGTAGGCGCTGTGGTGTCACCGGTTACTGCGAAATTGATAGTTGCCACACTTGTGTTACCAGCAAGGTCGGTTGCCTTGACATTGAACTGATACGTGGTGCCGTTGGCCACCGTGGCAGAGTAACTCCAGCTAGTTCCTGAGACAGTTGCATTACCAAGCTCGGTGCTGCTGTTGTATACCTTCACACTAGAACCGGATTCGTTGGTCCCTGAAAGAACAAGCGCAGTATCATCAGTAGTGTCACCACTAGTCAGAGCTCCCGTTACAGTGCCTATGTTATCAGTTGCTGCACTCCAGGAAACAGTTGGCGCCGTGGTGTCCACCTTGTAGCTAGTGTTGTCCGACACTGAGCTGTGTGTGAGAGTGGCATTGTTACCGGCCGCATCTCTAATCGTGCCACTATTCAAGGCAAGGACATTAGCACCAATGCTGATACCATCGGTGTCAGTATCTCCAGCCTGGATCGTATATTTGAACACCAGTGCTGTGCTTCCACTGCCTGTAGTATATGTTGCCGTCCTATTGTCCGCCCCAATAACCAGGGGCAGTTGTGGTGTACCAGTTACAGGAACATTTTCATCGAAAGTGATAGTCACCGATAAAACGTCTGTAGCATTCAGGAAATTGTTCAGAATACCGGTCGCACTGGTTATAGCCACGCTGCTTACAGTCGGAGGTGTAGTGTCACCGGTTACTGCGAAGTTGGGTGTTGGGTTACTTGTGTTGCCGGCAAGGTCAGTTTCCTTGACGTTGAACTGATACGTAGTCCCGTCAACAAGAGTGGCAGTGTAGCTCCAGCTGGTCCCAGATACAGTTGCATTATCAAGCTCAGTGGTGCCGTTGTATACCTTCACGCTTGAACCTGATTCGTTAGTTCCGGAAAGAACAAGCGCAGTATCATCCGTAGTATCACCAGTCGTCAGCGTTCCAGTTATATTGCCGACATTATCAGTTGCTGCAGAGAGGTTCGCTGTAGGCGCTGTGGTGTCACCGGTTACTGCGAAATTGCTAGTTGCCACACTGGTGTTACCAGCAAGGTCGGTTTCCTTGACGTTAAGCTGATACGTTGTACCATCTACGATGGTGGCAGTGTAACTCCAGCTAGTTCCTGAGACAGTTGCATTACCAAGCTCGGTGGTGCTGTTGTATATCTTTACACTTGATCCGGCTTCGTTGGTCCCTGAAAGAATAAGCGCAGTATCATCAGTAGTGTCACCACTAGTCAGAGCTCCCGTTACCGTGCCTACATTATCAGTTGCTGCACTCCAGGTAGCAGTTGGCGCTGTGGTATCCACCTTGTAGCTAGTGTTTGCCGACAGTGAGCTGTGTGTGAGAGTAGCATTGTTACCGGCCGCATCCCTAAGCGTACCACTATTCAAGGCAAGGACATTAGCACCAATGCTGATACCATCGGTGTCAGTCTCTCCCGCCAGTATCGTGTATTGGAACACCAGGGCTGTGCTTCCGCTGCCTGACGTATATGTCGCGCTCCGGTCAGTGCTCCCCACAACAAGGGTTATTTTCGGAAAACCGGTGACTAGCACATTTTCACTGAAAGTAGATGTAAACGAAATCACGTCTCCGGTATTCAGCAGGTTGTTCTGAATACCCGTCGCACTCGTTATCGCCACGCTGCTCACCGTAGGCACCAGGGTCTCGACCTCATAGTTTGCCGTTGTTGCCGCAGGTCCGCCATTACCGGCGGTGTCGGCGTAACTCGTGGCCAACGAAAGAGTGTTGCTCGCATCTTCCGTATTGGTCGTTGGTGTGAAGGTTCCAGTCCAGGTGATGTTGTCAGAGCTGGTCATCGTTGCGAGAGTTCCATTGTTAACCGTGATGTCGGCAGAACTAGAAAAGGAAGCAACCGTCTCTGAGAACACCAACGTTACAGTTGCGTTATCACCGGCCTTTAGTGCTGTGTCGGAAAGTGTGAAGGAGTTCACCGAAGGCGCAGTGGTATCGACCTCATAGTTTGAAGTTGTTGCCGCAGGGCCCTCATTACCGGCGGTGTCGGTGTAACTCGTCGCCAGGGAAAGAGTGTTGCTCGCATCTTCTATATTGCTCGTTGGTGTGAAGGTTCCGCTCCAGGTAATGTTGTCGGTGCTGGTCATCGTTGCGAGAGTTCCACTGGTAACCGTGATGTCGGCAGCACTAGAAAAGGAGGCAACCGCTTCAGATAAAACCAGCGTTACCGTTGCGTTATCGCCGATCTTAAGCTCTGTATCAGAGAGAGTGAAGGTGTTCACTGTCGGGGCTGTGGTGTCCACTTTGTAGCTAGTGTTGGCCGGCATCGCGCTGTGAGTGAGAGTGGCACTGTTACCGGCTGCATCCCTAAGCGTGCCACTATTCAAGGCTAAAACATTAGCTCCGATGCTGATACCATCGGTGTCAGTTTCTCCTGCTTGAATCGTATATTGGAACACCAGCGCTGTACTTCCACTGCCTGACGTATATGTCGAAGTCTGGTCAGTGCTGCCCACAACCAGAGTCATTTGTGGGAAACCCGATACGAGCACATTTTTACTGAAAGTGAGTGTAACCGATAAAACGTCCCCAACATTCAAAAGGTTGTTCAGAATACCAGTCGCACTGGTTATCACCACGCTACTGACGGTCGGAGAATCAGTGTCGCCAGTTAATGCGAAGTTGCTCGTTGCAACACTGGTGTTACCAGCAAGGTCGGTTTCCTTGACGTTGAACTGATACGTGGTGGCTCTTGCCACCGTGGCACTGAAGCTCCAGCTGGTTCCAGTTACTGTTGCAGATCCTAGTTCAGTGGTGTTGTCGTATACTTTCACACTAGATCCAGCTTCGTTGGTCCCGGAAAGAACAATTGTAGGATCATCGGTAGTGTCACCACTCGACAGTGCTCCCGTTACTGTGCCTACATTATCAGTTGCTGCACTCCAGGAAGCTGTTGGCGCCGCAGTGTCTGCTTTGTAGCTAGTGTTAGCCGACACTGCGCTGTGTGTGAGAGTGGCATTGTTACCAGCGACATCCTTAATTGTGCCACTATTCAAGGCAAGGACATTGGCTCCGATACTGATGCCATCTGAGTCATTATCTCCAGCTTGGATCGTATATTTGAACACCAGCGTTGTGCCTCCACTGCCGGACGTATATGTGGCGGTCTGGTCGGTACTACCCACAACAAAGGTGAGCGTCGGTGTGCCGCTTGTGTTGTCAATTATGACGGACTCACTGAAGTTAGCAGTCACTGATACCACGTCTCCAGGATTCAACAGGTTGTTCAGAATACCCGTCGCACTGGTTATCGCCACGCTACTTACTGTCGGATAAATGGTGTCGACCTCATAGTTTGCCGTTGTTGCCGTAGGGCCTGTATTACCGGCGACATCGGTGTAACTTGATGCCAGGGAAAGAATGTTGTTCGCATCATCCGTATTTGCGGTCGGCGTGAAGGTTCCAGTCCAGGTGGTATCGTCACTGCTGCTCATTGCCGAGAGAGTTCCATTGGCAACCGTGATGTCGGCAGCACTAGAAAAGGAGGCAACCTTCTCTGAAAAAACCAACGTTAGCGTCGGGGTATCACCAGCATTTAGTACCGTATCAGAGAGAGTGAAAGAGGTTACAGAAGGTGCCAAGGTTTCAACCGCATAGTTCGCAGTTGTTGCCGTAGGCCCAGTATTACCGACGGTGTCGGTGTAACTCGTGGCCAAGGAAAAGGTGTTGTTCGCATCTTCCGTATTGGCGGTCGGAGTGAAGGTTCCAGTCCAAGTCTTGTCGTCGCTGCTGGTCATCGTTGTGAGCGTTCCATTGGCAACAGTGATGTCGTCAGCACTGGAAAAGGATGCAACCTTCTCTGAAAAAACCAACGTTACCGTCGGGGTATCACCGGCCTTGAGTGCCGAATCAGAAAGAGTAAATGACGTTACTGAAGGATCGTTATCATCAACTTTATAGTTCGAAGTTACCGCCGCAGTGCCAGTATTTCCGACGGAGTCGGTATAACTAGTGCCCAACCATAACATGTTGTCCCAATCTTCTGTATTGGCGGTCGGTGTGAAGATTCCAGACCAGGTGATGTTGTTGTTGCTGGTCATTGCCGCGAGTGAACCATTGGCAACTGTGATATCGTCATAACTGGAAAAAGAAGCAACCGCCTCTGAGAAAACCAGCGTTACCGTCGCTGTGTCATTGGTCTTGAGATCTGTATCAGAAAAAGTGAAGGAGCTTACAGTAGGTGCGGTTGTATCAACAGTAAAGGAACTCATATTTAACGTTACAGAATTGCTGGCAGCATCAGTAACAGTAACTGTGCAGTCTGAGTAAGTCCCATCACTCAAGGACCTCAAAGTAATTGTTGTATTTCCATTAATAGCGGATGTAGTAACGGAAGAACATGATCCTCCATAGGTGATTGTTCCTGCCTGATCAGAAGAGAATGTGTAATTTGGGGTAGGGTCGTTATTTGGAGTTATTACTGCAGTTACTTCTGCAAGTGTTGCGGCAGCAGAATCTACTACAAATGATGTTATTGTTATTGAATCACTTACAATCCCTGATGCATTAGTTACGTTAATTGTACAATCCGAGTAGGTCCCATCACTCAAGGGAACCAAAGTAATTGTTGTATTTCCGATAATAGCTGATGTAGTACTTGAAGAACATGATCCTCCATATGTGATTGTTCCTGCCTGATCAGAGTAGAATGTGTAATTTGGGGTAGAGTCGTTAGTTGGAGATGTTACTATTGTTACTTCTGCAATAGTTGGTGCAGTTGGATCTAAGACAATAAATGATGAAAGTTTTAGTGAGCCGATTAACCAAATGTCTTCAGACTCAACAGTAATACTACAATCCGAATATGTTCCATTAACTAGAGGATCCAAAGTAATTGTATTTGCTCCTAGGCTTGCAACAGTTGTACTTGAAGAACATAATCCTGCGTATTTAATAGATCCAGCTATATTAGAAGAAAAAGTGTAATCTGGAGTGGTGTCTCTTGTTGGGGAATTTATTGCTATTAATTCTTTAAGTTCTAAAGAAAACACGGATGATTCATCTTTAAAACCTTCTTCACATGAATTGACGAGGAAGCTTAAAGTTATGAATAGAGAATAAATTAGAAAATGTTTCATTATTCTAAACTAACTTAAGTCTCAGAGTTTGTTTCAAAAGTCGGATATTCATATCTCAAAATCTGAGCATGTGCTTGAAGAAAAAATAGAGAACAGTTATTAATCATTAACAAGCTGAGTATCATCAATTATTATATCCAGATTTATGTCAAAAAAGCTTGTTTGGATATGTCTCAGATAAAATATTTCTGGAGATTTAGAATGTTTGGTTTAGGAATTTACATTTCTCCATTAGTCAAAAAGCAAGACCAATCCCCGTTACATATAGCCCTCCAGAATCATTGAAGTTACTCCAATAAACAGCGGTTGATTCAGATTCTAAGTCTATATATGCATACTTGATATATTTATAACCTAACAATATCTCAAATATTCCAAATTCGATTCCGAAAATACTATAGGCTCCGTAACCAAATACTTTTGCTGAGTTGTATATTTGACCATCACTTGTTGTTCCGATCAGTTCACCACTGTAAACTGAACTAAGACCGAGTGTAAGTGTATACTCATCACCGAAGGTATATGAAAGATCTAGCATTGTATTTTCTACATCAACTAATAAATCAGTAACTTCTGCTTCATATTTAATAACTGATTTTCCAATCCCTACGCCATCCCAGATAATCGATGAAGTTGAAATGCTAGATTCTTGAGTATCTGAAGTATATGTGCCTGATAAACCCCTAAATCTAATTTTTCGATTTTTATTAAGATTCGAAGTTTTTATTTTTTTAGATGAAGGATTTCTCCCATTCGAAAACGTTTCCTTTTGGGGCGAATAATCATTTGAAAACCATGAAGAATCATTTGAAAAATATGAAGAATTTGATCTAATCCTTTTCTCCATGCCATGACTAGTATTAGTCTTTTTCCCTTTAAAATCATAGATACTTTGAGCTAGAACTAGACTAGGATCATCTATAAAAATGATCAAACAAATTATAGTAATTCCGTATCTCAAATAAGACATATTGTATTAATAAAGCAACTGAAAATTTTAGTACTTTATTTTACTAGCACAATTTAGTCCTTAATTAGTCATATTATTAAATATTTTCATCTCAAAATGTAAAACCAGAATTGTTGATAATGTTGGTTTTAATTGCGTGGTGGAATTTAAGGAGAAGAGTAATCGTTATTTTCTTCACCTTTTACAAAAGTAGTAGTAACATTTCCGTCACTGTCCACGAATTTACGAAACCACACTAGCTATTAATGTTTGAACCATCAACAGTTATTTTCATTTTAGGAATTTTCCTTATTGCTGGACTGGCTAAAGGTATTATCGGGCTAGGACTCCCAACAATAAGTCTAGCCTTATTAACCATCGTAACCAATTTACCTACATCGATGGCTTTACTACTTGTACCGTCTTTAGTTACCAATATTTGGCAAGCCACTGTGGGTGGAAAATTTTGGGAAATTTTAATCAGGCTTTGGCCTTTATTCCTTACTGCGACCTTCACAGTATGGTTTGGGGTAATGGCTCTGTCAAGTGTTGAGCTCACACTTCTTTCAGCACTCCTTGGGGCTCTGTTAATGACTTACGCAGTTATTAATATCTCTGGAGTCAGACTTAATTTAAAAACTCGACATCAATGGTGGGTTGGCTCTTTGGTGGGCTCAGTAAATGGTATACTAACGGGAATGACTGGTTCATTCGTTGTCCCTGGTGTGTTTTATCTTCAGTCAATAGGGTTGAGTCGAGACATGCTGATTCAGTCAATGGGAATATTGTTTACAGTATCAACTGTGGCTCTGATTTCCTCTCTTCATGTTAATGAATTTCTTAGCTTAGAACTTGGTGTATTGTCTACCGTTTCTGTTTTTCCAGCCATTTTTGGAATGGTGATTGGTCAACGAATTCGGCAAGGATTATCAGAGAGAGCTTTCAGGAAGTTATTTTTTTTATTTATACTTACAATCGGTGCATATATAGTTGTAACTGCATTACAAAATTACATCTTTCCCATAAACTAGGGGCTGTCTCGGAAGGTTAATAAGCATGTTTTCTTTGAAAATCCTTTAGCGATTTTAGTCACTTCTTACAGACCTTGAGTAAACATAGCTTTTTTAAGTAAACTATTCAGCAAAAGAAGCATTCCTCCATTCTTCACTGGTTTTAATTATGGTATGATTTGGAACAGGATGGAGTAGTGGTATGGTGGAGGTGGGTCCACTATACATACCATCTAATCATTCCTATGATTCCTGCAGTTGCATAGAAAAATTGAAGGAACAATATTCCTTTATGTTTTCCAAAGTATGCCCAACTCCCAATTAAAACAGATGAAATAACTAGTAATGTGAAACCTATAAATTCAGCACCTATATTCATAGCAACAATCAATGAATATAAGATAGCAGTTGCAACTCCACTCCACTCTAAAATGTTTTCCTTATTTAACAAAGTTTTTTCCATAATGTTTGTAATCTATATTTTTCAATAAATTTGTCCATCAACTCTTCTCTTTAATTTTTATGGTCAATCATCTGTCATAGTTCCATAATGATATAGAATACAAGTTTTTTAACCAATCAGAGGAGAAGAAAGAAGAAGTAAGGAGAAGGAGATGAGTAGAAGGTGTTTCACTTGGTTTCTTATAAGTGGTTTAGGAAAACAGAAAATATACCAGAACTTGGTGGGGATTACAAGAATGTGGGGGTTTACTTGGTGAGGTGTGTGGAAGAGAGTTAATTATTCATCCTATGAAATAATGATAAATCCTTTTTTCTCTAACTCCCTTCCGATTCATTATGAAAATAGGAACTCTATTATCTCATTCCAAAAAGGTAATGAGAACCAGACAAGAACTAATATAATGATTAAAAAGAGTTTCCATTTCATTTTCATCAGTTATCATACTCCATAGACAAGTCACCATCTATTGTCTTTAAGGTAATGAATGATGTTTGTTGTGTAGTAGGTGAATCCTCTTTAGTCTCAAGGGTCCACCTATCTTCAGATAATCGTTTCCTTAATTCCCATACCTTCTTCAACATCATTTGGTCATTATCAAATACTTCTTCTCTTGGGAAAATAGACTTGTGTAGAAATAACCCATTAGGATTCTCTTCACCTTCAAATGTCTTTAAAACATATGTTTCACCTAACTGTCCATACTCAAGTCTTACTACCTGAATGATTTCCCTATTAGTCTTGGTAAAGTAAAGTTCGTTCATTTAACTTTGGATTCTTTGTTCTCTATTAGTGGTTTAGGAGAACGGAAAATATAACAGAACTTGATGAGGATTACAAGGAAGTGGGGGGATGGGGTCGGTAAATATGAGTATTTGACTTGGTGGTATTTTGAGAGGTTGTTTGTTTTAGAGTGTGAGTTACTTGGAGGTGTCTCTGACTCTGTGAAGAATTAAGTGGGGGATTACTTGGAGGTGTCTCTGACTCTGTGAGGGATTAAGTGGGGGAGGTCAATCACATAATTTAGTGTGTGACTGACTTTGCGAAAGTATTAGTGATTGAATTAGTTATGGTGTTATTTTATCTTCATTTAATATTTTTACTATTATTCTTCTGTTTATTATAAAGTAAAGGTTTTTACCCTTCCTCATACATTGGCAGATTATTTGTTATCTCATACCAAGGTGCTTTATGACTAACCCAAATATGTTTTGTTGGAAAAATATCGTGATTACCTTCGATACATCCTAATCTAAGCATTACATATTCTGGATTTTTTGCAGAAGTAGCATAAACGTGAGTACCACATTTTGTGCAAAAATGTCTTATCTTGCCTGGGGATGATTCATATTCTTCCAAAAAATTTTCACCTGATATAATAAAAAAACCTACTTTAGGCACTGCTGCACTAGAACCAAATGCAGATCCATTTATTTTACGACAAGTCTCACAGTGGCAAAAAACTGCAAATTTAGAATTATTTTTACTTTCATACTTAACTGATTCACAATGACATTTTCCTTTAATCATAATATACCTTTTTATAATTTAATTGTTAATGATTTAAAATATTTATAATAATTAACGATTACGAGGAATTGGAATATAAATTACTATTTTTAGTTTTTTCATTTGAATCCTCTGGTTTTAAAAATTTAGAAAATAATGCTCATTCTTCAATCTGATTGTATATGATTAAAGTAGAAGTTTCTATTTTGCAAGATATTTTTGCATAAAAGAAAGTGGGAGTTCACTTGGAGGTCTCTCTGACTCTTTGAAGAATTACGTGGGAGTTACTTGGAGTGTCTCTTACTCTGGAGGGATTAAGTGGGGGTTACTAGGAGTCCCTCTGACTCTGTGAAGGATTAGTGGGTGTTACTCACAGAGGATGATGGGGTTGGATCTTGTGAAGAGTATTAGGAATTCAATGGATTCTATTGAGTAATTCTTTTGTTCTCTTGATGGATTATTAGTGAGAAACCATTTCTTCTTCCTTTTTTCGTAATAGGGCAATTCCTTCTCTTTATTGTATTGCTACAAATCGATACACATCAGAAATGACTCCTGATGTTTTTTACTCTAAAATATATTTCTTTGAACTAAAGAATACTCACCCTTAACCATTGATTCGAACTCCATGAAATTAAGTAAGAAAATTATATAAGGAATGTTTATGAAAATGATAAGAAAAGTCACATCAGTCAGTTTGCTTGTGTCATTTATCGCAATGTCGACAAGCGGTACCATCATGTTAGTTGTTTCTAAACCATCATTTACGATGCAAATGCATCCGGTACATATATTGTTTGGACTCGTTTTAATAGTGTCAGTTTTGGCACATTTAACATTAAACTATAAATCACTTCTATTTTACCTAAAATCCAAAACACCAGTGTTGGTTTTGACGTTTTTGACGGTTTTGCTTGTGGTGGCGTACGGAGTTGCTCTAAACAAACAGATACCAGAAAACCTTGCATCGCAAATGGATGAAGCGGCGTTCGAGGCAGAGAATAGATAAATCGGTTTGTTTTACAAGAAATGGGAAGATTGTGGAGTTCCTCTGACTCTGTGAGGAATTAAGTGGGTGTTACTTGGAGACTATCTGACTCTGTGAAGGATTTGGTGGGGGGTTACTCACAGGAGATGATGAATAGGGAGATGATTCTCAGTTTAAATGTTCAAAGAATTCTTGAGAATTTACAGTTATTTCAAAAAAATTTAGTTCTAAATATTACTTATTAAATATTTTAATAGTAACAAAGTGTAACATTAATTGAATAATGTATAATCTATTAAACAATCAAATTTCTTTAAACTTTAAATATCTCAGTGGATTAACAATTTTCATATGTTTGTTAATTCTTATTATATTGCAACTGACATATCTATTTTAGATTAATCAGGAGACAGTCGTTTCTTCAATTTGAAAACGTAAAAATATATTAAATAACTTTTTATTATGACTATGAAAACGAAAATACCCCTTTGGATAAACATTTTGCAGTGCTTACTAATTCTTATTTTATTGCAACAGACATATTTATTTTATTTTGATCACGAAGCAGTCAGGTCTTCAGGAATAAAAATAGATGGAGTGCCCGATTTCAACCTTATTTATGAATTTGCAGGTAGGACTGTTACTATGGCAATTGTGTCGATATTTATCATGTATTCGCAAAATGTGAAATTATTTATTGTCATGTTTTTAATGAACCTATTACGAGAAATACAAGAAACAATTATTGACCCTCTTTTTCCTTTAACAACTGCTCCTCTTTCTCCGACAGGAGATTTAGTTGCTCATATTGTTATTGTGGTTATTGAACTCATTGCATTTATCAAATTATATAAAATATCAAAGGAGTTAAGAGGAAATGATGCATAAATATTATCTGAACTTAACATTGAGGGTATGATACTTTCTTTTTCCTTCTACCCACCTGTATATGATGTTTCCGTATTTGTCGTATTCTGTTCCGTTCCATATTTCACCATTCTTCCAACTCCCAAAATACTTCCATCCATTAGTTGAAATCAAGACACCAAGACCATTTGGAACTCCATTCTCAACATCACCTTCATATTTTGGTTGGAGTTTTTTACTTCCAATACTCTTCCAAACATAAGGAAGGGTTTTACCCCACCCATAAAGAGTTTCACCTTTGTGACTATTCCCAAACACAGGAGAAGACAGAAGAATGAGAGAGATGAGGATTATGAGTGAGTGTCTCACTTGGTTTCTTATAAGTGGTTTAGGAGAACGGAAAATATAACAGAACTTGGTTTGGAATACAAGGAAGTGGGGATTTACTTGGTGGGTTAATTAGTGGAAGGGAGTCAATTCTTCCATGAAACAAGGTTACAATTCCTTTTATCTCTAACTCCCTTCCTAATCCTTAGTTACCTAACTTATAAATTTAGTGGTGTTCACTAGGACTCCAAGATTTACCATCCTTTTCATAAAATGTTCTAATATCAACAAACATCTTTGTCACCATATAATCCCAATCTTTTGGAGGTGGATTCCAACTTCCAACTCTTTCCAAATCTTTATAATATTCTTTCCGAAGTCTGTCATTCAAATCTTGTGTTGTTCAATCTATCTTTGGTGGACCAACTTTACCTTGTGATTGGATTGAGGTGCGTGGTAAAACTGCGTATTTAAAAAATGAGAGTGTTGGTAATCTTGTTGGTTCTGAATCTAAATTCAGTGTCAGCTAATTAACTTTAGAACTCAACCTTCTGTAAAAACAATCAAACATGAATTCTATAATGGAAGAGAAACCAGTATCTATAACTGAGCAGAAAAGACTTTTAAACCAATTGCTACAATGTGCAAAGTACTCTAAAAATCCTCATGATTTATTAAAATTCGTACCTTCACTAAAAATTTCAATTCAAACTGCTGAAATCAATAGTAAGAAAAAGATGAATTCAGTAAAACAACTCGAACTATTCCCATCCAGAAAACAACTTGAACTCTTCCCAGATGATGTCGGCAGCATTGATAATTATGGGATAAGCCTTTGGATAAATAGAAATGTTGGTTTTGAACAATCTGTTTCAGTTCAGTAGTTAAAAATACCTCTATAAGTAGTCCTGTATGCTTGCTGAAGGGATTATTTTTTTATACATGTAATTATCTGAATTTGTCCTTTATAGTGCTTAAGAGACAATCTGAAAGTTATATAGGCTATTATAAAAAAGATACACATCCTGATCCTTAATGCTTTGGAATATTAGCTGAAAAAGAGAAAATATTCTCAATTAAATAAGCTTGCCCTGAGCACTAAATTACAAGACAGGTAAGAAACCACATAAAATCTAAAATTTTCATCAAAATTTTTTAATGAGAGGTGGCCAAGTGGATCAACAAAGATATGATATTGCTATTATAGGATCTGGCATCGGAGGTTCAATTCTAGCCACCATTCTATCAAAAGAGGGAGTGAGAGTTGTTGTAATAGAAGAAAGTCAACACCCCAAATTTGCTATTGGAGAATCCATGATACTTGAATCCTCTGAAATATTTAGACAACTTGCAGAAACATATGACATTCCCGAAATTGCCTATTATAGTTCTGAAAATTTCAAATCTTTAGTTGGTTCAGCGCATGGGATCAAGCGCCATTTTTCTTACATGTACCATAAAAAGGATCAGGAGGAAAATCCAGGCGAATTGATGATGGCTAATATACCAAAAGAACCCTATGGACATGAAATGCATATCTACCGACAGGACTGTGATTATTTTTATTGTGCTCTCGCAATTAAATATGGAGCAACCGTTATTCAAAATTCAAAGATCCAGGATTTAGAAATCGATCATTCTGGAGTTGAGCTTAAGTTAGCCAACGGGAAAACTATTCATTCCAGTTATGTTGTCGATGCAAGCGGATTCCGATCCATCCTAGCCAATAAATATAAACTGAGAAAATATGATTTAGAAACGCATTCAAGAGCAATTTTCACTCATGCTGTTAATGTTCCTAGCTTCCACAAAGTTGCTAACACACAAGAAGAATATGGAATTCCTTATTCTCTTCATGAAGGAACTCTTCATCATGTTTTTGAAGGAGGGTGGCTCTGGATTATCCCCTTTGATAACCATAAAGATACAACGAATCACCTTTGTAGTATTGGCCTATTGCTTGATCCTAGAGTTTACCCTGAAAGATCCGAACTATCTGCAGAAGAGGAATTTTTTGAGTTTATCCTGAAATTTCCTGGCATAAATAAGCAGTTAAAAAATTGTAAGAGTGTGCGTGATTGGACAAGAACAGGAAGAATTCAATATTCAACAAAAAAAGTAATTGGAGAAAGGTTTTGTTTACTTGGACATGCGGCTGGTTTTATTGATCCCCTTTTTTCAAAAGGGCTATATATCACACTTACAAGTATTCATACCCTTGCTCCCCAAATAATTAAATCTGTGAAAGAAAATAATTTTGAAACAGCCCGTTATCAAAACTATGAAGATACCGTCTTTAGGTTTATTGAAGCCAATGACAAACTCATAGCAAGAGCCTATAAATCTTTTACGGATTTCAGGGTGTGGAGAAAATTTGTTGTTCTTTGGGTGTTAGGTGCCTATCTCGAATATTTAAAGCTCACTCTTCTTAGATTTAAAGCTCATTACTCAGACAATAAGAGAGACATGTATTCATACTATTCGGAGATTGATCTGAGATTAGTAGGTGGTGGTTTTGAGAAATTTAATGAATTAGAAAAAAAGGTTTACGAAATTCTAGATTCCATCAATTTTGAGGACACTCAGGATGTCGAAGAAAAATCCCAGCACATTTTTAGTATTTTGCTAAAATCAGCATGGATACCGTTTGCAATTAGGCGTTACTTTGTTGAAAATCATCTGAACTCCAACCAATTCAATCTTGCTTTTCTTAAAAACAAAGGAGGGATACTTGGTACTACTGAATATCGAAGACATTTCTTTGGGGAATTACCAACTTTATGGCTTCTCAGAGAATTCTTTTATGAGAAGTATCGCTATTCAGCAGCTAATCTAAAGAAGAAAAAATTTAATGCATATGAAAAGTTTGATCGCTTTGTTCACATAGGAGAAACTGTTTGAGATTCCTATTAATATTGATCTTCATGCTCAAAATATCATTTGGCTGTGCTCCAAAATGCAGCTGAGTTTTGTTAAAATATGTACCTTCACTAAAAATTTCGATTCAAAATGCTGAAATCAATAGTAGGATAAAGAGGAACTCGGTAAAACAACTCGAACTACTTCCATCCAGAAAACAACTTGAACTCTTCCCAGATGATGTCGGCAGTATTGATAATTATGGGATAAGCCTTTGGATAAATAGAAATA
>ERZ1048686.1413-NODE-1413-length-18436-cov-6.591970_pt1 | contig 18436 bp, 22 predicted proteins | sample MGYA00383099_ERZ1048686 | MGnify/ENA primary metagenome ERZ1048686 (study PRJEB29581, sample SAMEA5548369) | metagenome | biome: marine; feature: coastal; material: water | depth 25 m | study: Short-term variability in the microbial, nano- and picoplankton... | reverse complement strand
GCAGTTCAGGTTCCTTGTCATACTGAATGATGAAGCTGTCATGGATGCACAGAACTGGAATGGTTATAGCTTTTCAATGTAACCGGCCTCAACCAACATCGCTTCAACATCTACAACTTTGCGTGGAATATGGAGACCATTATATTGGCTACCGACTGTGTAGGCATTTCTGCCTTTACTGAATCCAACACTGATGGATGGGTCTTTGAGCCACTTCACGTATAGGTCGAGAATGAGCACCCTGAGGCTTTCCCTTACCGTCCTCTTCGGCTTGTGATTACCTTTACGCTCTAACACCGACAATCCAGCTTCATCATACAACTGATCGCACAAGGCTTTGATCTCTGGTTGGTCCGACCATGTGTGAACATCCAGAGGTTCTGAGTTCCAGCGGTCAATCTTGGGAAGGTCATCTGTCATTGGCTCACCTCATTTTGCAGTCAATCCAACAGGTGTAACCCAATAAATCAATGCACGTCACATACGCCTAACTTGGTGAGACTACTGTCGGGCATACTCAGAAATATTATTGGTGAACAAAGGGCGTATCCGGTGTTTAGGTCACCCGAAGTATAGCGCCAGATCAGCACCAGGACCCGTATCAGATTGACTATCTTGCAGACCTAGCCTGTCGCCATGCCTTTGGTTTTTCAAAGGGCCAATTCCGTCGTGGGGACATATTTCCTCGTGGCATTCCGGTGCCCATATTCCCCAGTATGCTGAAATGCTGTTATCTTGTTAAGCCTGCTTGCCGCCTTTGTCGCCTCTTGTGCATGGCAAATAGAAATGGAGCTAAGACATTCCGATAAACAATGTCAGTGATGTACCTGATGGGTCGCCAACCAACGAACAATGAAAGTGACCGATAATAAGGCAGTCGCTGCCATACGGACACAAAGGCATCAACCCCCACGGTCACATTCCCACCTGATCTAGCATGTATCTGTTTAGCAGCCTGTTCTTCCGTAAGCCCCCAATCAGCCGCTGACTGCTCAGTAATTTTAACAAATGTCACATCATCACCCGAAAGACCCGCATAATGATTTATCTCTCTACGGCATATTGGACAGTCATCGTTGTATAACACTTCTAGCTTTGCCAATGTATATGCTCCGTTGTTGTTGGAACAGAAATAACTTGGTATTGATAAACTTCCAGTCTCCGCCATCTTCCGTCGGTGGATACTGCGACCCACACTCCCCTGCATCCGTAAGCCGACAGTGTCGTGTGAAAGCCATGTAGCTAGCTTTATGACCTTCACAGATGGACTGTATTAGTTCATGCGCTGCCGATTACTTCACCAGCATGTGCACTAACCATTGTCATTGGAAAGTCACTAGCTGCTGAGGCTCGGATTTCAGCAATTTTTGCACTAGCGGCTTCAGCTGCGGCTGCGTCTGAATAGTGGGTCACAACACATGAACTTAATTCACCTGTTCTCACCATTTGAACACCAGTAGCTCCAACAGACATAATCATAGGAAGAAACTTATCTCGTACAGCTGCAATTGTTTCATCTGACATGTCAGTCGAAGTCCAATGTGATATAGTAATAAATGCCATAGGGCTTTCCTTCCGTAATTTTTGAATAGGTGGAGGATGCCATTCTTTATCTGCAAAAGATAGTTTCGATACAAAGCCGTTTTTAACACTGAGACTGAGCGGCATCGTCAAGTTGTTGACCTTCGGTCAACACATGCCTAGCCCACTCAGATGATTGATACGATTTCCCGCTCCCGCCTCAAAGGCCACCATTTCCCGGCGCCAATAATTTCCCATGCGGTCTGGGCCTACCATCGCTTCGCCCTGAGTCTGCGCGACGTTGAGGATCTGCTCGCTGAGCGGGGTATTACGGTTAGTTATGAAACGATCCAGGCGTGGGTTGGGAAATTCGGCACCGGGATCGCGAAACGGATCCGCGCAAAGCGCGAACGACCCAGTGATAAATGGCATTTGGATGAAGTGGTCACTATGATCAGAGGCGTAAAGCACTGGCTTTGGCGTGCAGTAGACAGCAACGGCCTGATTCTTGATACCTTGGTCCAAGCCCGACGCAACACGCGCGCCGCCAAACGGTTTATTTCCAGGTTGATGTCCCGCTGGGGCAAGCCGCGCGTCATTGTGACGGACAAGCTCCGCAGCTATGATGCTGCATTGCACTAACTTTCAAATTGGACCACTCAAGTGGGGCTGCTCAAGGTGAGAGCGCTGACAACATAGAAATATTATTGAACAATAGGTGATTCATGGCAATTCCAGACACGCTCGCAGCGCGCCTTATAGAAACGATAAAAGAAAATAATCTGGGTGGCAGTTTTGTAATGCTCGGCCGTCAACGTTGGGTCGGGAAACGCCGTAAACGCTCTGCTGCACTATTTGAAGAAATTCTGGAACGGTATCTGCCAAATCTGAATGAGGGGGATTTAGCTAATGAAGGCGATGAATATGCGGAGCGTTTCTTTGAACATCTAGGTTTTTCATCAGTGGATTCTATGGATTACTCTGATTTCGAGAATGCTTCAATCATTCAAGATCTCAGTGGAAAGATTCCTAAAAAAATTAGAGAAAAAGTTCGATGTAATCTACGATGGTGGTACATGTGAGCATATATTTGATCTGCCCACCGCGTACCGCAACATTAACAAAATGTTGAAGCCTGGTGGTGTACTGATTGGTCACTCGCCTTGTAACAATTGGGTGAACCATTCTTTCTATCAAATCAATCCTGAGATGGTGTACGGTTTCTGGGAAAGTACGCTTGACTATGAAGTCCTGCATTGTTCTTTGCAGCCCCTGATGCCGATGCATGCGCGCAAAGTTGTGACGACTACAAATCCTAATATCACGGGCAAGCGACCGCGTTTGTCAGGGCCTTTGGCTGATGGTGGAATTATCCTGAATTATGCGGTTCGAAAACCCTTAAAAAGTGCAAAGAGCGGCGAGAAGGTTTATCAAACAGACTATCAAAACCGCTGGTCGGAGGCCGTAGAATAAAGCTCTAAATTGATCAGTTAGATCATAGTGTTTTTCTATTATCACTTCGCTTACTACCGCAAAATGACACTGTTTACTTATTCTGACTCTAAGGGCGTAACGTCCTCCTAAGGCCAAGGAGCGTTCAAGTGACCAAATTACTGTCCGTCGTCAGGTTTTTTGGCACCAAGAGCTGCTTAAATTAAGAGAGAGTTCGGCTCATCTGGTTAATGGCATTATGCGTCGCGTTTCGAATGTCTTTCGTTTGATCCTTTCGCGTTGTTTTAGAATGGCTTTGTCACGCCCGAAGTAGGCTTCGGCCGGTGTGACGTCTACCTTGGCCGCGATAAAGCCATTCTCAGAGAAAGAGAAAAGATCAAGAAACAGACGATCAGACTACGTCGCTTGCAACGCGACTGACATACAGCAACTTTTCGACATACAAGCGCATTTGGCGCAGTTCTATATCGTTGCACACACTAACATTTGCCCAGCAAACTTGTCAGCCAGCGCTGCTTTGCGCTAGGCCCGTTTGTCGCGGGGCATTTTGGCAATGCCATATGCTTTGCGCGCTGTGACCAAACGCAGATCTTCGGGGTCCATCCCAAGGCTAAGAATGGTGGTGCGATCATAGCGATCTTTTGCATCATCACGGTCATATTTTGTGCCAAACAACCGATCAATCCACCCCATCCCAAAGCTGACATGAAACGTAGCATCATGATCATTAAAGTGGTGGCGCAAATGGCTGTATGTTACTTTCTGCCCGAACCAGCCCTTGGGCACATCGAGGTGCGCCAGTGTGTGGCAAAATTCATAGAAGATAAACGCGCTGACAGAGCCAAAGAAGATCGCGACAGTCGGAAAGATGATCGCGGCTTTTAGCCCGACAAATGGCCATAGGACAATGATGTGCAGCGCTGTGGAAATGACCCCAAAGCGCACAGCATACCAATGGTCATCGCCTGTGAAATATTCTGCGTTATTGGGAAATTCGTGGTGCGAGATGTGGCTGCGATACAACTCGTTAAATTGCCCTTGATCGGTCGGTGGTTCGCGGTGCAACAAAAAGCGATGCATAACGTATTCAACGATGAATTGTAACAATACGCCGTAAGCCAGAGCAAGCAGCAGCCAAGGCATGAATTGTGTGATGAACAATGCCAAACCCAGCAGCCAAAAAGGGGCCAGTCTGTGGAGGCTGCCCATGTTCAATAAAACCCTTAGCGTTGCGATCATTTGAAATGTCCTTGCTGTTGTTCAAATGCGACAGGGTAAACCGGCTGCGATCAAGCAAAACCTAACGTCATGTTTAACATGAAGTTTGAGAAGCAAAGCAAGATTTGCGGCACACGCTCAATGTGCTTGCTGCTGCGTTCACGAAGTTGAATTTCCGGTGCGCTGTGACTGGAATAGTGTCTGCAAACACTTGCTGGGGTGCAGTGGTGCAAAGCGCCAGTGCCAGTGTCCACTTTGAAATAAGCCTTCAAAGTACACTAGTTTTCATAATATGTTCTATCATAGATATTTTAAAACGAGATTATTTAAGTGCCTAGCCCTCTGAAGCAAAAATCGCCTAATCAGGCCTCAGGATAAAGTTGTTAATCTAACAGAGCCATTTAGAGCGCTAATTCTTGGCGTTATACTTTTGACATTAGCAACCCCTCGATTGCCGACTTGTCGAAATCCTGAAAACGATTCTGATCCAGCCCGAACCAATTGGCCAACACGACGAACAACCGTGGCCGTGGTGTAGAGCTAGGCATCTCGTCCAACTCGAGTGATGGCATGACCTCACTAAACGCAACGGTCATCGCTGACCGTGTTGGCAACAGCACACGTAGAAGTCTGCAGCTCAACCTTGAGCACAAGTTCCAAGCAGAGCGATCAAAAGCATAGAGCAAGGGGGAGGGTCATTGGCTGCCCCTTTGTCATTACAGTGTCATGAGCCAGAGCCCTTAATCGGGACCGCTTTTAGGACCACTTCGTCCAATAGCGCACCCGAAGCGTCACAGATAAGCGGTCCAGATGGCCTTGCAACCAATAATCTGTGTCGTGATAGTCTGGAGCACAGTGGATGATCCGATCTCAAAGCTCCCCAAATACGTCTTCCGGCGGGCCAATGGCTCGTGCCGGTATAAGCGCAACGTGCACAAAGCACTGCGTGAGTTGATTCTCAAGGCGACGGTGTATCGCCAGCTGGGGTATAGCTACGATGAGGCAATCAGGAGGCTTCCTGTGGTCCATGCTAAGGTGGAAGCGTTGTTCGACCAAGAGCGTAGCACACCCAACAGTGTTCGCGCTAAGTCCATTGTCCGTGAGCGCCTGGACGAGTGGCACGCAGAGGTGTTTGCCGACGGGGTGGTTGATCCTGAGTGGGATGTCACAAATGATTTCCGGGAACTTGCTATAGAACTCGAGGGCAGCACACCGCCCGAAGTGGTACGCCAGGTCGGCAGTGCTCGACTGTCTCCAGAGCCAATGACCCTGCATAAGGTCCTATCTGACTACTACGCCTACAAATGTGACGACAGTGTTGGCGACAAAGCCCTCAAGACCCGTATGGCACCGAACTCAGTTCTGCGCACCGTTGGGTTCATCAAGGCGGCCATGAACCATGTGATCATCGAGAACGACCTGGAGCAGCGTAACGTATTCCAAGGGATCAAGATCAAGGGTGCCGGTGCCAGTAAGGATGACCGCTTGCCGATAAGTGATGACCAGCTGGAGATGCCGCTGCCGGAGTATCAGGGAAACCCCACAGCCTATGCCCTGCTTGTTAGCCTGGCAGATACGGGGGCACGGCTTGCTGAGGTTGTAGGGCTAGAAGCACAAGACCTCGACCTAGCTACGGGGTGCCTGCACATTCGCCACAACAGCCTACGACGCCTCAAGACCAAATCATCAGACAGCAGCAGGTTGGGCTCTCAGATACCGACCCAATCTTCCCACAGTAGGCCCGACCTCGGGGCAGTGATGCAGCCTCCGCCATGCTCATGAAGCGGCTAAGAACTCAGATCAGCGATCCTAAGGTAACCATCCACGCCCTACGCCACCGTATGAAGGACAAGCTGCGCAACACCGGCTGTCCTGAGGTTACTCCATGGCCATCCTAGAGCACAGCACCAACAAAGTCGCTGCCAAATGGAGCATATGGAGCGGGTGTGGGAGGAGTGATGGCGAAGTAGACAAGTGGTGGGTCAGAGCAGACCCTCAACCAAAGTGCAGCGAATGGCAGGAAAGAGCCCTGTGTTACAAAACTTCGTTGTCGATTTTTAAGGTCTTTGGTAGCTAAATAGGATGACCTTGGACTCCAAATTTGCACCAAATGAAAGTATTGCCCAAATACTGCTCCCATTGGTAATTGATGTGACCGATGACGCGTCGCATGATCTTTCACACACCCTGCGAGTATGGCGAAATGTTCAAGTACTTACAGCACAAGAAGGTGGAGACACAGCCGTTCTGACGGCAGCGACACTGCTTCATGATTGCGTAGATGTCCCCAAAAATTCACCGCATAGATCGTCCGCTTCTAGCATGGCCGCCCAGAAGGCCATTGAGATATTGACCCGCGTTGATTGGCAACAAGATAAGGTTCAGATGGTGGCCCACGCCATTGAAGCGCATAGCTTTTCAGCAAACGTTATACCAACGACCCTAGAGGCGAAAATACTGCAAGACGCGGATAGGCTGGATGCAATCGGCCACATAGGGATAGCTCGGTGCTTCTACGTTTCAGGGCGACTTGGTCGTGCAATTTACGACCCCGAAAATCCCGATGCATCAAACCGTGAGTTGGACGACGCAAAATATGCGGTTGATCATTTTTACACAAAGCTCCTGCAATTGTCTGGGTCGTTTCAAACAGAAACAGGTAGCCAGTTGGGCGCGGAACGACACAAGATAACGAGAGATTTCTTGAACGGCTTACTCGATGAGGTTTCTCTCAGCGGTTCCCCGTTTTGAGCAATTGTTCAGTGGTCGCTAAGTCCGCATTGCTGACATACGCCACTATGCTAAAAACTCACGCACCTCATCCCCAAACCAACCCAACAATAAAACGCGTACGGAGGGCCTATAAGCCGGATTTTGTCCAATGCACGGCTCTCGACGTGCACATAGATGACCATTCATCTTAGCCCGCAGTTACCTACGCGCCTCTAGCTGCCAACCCGGATGCCTCAGGCTAAAGTGTCCCTGCGTGGATATCGATTGCTCGATCACACCCGCGCGGCATCCCTATTTGGCATTGCTCCCGGTGGGGCTTGCCGTGCCGGTCCGGTTACCCGTCCCGCGGTGCGCTCTTACCGCACCGTTTCACCCTTACCCGCGCCGAAACGAAGGCGGTTTCTTCTCTGTGGCGCTATCCCTCAGGTTACCCTGGCCGGGCGTTACCCGGCACCGTTACTTCATGGAGTCCGGACTTTCCTCTCAAACAAGCCCCCCGAAAGGAGCGCCGTCCAAGCAGCCATCCAGCCTTCCGTACGCAAGCCTGCGCCTAACTTGCGCCACCCAATGGGTCAACCGCGAATTGCGCCGCCAGTGACGCTGCATCGCGCCGATCCGCCAAACATTCGGCCCCATCGCGCCAAGGGGCAAAGCGTTGGCGAAACGCGTTCAAGCACGGCTCCACACCAAATTCAGCTACACCATAGCCCAGCGCCGTTAAACTTTCCGCTAAAGGCAGATCCTCACCCCAAGTGGGCCAAACAGACAAGTCCTGCACCGCCAAACGGCGCCAATCAAACCGCCCGCCGGGATCAAACTTACGCAAAGGGGCCAAATCAGAATGCGCGATCACATGATGGGCAGGGATCTCCCAACGAGCCAAAATTCCACCTAGCAGATCTTCCAAAGCATCCATCAACGCCGCCGAAAACGGGGAAAACCCATCGTTATCCAGCTCAATCCCGATAGAGCGTGAATTGATGTCATCGCACTCGGCCCAGCGCCCTGATCCCGCATGCCACGCGCGCGCAGCTTCATCGACCAGTTGTGTCATAGCCCCATCGCGGCCGATCACATAATGCGCTGAGACTTCCTTTTCAGGATCACACAATGTGCAAATCGCATCCTCGGCGCTTTGCATCGCGGTATAGTGGAGCACCACCATATCAGGTTTGGAAATGCCACCCTTGCGCGGCCCACAATTGGGGGATGGGCGCTGTTGAACCGCGCCCATCAGATTTTAGCCACTGACCGCATTGCGAAACGGTGCCGGATCCCAAGCGCAAGCAAATCCGTCGCCATCAGGGTCCATGCCCTTGCGATCCTTTTGTGGACCGCCCTGCGCCATAAACGCCTGCTGTGCTTGATCTTGCGAGGCAAAGCCAGAACACGCGCGCTGATACTTGCGCTCCGCGTTAAAGCCGTTGCGACGATAGACGCGCTGACCCTTAGCGTTCTTCGCAGCAATCGCAAAAGCTACAATATTCGGCTCGCCATTACCCTGACGTGTTGGCAAAGCTGTCGGCTGGATCACTTGGAACTCTTGTTGGTTCTGCGCACGTTTCGCCGCGTCCCCTTCGATAGAACGTTGGCCAGAGACTGCGTTGAAATCATTCTCGGCACTGATGCCACCCGCGCGCAAAACGGGTGCTGCGTTGGTTGGACTTGCATCAACTGCACCGCCCGCATTCGTCGCTTGCGCAATGCCAGAGGCCGCTGCAGGTGCAAGCGTTTCAGAGCTCACCGCTTGAGGAGGTGGCAAAGCCCCGCCCCCATTCAGCGCCGCATCGCGCGCCGCTTGCTTTTGTTCGAACTCTTTGTAATCGCCAAAGCCCACGCCCGCGCCACTGTTAGGAATGGTCGGACTACAGGCCGCGAGTGCGCCCAGCGCCGCGAGCGATAAAAGGATGCGTTTCATGTTACGGATTGCCTCGTTGCTCTCTTTTCTCGCCGTTTACCACCATTTGGCGGGTTTTGCTACAAATCCCGCCGCCTGCTCCAGCGCGTAGGCGGTATTTAGCAGATCACCCTCTTCCCATGGCTTACCAATCAGTTGCAGCGCCAGAGGTAGACCTTTGCTGTCCAAACCGGTCGGAACCGCAATGCCCGGCAAACCCGCAAGGTTCACGGTGACGGTAAAGACGTCATTCATATACATTTGCACGGGATCCGCGTCTTTCATTTCGCCAATGCCAAAAGCCGAACTCGGCGTCGCAGGCGTCAGGATTGCATCGACGCCAGCAGCAAACACATCATCAAAGTCTTTCTTTATTAGCGCTCGCACGCGACGCGCACGGTTGTAATAAGCGTCATAAAAACCAGCGCTTAGCACGTAAGTTCCGATCATCACACGGCGCTGCACTTCAGGGCCAAAGCCTTCTGCGCGCGTCTTTTCATACATCTCCGTTATGCCGTCGCCAGCCTCCAAAGTCGCGCGGTGCCCATAGCGCACACCATCATAACGCGCGAGGTTCGAAGACGCCTCCGCAGGCGCAATCACATAATACGCAGGCAAAGCGTATTGCGTGTGCGGCAGCGAGATATCAACGATCTTCGCGCCCGCATCTTTCAGCATCGCGGTGCCGTCCGCCCAAAGCTTTTCGATTTCGTCAGGCATGCCGTCCATACGGTATTCTTTCGGGATTCCAATGGTCTTGCCCTTGATATCGCCCGTAAGCATCGCTTCAAAATTCGGTACAGGCAGATCGGCGCTGGTGCTGTCTTTTTCGTCATACGAACACATGGCTTCGAGCATGATCGCCGCGTCGCGCACATCCTTGGTCATCGGCCCCGCTTGATCCAAGGAAGACGCAAACGCGATCGTGCCCCAGCGTGAACACCGTCCGTAGGTCGGCTTGATCCCAGTGATGCCTGTGAAGGCCGCAGGCTGGCGGATTGAACCGCCTGTGTCTGTACCTGTCGCCGCCAAACACAGATCCGCCGCAACCGCAGATGCAGACCCACCAGATGATCCGCCCGGTGTCAAATCCGTGTCATCATTGCCGCGACGCCAAGGGTTCACCACATTGCCGTATACGGATGTCTCGTTCGAGGAGCCCATCGCGAACTCGTCCATGTTCAACTTACCGAGCATCACCGCGCCCGCATCAAACAGGTTTTGGCTGACAGTGCTTTCATACTCAGGCTTGAACCCGTTCAAAATCGCAGAGGCCGCCTGTGAAGGCACCCCTTTCGTGCAGAACAAGTCCTTAATCCCAATGGGCAAACCACACATGGCCGGCGCATCGCCGCCCGCAATCCGCTCATCTGCGGATTTGGCCTGCTCAATTGCGATCTCTGGCGTGTGATGCACAAACGCATTCAACGCGCCCGCGCCCTCGATCTCTTTCAGAAAGGTCTCGGTCAACTCGACCGATGTGGTTTCACCGCTACGCAACGCATCGCGCGCGCCTGCCAGAGTCATTTTTGTAAGATCAGACATTATTCAACCACCTTCGGAACCGCGAAAAACCCTTCGCGCGCATCTGGCGCATTCTTGAGCACTTTTTCCGGTTGATCGCCGTCCGTCACCACATCCACACGGCGCTTTAAACGCTGCGGGGTCACTGATGTCATCGGCTCTACACCCTCAACATCGACCTCATTCAATTGCTCGATAAAGCCAAGAATATTGGTGAATTCCTGGGCCAAAGCAGGCAATGCCTCAGGCTCTACTTTGATACGGGCCAATTTGGCCACGCGCGCCGCAGTTTGTTCATCAATTGACATCAAGCAAGTCTCCGCAAAAGCATGTTGCGCTAGCGTTTAGCGCCCACGCGCGCCGCTCGCAAGGGTGCCGCCGCCACCACACAAATAAACCTCGCATAAACCGAAGATCTTGCACTTTATCTTGCCCTTTACACTCAAATCCCTCACCCTTCCCCATCAAGCACACACACAGGAGCAACACGGTGAAAATCATCCCCCTTGGCCATTCCGGCTTTCGTATCGAGATCGAAGATCAAATCCTTCTTGTTGATCCATGGCTTACAGACTGCCCTGTATTTCCTGAAGAACGTCGCCAAGATGCGATAAAGGATGCGACACATGTTCTGATCAGCCACGGCCATCTCGATCACTGCGCGGATGGCTTCGAGCTAGCCAAGGAACTCGATATACCCGCGGTAGGCATCTACGATCACATGGGGATCATGGAGGCCAAGATGGGCATCAAGACCGTGGGCTTTAACAAGGGCGGCACCGTGCAGCTTGGCCGCGTCGCCGTCACAATGGTCACCGCCGCGCATTCCAGCACGTATACATCCGAGGATGGCCCGATGTATGCGGGCACGGAAAGCGGCTTTATGATAGCGGGCGAAGGCAAGGTGATCTATTTCAGCGGCGACACAGATGTGATGATGGATATGGAGCTGTTCGAGGACCTGCATCATCCCGACATCGGCATCCTGTGTGCGGGTGGACACTTCACCATGGACATGACACGTGCCGCCTATGCGGCCAAGCGTTTCTTTAACTTCAGCACCGTGATCCCCTGTCATTACAACACTTTCCCGTTCCTTGAACAAAGCGCGCAACCGATGATCGACGCGGTCCCAAATGCGCGCGTGATCGAACCTGAGGTGATGATCCCAATCATTCTTTGAATACCCACTCCAGCATACCCATAAGATGTTTCGACTGGCAAAACACTTTTTAAAGATGTATTTTTCCGCCTAGCCTTTATGTATATTGTTTAAATTATAGGTGCTGCTGCTAGGCTTTATTTTCTTGTCCTCCTCGGCCTCGCCTCTGGAGCAATGTTTGTTGCTGACACACGCTACGGCGCGGACGACGATACACTGTCTGGAAACGACGGCGACGACTTTGTTGCGGGCGATGATGGCAACGATAGCATCCTTGCGGGCGCAGGCGATGATCTGATCTTCAACTCAGATCACGGCCGTCTGTTCGGCGATGAAGGGGCTGACTTATTGGTCGGCGTTGGACCGGGCGAACTACTCGCCTCCGGCGGTGACGACGACGACGACCAGATCACTGACACGGAGCAGATCCAAAGCGGAATGTTCTTCGATGGCGGCGATGGCTTTAACCAGATCTTTGCAAGCGATGCGGGCAACAGCACCATCGTAGGCGGCGATGATTTTGATCGCATCTATGTCGCGGGCGGCACTGGCAACTTTGTCGATGCGGGTACGGGCAGTGACAGCAATGATGACATCATCGATTATGGCGAAACAACACTCTACAGTTGCGACGGTCTCGGCTTTTATTCTTTGGCAGCAGATCAAACAAATCTCGTGTCCACCTTGCAAGACATTGACCTTGAAGAAGATGCCATCATCATCTTGCTTGATCAGTCAGAGATCGACCTGCAACCAGACCGCGACGATATAATCTACAGCATTGATGCGACTGGGGAATACAACACTCTGTCCTACACACACACGAATGGGTTCGTAGAAGTCGTCGCGCATATACCGATCTCTATCGGAACGGCGGAAGATATTCAAAACAATCTGGTTATCGACTTCTGGCCTGCAAGCATCGAAAATCCTGACAGTGATCTCGCATCTGCCATCGCAAGCTTCACACGGCCAGACGTCACGGTCACGTAACGGCCCAGCACAACTGTTGGATCGAACCGCAAATGCGCCTCTCAAAGCGGGATTACACCAAAGGTAAACGCAAGTGCCGTCGGAAAGCTTTTAGCAAATCTTCAGCGGGTACTACGCCCCCTATCACGTGAACTCGTTCGCCCTCGCCTTTGAAGAGCACAAGCGTCACATGTGGCAGGCCTTCACGCGCTTGGGCGGCGGCCCCTTCATCGGTTCTAATGTTTGCAACGTGGTAATAAACTGAGGATTCATCGACTTGCTTGAGGGCGCGTCGGGGTTATTTTTGCAAGGCCGCACACATACTGCGTTGCGGGTCATGGATCTGTAAAATGACAGGTTTGCCTTGGCCAATGACGCTTAAGTCCATTTCCGTTAACTTGGACTGAAAATCCAATGCGAACGCAGCGCCCCCTCAAACCAAGCTACTTAAGCGAATACTCCCGCAGCATATATCCGCCCGCATAAATCTTTTCAGCTTCTATCTGCAGCACGACTCCCTACGCATGGGCAAATAATGCTGTGCCGGACCCCAACAAAATAGGTGCGCGCTTTAAGCAACGTCGGTCGATCTCCCCCATTTCAGGCAAGCGGCCCGCGAACTGGCCACCACCGCACAAAAAAATCGGCCCCGAAGCGCTTGATCGAAGCGCGTCAATCCGCTCGCGGGTGATGTGGGACCAAACCTCCGCGTCGCTTTTCACGGGAGCGTAAAGGCGATTGAGACCACCACGCAGCACATCGGCGCATATAGTTTTTGATCGGTTTTCATTCCGGATTGATAGCCAACCTCGTAGATTTTTCGCCCCATCAACGCACATGAATATCTCGTTAAACACGCACGACAATCATCGACTACAGCGCCCTCATGGGCAAAAACAGACACGTCCCCGTCAGGAACAGAAATATAGCCAACGATAGAAACAGCGACGTCATAAATAATCGGATGCATAGAATGCTCCTGCCATTAAGATCAGCCAATGCCCTTTTGTTAGGACGGTGAAGGTTAGACGATCTTGATCATTGGCAGCGCACTTCTTTGGATTGGGAAGATGACACCCAAAAAATCGGAAATAAAAAAAACCCTGCCGTCACTTACTCCGGCAGGGATCTCTAGGTGCCGCTGGGGAGAACAGCGAAGTCTTCAGCTCTATTCGGCAGCGGTGGCCGACGGATTATTCGGATGTGTGGTCCAGTTGGCATAGTCCTTTTCGACCACACGATCAGTGCGTGGATCAACCGCGCCGACGGGCATTTTCTCCATCGTGATACAAGTCTCAACAGGGCAAACATTCACGCATAAATTGCAGGCCACGCATTCTGCATCAATCACGCTGAACACGCGGTCCTCGGACATGGCGATCGCCTGATGCGAAGTATCTTCGCAGGCCGCAAAACAGCGCCCGCAGGAGATACAGAGGTCCTGATCAATCTTCGCTTTCGCAATATAGTTGAGGTTCAGATACTGCCAATCCGTCGTGTTCGGCACCGCCATACCCACGAAATCAGTCGTATTCTCATAGCCCTTCTCGTCCATCCATTGGCTTAGGCCCGAAATCATCTCCTGAACGATCTTGAACCCATAAGTCATCGCCGCCGTGCAAACCTGCACATTGCCACAGCCAAGCGCCATGAACTCCGCCGCGTCGCGCCATGTGGTCACACCGCCAATGCCTGAAATGGGCATGCCCGCTGTTGCCTCTGCGCGCGCGATCTCGGACACCATGCTCATCGCAATCGGTTTCACCGCGGGACCGCAATAGCCCCCATGGGTGCCTTTGCCATCAATCGACGGCTCTGGCGACATGCTATCAAGGTTCACAGAGGTGATTGAATTAATTGTGTTAATCAAACTAACAGCATCCGCACCACCCGCACGCGCTGCCGCCGCTGGTTTACGCACATCGGTGATATTGGGCGTCAGCTTGACGATCACGGGCTTCGAATAATATTGCTTACACCAGCGTGTGACCATCTCGATATACTCGGGCACTTGGCCCACAGCCGCACCCATGCCGCGCTCGCTCATGCCATGCGGGCAGCCGAAATTCAGCTCGATCCCATCCGCGCCCGTGTCCTCCACCAGCGGCAAAATCGCTTTCCACGCCTCTTCCTCGCAGGGCACCATCAAGGACACGATAATAGCGCGATCTGGGTAATCTGCCTTCACGCGCTTGATCTCTTCAAGGTTGATAAACAGATCGCGATCCGTGATCAGCTCGATATTATTCAAGCCCAGCAAACGCCGATCCGCACCATAGATCGCGCCGTAGCGCGGTCCGTTCACATTGACCACAGGCGGCCCTTCAGAGCCAAGCGTCTTCCAAACAACCCCGCCCCATCCAGCTTCAAATGCGCGGCGCACATTGTATTCTTTGTCCGTCGGTGGTGCAGAGGCGAGCCAGAAAGGGTTCGGGCTTGTTATGCCAATAAACGTCGTTGTGAGATCCGCCATCAGGATGCCCCTCCCATCAGGTTCGAATGAATATCCATCGCCGCATCGCGACCCTCAGCCACAGCTGTCACCGTCAAGTCATCGCCTCCAGACGCACAATCGCCCCCGGCCCAAATCCCCTTAACAGAGGTTGCACCAGTGCCCGAAACTTTGATCTTGCGCCCCTCTAGGTCGGGCAAGCCCTCGCCTTGCAAAGTCTGACCAATCGCACGAAACACTTGATCTGCCGTCAAACGCACCGTCTGACCCGTAGGCTTTAGATCATCATCCGTATATTCAAACTCCACCTCGCGCACAGCGCCATTACCATGCACTGCCTTAGGCGACGCATTAGTAATAATCCGCACGCCCTTGGAGGCTGCCAAGTCCTGTTCATACACACTCGCGTTCATCCGCGCGCGTGATCTGCGATAGACCAGCGTCACGTTCAAAGCCCCAAGTAGTTTTGCCTGCACGGCCGCATCAACCGCCGTCATACCGCCCCCGATCACGACGACATCACGCCCGATCGGCATAGCTCCTAAATCATTCGCCTGACGAAGCTCCGCAATGAAATCAACGGCATCCGTGATGCCATCCTTGTCGTCTCCATCAAGGCCAAGTCCGTTCACACCGCCAAGGCCCATGCCCAAAAACACGGCGTCAAAATCACTTTTGAGCTGCGCCAAGCTCACATCGGATCCAAGCCCGACACCTTGGTTCATAACAATACCGCCAATTTGCAAAAGCCAATCCACCTCTTTGGCGGCAAATTCATCAGTGCTTTTATACGCGGCAATGCCGTATTCGTTCAGCCCCCCAGCCTTCGCACGCGCATCATGTAGCGTCACATCATGGCCCAACATCGCCAAGCGATGCGCGCAAGCCAGCCCCGCTGGTCCCGCACCGACAACCGCGACACGTTTGCCCGTCGTTTCAGCACGCACGAAAGGATGCACGCCTTTGGCCATCAAACCATCCGTCGCATAGCGCTGAAGCTGGCCTATCAAAACCGGCTTGCCCTCAGCCACTTCGCGCACACAGACCTCTTCACACAGCGTTTCCGTCGGACAGACCCGCGCGCACATACCGCCCAGAATATTCTGGGTGAGGATCGTTTTCGCCGCTGCATCCGACGTACCCGTGGCGATCTGGCGAATAAACAAAGGGATGTCGATATCCGTGGGGCAGGCCGTCATGCAAGGCGCGTCATGGCAAAAGTAACAGCGATCCGCCGCCACCAAAGCCTCATGATCATCCAGCGGTGCATGCAAATCCGCAAAATTTGCATCGTACTGTTTGGCACTCAACCGCCCTGTTTGTATCCCCTGAGCTAGCATATCTGCTGGCATGGACCTCTCCTCGTGACATTTGCTTTCGATCAGGTTTGCAGGGTTTGATTTTTTTATCAACTGGTAAAATTTAAATCATGATATTTTTCACGTCCCACTTTGCCTTGCTCCTGTGCCATGCGGACGCTAACCAAGGGTTAAAAGGTCACAATATGAAGAAACAAGATATGAACCGCGACTGGATCGCCACGGCGCAAACGCTCTCCTATGCTCTCCCGCTTTTGCAGCGCTATGATGATGCGACGGTTGTGATCAAACTTGGCGGTCATGCGATGGGCAGTGACGCCGGCATGGAAAGCTTTGCACGCGATGTTGTGCTCATGCAGCAGGTCGGTGTGAACCCGGTTATCGTACATGGCGGCGGACCGATGATTAACGCGATGCTGGAGCGCTTGGACATTCAGTCCGAGTTTGTGAACGGCAAGCGCGTTACCGACGCAGCAACAGTCGAAGTCGTTGAAATGGTGCTTTCGGGCCGTGTGAACAAACGCATTGTGCAGGCAATCAACGCGGAAGGAGGCAAGGCCGTTGGCCTCTCCGGCAAAGATGCGAACCTGATGATCTGTGATCAAACTGATCCTGATCTCGGCTTTGTTGGCACTCCCTCAGAAATGAATCCTGACTTCCTGCGTGGCCTTGCGAAAGACAATATCATCCCCGTGATTGCACCTTTAGGAACAGGTCGAAACGGTGAAACGTTCAACGTCAATGGCGACACAGCCGCAGGCGCGATTGCGGCCAGTCTCAAGGCGGATCGCCTGTTGTTGCTCACCGATGTGGCAGGCGTCAAAGACGGCACGGGCGAGGTGCTCACCGAACTCACCGCCGCCCAGATACGCGCTTTGACGGCGGATGGCACGATCGCGGGCGGCATGATCCCGAAGACCGAAACCGCGCTCACCGCGATTGAAGGCGGCGTGCGCGCTGTCGTCATCCTTGATGGCCGCGCGCCAAATGCATGCTTGCTGGAACTCTACACAGAGCACGGCGCAGGCTCGCTCATCCGTGATTGAGGACATCCGCAAGGCGGTAAACGCACAGCTTTTGGAAATCTTGGGCGCTTTGCACGAAGGCGCAGACACAATCCTGCTTCTCGGCCCCTTAGAGCCAGAGTTTTGGAAGGTCTTCAAATCCACCCCGGAAGCGCAAGATGGCCAGTCAGACCCGCTCGATCGCTGGTCCAAACGCATCATCAGTCAGCTTGCGATCAACTTTAAAGCCTCCACACATTTTCCCTCAGACGGCCCGCCCTATCCGCCCTTCATCTCATGGGCCCTAGAGAGCGGTGAAAACTGGGCCTCGCCAATTGGCATGTTGGTGCATCAAAACGCAGGGCTCTTCGCCTCCTACCGTGGCGCACTGCGCCTCAACGGTCACCTAGCACTCCCTGCGCCGACAACGTCGCCCTGCACCCCCTGCGCCAAACCTTGCAAAACCGCCTGCCCCGTCGACGCACTCAGCAAAACCAGCTACAATGTAGAGGCTTGCAAAGCTCACATACTCGGCCCCGACAGCAAATCCTGCCGCGCGCACGGATGCGCCGCGCGCTCCGCCTGCCCTGTCTCGCAAACCTATAGCCGCCGACCTGAACAATCCGCTTTCCACATGCGCGCCTTCTTGGGAGAATAACGTCATGAGCAAAACCCTAATCGTCATGCGACACGCCAAATCCAGCTGGGATGAACCCGTTGAAGACAAATGCCGCCTCCTGAACGAACGCGGCCGAAACGGTGCAACCGCGCTTGGTGATTGGATGCGCCGCACTGCGCTTACACCAGATGAGATCCTCTGCTCTTCTGCAACGCGCACGCAAGAAACAGCAGATCGCCTCGCTCTTGATACGCCCCTCACGCTAAACGACGCGCTCTATATGGCGTCCTCTGATGTGTTGATGAAGCATGTGCAAAAGGCACGCGCAGACACGCTACTGATCGTCGCGCACAATCCAGGCATTGGCGAATTTGCGGAACGCCTTGCAAAAATAGCCCCAAACAATCCCCGTTTTTTTAACTACCCGTCAGGCGCGACGACGGTGTTCACCTGCGATATCGCGGACTGGAGCGCACTACACTTCCATCAGAACACCGCAGCACATTTCACGACCCCGCACGACTTACTCTAACCGCTTCTTTGGTCCCTAAATACCGCGGGGG
>ERZ1048686.1405-NODE-1405-length-18488-cov-6.732599_pt1 | contig 18488 bp, 13 predicted proteins | sample MGYA00383099_ERZ1048686 | MGnify/ENA primary metagenome ERZ1048686 (study PRJEB29581, sample SAMEA5548369) | metagenome | biome: marine; feature: coastal; material: water | depth 25 m | study: Short-term variability in the microbial, nano- and picoplankton... | reverse complement strand
ACAGGTGTGAGCTAAGCCTGTAAAATAGAGACTATGCGCTAATTGAATCCGCCCCCTGGTCTTCGTGAGACTGCCCTGCCCGATTGTTCGCGTACCGATCTGTGACATGCGTTGCTTCAGAGCTCAGCTCTCGATATGCAGCGCCATAGCTGCGGGGCTTGTCAGTCACAATCATCCGTGGCCCATCTCCATGGCTTCGTAACAGGCGTTTGAAGAAACGTTTTGCAGCTTTACTGTCGCGCCTGTCTCGCAGAAACACATCAACTACTTCACCATCCTGGTCAACCGTCCGCCATAGATAGTGCGGGTTGCCGTTGATTTTGATGAAGACTTCATCAATGAAGACAGTATTGCCATATCCACGATGCTTACGGTTCAGTCGACGGGTATAGAAGACGCCGAACTTTATACATCAGAGACGAGATGGCTTCTCAGGATTCAGTGGTGCCTTGCAGGGCGAGAAGATCTTCAATATCGCGGTGACTGAGATTGAACCGGTAATAGAGTCAAACAGCGTAGGAAATGATATCCGGTGGAAATCTGTATCGTTTATAAACATTCATCCGCCGATTTTAGCAATTTTGGGTAAGTTAACGTGTCAGTACCCTCAATAGGCTCAACTTGGGTTCAGGCTACTCAGGGTAGGGAACAAAAAAAGCTCTGACATTGCCTTGCAACTCAACTTGTAAGCGTCGCTCTTCCCCGGGAGCCAGTAAATGATACATAACAACTTTTTTGGATCCGGATTGGGGGACTTGCAAGCTCATCATGGCTTTCATGATTGCCGATAGTTTGCCAGCGAAGCTGTTTGCTGGATATTCGGTGGTATTCAAGTCGGTGAAGATTCTTGCCACAACTGCTTGTGATGCTAAACCGGTTACTGGCACACCGCCAAGTCCAGCCATTTCCCGGCGGAAATCGCAAAACCAACCTGAGGGAGTGTTAGTAAGCCCGCCTTTGTCTATTCGGGTCGTAGGCCAGAGATATTTCTCCCGCTGTTTATCATCCTCATAACTGATTTCTTCATTTTCAATATCGCGGCGAAACTTAACATAACCCCTAAACCGGCAGGCGCGATTTATGTAATTGTAAGCAGACTGCCAGGTGTCCGTGGGAAAGTGATCTGTAGGGAACTTCAACCACCAACCTTTGCTTTTGACTAACATGCCACCGTTGGTGCCAAATTCCAGTGTAAGCTTGCCCAGAGCTGGAACAATCAAGTCGTTGTTGACCTGCATTTCCAGCAACCTCCAGCGCTGGTCCAGACTGCCTGCCACTAGTTCGCCACTAAGCTCCTCGTCCAGCGACTGGTTAGCCATGATCAAGATTACTTTAGAAACCTTATCCAGATTTTGTCCTTCGCAGGGGCCAATAGCTTGGTTGCAGACTCTACGCTGGGCTTTACCGCTCCAGTCTTCGTAGCGGTATTGATTGGTCTGGCTATCTTTTAAGTAGGCGTGGACGATAAAGCTGTCGTCATCGCCTAATTGATCAAAATGGACGTTGAACCACTCCACACCAACGTCAACGTCTAACATGGCGTGTTGCCATGACAATGGGGGTAGATTGATTTCGGTGTTAACCAACCCCTGCTTCGGTACTAGGTATATTTTTCCCTCCGATACAAAAGAGGGCGAGACGAGATCGCCTGCCGGGACCACCATTGGGCTTCCATCAATCAGGATCGGGGTGATCGGGGCGCGGTTAAACATCGCCTTGGTAAATTCAAACCAGTGCTGGTCGATGGCCATTGATGAAGCAACGCTGATGCCGCTATGGCTGTCGCCAAACTGCCGCATTAACTCCTGAAAACTGGCCGGGTCTTGTTGCCACAGGTAATAAATAAACAAGGCCGCATGGTGCTTGGCATTGATCACGCTTTTTTGATGGTTGGCAGACCGTTGCAGATACTCGATAAAGCGATTTTTTTTATGTTGATTGGGAGTAGAAAAATAATACTCAGCAATTTCTGCCGTGCCTTCCAATACCCATAGGTTCGAGTGGGTCGCATGGTCATCAGAGCGAACTACTCTGGCGCGATAAGAAAGATGATGGAATAACTCGTGCACCACCGTGGTACGCAGACGATCTAGGCCAACGACTGCGTCAGGGTCTATATTAATGGTGAAGTCGCCATTTCGGTTGGTAGAGGCCATCGGATTTTGGCCGGGCCACATCTGTTGTAATTCGAGCAACATGCTGTCCATGTTGACGGGGACTTTCTGCGGGCTTGGTGCCATTGAACCTATCTGGCTGAAAAAAATAAACATAGGCCCATATTCCTGGTCTATGGTGTCCCCCACGATCAAGGCCAGAGTTGAGTGTTCGCCTGCGTGCTCAATGGTAGCGTGGCGAGTTTCCAGAGTATCTGCATGGGCTACACTAAAAAACCCGCCTAATAGGGCCGGGGCCAGCCAGGTTAAAACGCTCGGAAGGTGTAGGCCCATGTCATGCTCCTAGCGAATAAAGGCTTGCAATAACCACTGCCCATTGGTTGTTTTTGCCAAAAACCGGATGGTGGTTGGACCACCGTCTTTGTTGGCGCCTGGCACGAGGGCGGCCACCGGAGAGCCGCTCTCTATTGTAATGGTAAGTTCCGCGGTATTCCGTTGTTGATCAAGCTCGACCAAATGCCAGGACGTCGGTTGTAACATAGACATCATAGTCAGCCCCTGGCCCAGGGATCGACGGCTATCGCGTTCATCGACCCACATATTTTTTGTGGCAGCGGCAACCTTGTTCACATTGGACCCTGGTGAGCCTGATGCCGGCCCTAATTCTTGCAATACTATGTCCATAAAGCGGCTAACTAGAGTAGCCGGAGTGTCAGACGGGTCAACGGTAAGTGCCTCAGGCAGAGCTTCTGATGGTTTGACTTCAGGGCCTTTAAAATCAACGATAAACCAGTCGTCATTTTTAAGGACCAGGTTAAAAGTCGTGTCGATAGTATCGTGCTCTTTATTACGGACTACCCCCGCAGAGGCGCTGGGCTGAAACCGCACTTCGGCTCTTGCAAATTCACCGGCGCTACGCAGACTGGTAATCACCCAGCTGCTGGGGCGGTTAAATTTAAAAAACATCACCGAATTTAAATCGGCAACCTGGCCGGTTTGCTGTACTTGCTCACGGGTGGTTCGTATCCAATAGCCGTCGACTAAATTGTAAGTCGCGTTTAACCCAAGTTCAGCGTTGGCTGGATTTTCTACTGCGGTGCTTAAGTCGGAGAAAAAAGCTTCCAGCACGGCTTGTGGTAACGCACCTGCGGCAAGTTCACGTTTGGCTTGGACTGGAGAAACAAGCGAGAGACCAATTAAGCATGCGAGAAAAAATATTCTACGGTCCATGTTCACCTCTCATTCAGGGGGGTAGTTCAACTTCAGCGTATACGATGAAAATACTGCGTTCAGGCTGGGGTTATTATCTTTTATTTGCAGGCTTACCGCTGTTGTAGCGCTGTTCAGTGGAATGATTGCATCGCTGGCCCCGGTTTGCTGGGTCAACCGAGTAATTCGCTTATTCGTGTTAGCGTCTCTTATATCCACTTGGTAGCGAAAATCTGCGATGGTAAATCTTATTTTTAGCTGTAACTCGGTCGCGCCCGCTCTGATGTTTGAACGATAACTATCATATCGGTCAGCCAATCCAAGATGTCCTACCACAAGTCGATCGAGCGGCAGGTTCGGGGCTTGTTCGACTCGTTTAGGCGCATCCTGTCCCACTTGCAGATCGCCTGCTTCGTCTATCTGCAGACCAAATAGGGCATCTTTATTCACGGTGTCGTAGCGATTGCCGACCGAAAAGTAAAAGCCTTCGCCAGATAAATCCATATACGTTGTATGTGCTTGTTCGCCACGTGCGCCATAAACCCTGGCCCAGTGACCTTTTACTTCGCTACCATCCGGTCGGAACAGTCTAATTTCAAATCCCGCATGGGCCACGGAAGATTCACTGTTGGCGCCATTGTTGCCAATTATCGCCTTACGCGACTGGATAACACCTCGCAGCAATGCTCGCTGTGCTAGCTTTGTTGTTACCTTAAAAAAGCGTTGCTCGCCTTTGGGTAAGTGCCTATCAAGAGTGTAATTCCCCGGAGTTAACTCGGTGGCTTGCTCCAAATTGGGACCGCCGCTTACAGGGCGAATATGTCGCATATCCCAAGGATCTGCGGCCTCCTGCGCCAAATCGATTACTCGCATCAGGCTAGCGCCTAATTCATCGCCGTCGGCTGCGTCAAAATACTGGCCACCACCGGCGCTGGCAATAGCCTGCATTTGTTGTTGCGCAGTGGCATCAAGATCAAAACCTATTACGTGAGTCTGCAAGTCGATGCCTAGCGAACGCAGGTTGGCGGCTACCGCTGCGGGGAAGCCCCCGCAGGTCTCCTCTCCATCAGAGATCAGGATAATCATGTGCTTTTGAGCGTCTATGGCCAGTAAATCATGACCGGCTAATGTCAGCGAGTCAGCGATTGGAGTGTAGCCGTATGCACTTAGCGCATCCGCCGTGCGGTTAATGGCCGTTGCTTGCCTGTTAGCGGTAAACGGTAGCACTAGTTCGGTGTTAGGGCAGGAGGCATCAGGGGTCTTATTCAGACTTTGATCAAAACCGTAGGCGCGCATGCCAACCAAAATCGAAGGGTTTTCAAGCCCGGGCACTGCAGCTGCTAGCGCTCGCCGGGCCAGACTAAGCTTGGTTTGTCCTTGCAGGCGAGCTGCCATGGAGCCACTGGCATCAAAGATAATCTCTACCGCCAGAGCTGGAGCGTTAGTAGTGACTTGTGGTTCTGGTAACAACATTTTTGCCACCGGAGGCAGAGCAATAAGCGGAACCTTAGTGCTTGTGGCGGGATCAGGCAGGGCAGCGGGCAGCTCTTTAGACCTGGCTGCCGGTTGAGGCTGTCGTGTTGCATCTGATACCCGTATCGGCAGAGCTGCGCCAGTGCTGCTTCCACCTGTTGCCGTTGCCATGGCTTCCTGCAAAGCAGCTAGATTTTCTGCCAGGTGAAACTCACCTGCGCCGGCCAATGCAATCATCCCCAGCTGGGCGAAATTGCCTGGGGGCCCTATACCTATCGTATCGACAGTAATTCCCGCCCCGGAAAATGCTTCTGCCAAACTTTCAGGATCTTGTTGACAAGTTTCCTGACCATCGGATATCAGAATAATTTTGCGTGGCCCTAGCCATCCCTCCATGTCTTGCTGAGCTCTTTCCAAGGCGTAGGTGATCGGGGTCTGTTGTCCCACAGCATTAATGTTATCTATCATACTGCTTATACCTGCGGCTGACCGGGCTGCGCCCACCCCCAGGCCAATTTTGCTGGATTGGCAATCAATCATTTTATTTGAACTGGTGCCGCCGGCAAAAAAACGCAGGGACATATTAGGATCCAGGGCAAACTGTTCGCTCATTCCCTGGAATAAGTTTTTGGCCAAATCAATTTTTCTGGCGCCTTGATGCGATTGCAGCATGCTGGCAGAGCGATCAAACAGAATGACGGTGCGCTGGTCCAGGCCCGTTTGCCCCAGTGATGTCATGCTGAGCAGACATCCAAAGATGACAATAGAAATGGATTTGAAGACGGCTCGCATGTGTTCTCCTTACACTTGTCTGGACCTCTATACCAGAGGCTCAGTCCTCGTGTGGAACGTAAACTCGATAGGCCAGGCTTTGGGTTTTGCGTGGAGTCTGGTCTTTCAGCCATTCAATTCAGTCGGTCGTTAACGGCCAACACTACAGAGTATAGGTGAAAAAAGCCGGATCTTGTGGGCAAAACTGCAAAAGGGCGCTATTTGCCTATACGGGTAATTGAGGAGGAGATAAACCAAAAAGGCGCCATCCGCCCACTCGACCAGCCTGTTCCGCTACCGGAACGCGTCGCCAAGGCAACAAGTATCGACAATTTAACGAATTGAATCCGCAGGAGTCTGCGGCCTAATATCAAACAACCGCCTTACCCAACAGACTTGAATCGTCGGAATACCGCACCATTCATCCCCCGCTCCATGACCCCCTCGTCGACTCATGTGATTGCTCTCCAATGATTAGAATTTTGGCTGTGGTAATGAATAATATCTGGCATTATTCATCAATGAGCAACACTGTAAATGTACTCATGATGCGCAACTTAGGCTGCCTTTGCGTATCGTAATATCAGGCCTTCGGGAACGAATTAACAAATAGCTAGCGGACATATTAGGTATGAGTTTTTCTATATTTCGGTGGACGATTGCCAGCGCAATAGCGCTTGCTGTAGTGGGTTGTAGTGATGGTAGCGACAGTAGAGATGCACCACCTGTAGAAACCCCAACGCCGGCCGATGCAAATGCCGTGTTTGCCGTTGCGAATGGTTGTTACTCAATTTCCCCCGATGCCGGGAACAAGTTTATTGGCGCAGCATTTGCCGATGACACCTATACCGCAGATATTACCGATGTGAACGTCGCCGGTCGCTTTCTGTTGCGTCCATCAGATCTCGGAAAATATCTGGTGTATGACCAGGACCGGGGTTACCTGGTATCCGATGGACAGGGTCTGTTGCGCCAGATGTCGCTTACCTCTGATACCAATGAGGTCGATGGCACAGTGGTTATCGAGGACCGCATGCAATCCGAGGGTGAGTGGCAATTATTTGCCGTAGAAGATGGGCGCTTTCGCCTGCAGCACATCAAGAGCGGAGCATTTATCGCGACAGATGGCACGCTGGTGCCCGAGGCCCAAGCCGCCGATCTCGATTTTGTGGCCCAGTCCGACTGCGCAGATTTTCCTGAATTGACGGTCAATGCGTCCGGTGAGATCGATGTGACTGAATTTGAAGATGGCGACCTGTTCGGTTTTGTCGACAGCCACTCGCACCTGTTTACCAATTTGGCCTTCGGCGGTGGCGGAGTATTCCACGGCGCGCCATTTCATCCGTTAGGGGTGGAACACGCCCTGCCAAATTGTGCTCTTTCTCACGGAGTCGATGGCCGCAAGGACCTGATGGGGTCTGGATTTAGTGATGGCGGAATACTCAGCCTGGCATCAGCTCTGATCACCGGGGAACTACCGGAAAAAAACCACGATACCGAGGGCTACCCCCAGTTTACTGACTGGCCCAATGCACCCTTCAGTTCGACCCATCAAATGCAGTATTACACGTGGCTTGAGCGGGCTTATCTATCGGGCTTACGGCTGGTAGTGCAGCATGCCACCACCCAGGAGACTCTCTGCCAGTTGACCACAGCAGTAGGTGCTCAGGCCAACCGCTACGACTGTAATGACATGGTGGCAGTAGACAGGATCATTGAGGCTACCTATGACATGGAACGCTATATTGACGCTCAGTCGGGTGGCCCCGGTGAGGGCTGGTTTCGTATTGTCTTGACGCCAGAGGCGGCGAGAGCAGAGATCAGCGCCGGCAACCTGGCGGTAGTCCTTGGCATTGAGACGTCCGATTTGTTCGACTGCTTTCTCTCCCCCCGCGGCGCTTTTGAGCGCTGCTCCGAGCAAGATGTGCTGGATAAGCTCGATGAATACCATGGCAAGGGGGTGCGGGTGCTGTTTCCGGTCCACAAAATGGATAACGGCTTTTCCGCTGGCGACGGCGACCGGCGGGTCAGCGATATCGGCAATTACGCCCACACAGGTCATTATTCCAACTTCGTACTCTGCCCGGATGAGTTCCTGAATTACGATGGCGGTTTTGACCGGGGCGGTGTGAACTTTGCAGAACTCAACCAACCCAGGGACGAGTTTGATTCGATGCCGCCCGTAAACCCCGAGGATTTCGATGCTGATCCCGTGGGATTTTTCTTCCAGTCTGTAGGGCTGCTTTCTGGCGGTTCACTCGAAGGGGAGTACTGCCAGAATCACGGTCTCACACCACTGGGTGAATTCCTGATGAGCGAGATGATGAAGCGAGGCATGGTGATGGAGGTAGATCACTTTTCCCGGCGCAGCTACAAGCGGGCCTACGAAATCCTCGTGGAAAACGAATATCCCGCAGTAGGCACCCACGGTCGCGACTACAATGGCCTGCTGTATGAGCTAGGCGGTGTGTCTACCAGTGGCTTTGGCCGCTGTCGCGACCCAGAAGTAGCTGCGACCACCGATGATAGCTTTCAGCGGCGCCTGGCGCTGATGAAAGAGAAAAACGCCTATCCCGGCCTCGGGTTTGGATTCGATCTGAATGGATTTGCCGGTTACCCAAAACCGCGCTTTGGCGAATTGGCCAACTGTTCGCAGCCTCAGAGCGACCCAATTACCTACCCCTTTAAGTCCTTCGCCGGTGATATCACACTAGAGCAGCCATTGGTGGGTGAACGTGTACTCGATTTTAATACCGAGGGCATGGTGCACCTGGGTTTAGTAGCCGAGTACATTGAAGAGGTCCGTCGGGATGGAGTCAGTGACGAGGCGTTGGAGCCCCTGTTTCGTTCAGCCGAAGGTTATATCAGAGTCTGGGAAACATCGGAGCGTCGCGCCCTTGAAATGCGTCAGTAGACTTGGTCGGCACCCTCTGCATGAAGTCGCAGATAAGTTTGGCCTTTTCTCTATCCTTTACTTCTGCGTTACCTGCAATCATGTACTATTGTAACGTCCATCGACGCAACAGGGGCCAGATTCAGGTCCACGTGAATAACGAAAAAGCGATCGCACCATTATCAGGAATAATGATGAATACACTAAAATTAGCAAGACACTCTTTACTCACTATTGCGCTTGCAGCCGCAGCGGCGCAGGTAGCTGCATCGTCTGAGGGGCCGACCGAAGCGGCAAAAAAATACTCCCCGCCTGCCAATACCACCCACGCCACCAACGTCTACTGGGGCGACTCCCACCTGCACACGGGTTTATCGCTGGACGCGGGCTTGTTCGGCAATATTCTGGGCCCTGACGAGGCCTATCGTCTAGCCAGGGGTGAAAGAATAACTGCCTCTTCCGGAATTCCGGTTCAACTGGCCCGACCCCTGGACTGGATGGTAGTAGCCGATCACTCCGACATGATGGGCATCGCTACAGACATCAAGGCCGGCACTCCCAATATCGTCGCTAATGCTAAAGGCAAGGAATGGCATGAGGGCTTCAAACAGGGCGGCCGCGCTGCCGGCGACGCAGCATTTGACCTGATCCAGAACTTCTCGCAGATGACTGTGCCTGAGCAATTGGTTGCTGACTATAGCCCAGGCTCAAAAGTATTCACCAAGGTCTGGAAAGAGATTGTCGACAACGCCGAGCTGCACAATGAGCCTGGACTGTTTACCGCCTTTATTGGTTATGAGTGGACGTCGGTTCCCAAGGGTTTCAATCTGCACCGAAATGTTATTTTCCGCGACAATGCCGATAAGGCACTGCAGGTAGACCCCGCTACCACCCAACCGCCCACAGGTAGCACCAACCCCGAGTACTTGTATAACTGGCTTGAAGACTATGAAAGTAAAACCGGCGGCCGTGTGTTTGCTTTCGCACATAACGGCAACCTGTCCAACGGCTGGATGTTCCCAACTGATAAGACCTATCACGGTGGCGTGGTCGACAAAGAGTACGTGACACAGCGCGCTAAGTGGGAGCCCCATTATGAAATTACCCAGATAAAAGGAGACGGCGAAGCCCACCCCGCACTTTCTCCTGACGATGACTTCGCCGACTATGAGAACTGGGCGGTAGGCAACCTGGACCTGAGTGAACTCAAAACAGAGAAAATGTTGGCTGGCGAGTACGGTCGATCTGCCCTCAAGCTGGGTTTGCAACTGGAGAAAAAGTTTGGCGTGAATCCTTATAAGTTTGGTGTGGGCGGCGCAACAGATAGCCATACAGCGCTGGCCACTGCTGATGAGGATAACTTTTTCGGTAAATCCACCAGTGTCGAGCCCAGTGCTGATCGTATCAGCCACCCTTTCGTGAAGTCTGATCTTGGTGAGATTCCCGGCTATATGCTGGTCGCTTCTGGCTACACGGGAATCTGGGCCCATGAAAACACCCGTACCGCACTGTTTGACGCTATGGAGCGCAAGGAAACTTACGCTACCACCGGTCCGCGCATGACAGTTCGCTTCTTCGGCGGTTGGGACTTCGATGAAAAGGATGTCCATTCCAGTAACTCAGTGGCTATCGGTTACGCCAAGGGTGTACCCATGGGTGGCGACCTGAAACAAGCCAGCGCCAAAGCCCCCAACTTTATGATTCAGGCCAGCATGGACCCTCTGAGTGGCAGCCTCGATCGCGTTCAGGTCATTAAGGGTTGGATGGATTCCAAGGGTGAAACCCATGAAAGGGTCTACGATGTCGCAGTCTCTGGCGGTCGCAAGATCGACAAGAATGGGCGCTGCAAGCAAGCAGTTGGCAATACAGTGGACCTCAAAACGGCGACCTGGAGTAATAGCATTGGTGACGGGCAATTAAGCGCTGTCTGGACAGATCCTGATTTTGATGCGAAAGAATCGGCGTTCTACTACGTGCGCGTCATGGAAATTCCCACACCTCGCTGGGTCCTGTATGACAAAGTGAGACTGGGAGCTGAGATACCCAAAGAGGCAAAATTGGTCGCTCAGGAGCGCGCCTATACCTCTCCGATCTGGTACTCCCCAAAGTAGCGACCTCCCAGCCGGGCAACTAACAGTGCGTTATCGCCAGCTTAGTTGCCCCACCACGTTCAGCCTGGAGAGTAAATCAACCACTGCGACCTCCTGATGTACTGCCCGCCAGAAAAAATGTTGTTTGCCATTGATTTGAATGGTCTGGCACACCTGCGAAGACTTCATCAGTATAAAAAATATCGCCGCAGCCTCGGTGCTCTCGCGTCAATCGGCGGGTATAGAACGCTCTGAATTTTATACACCAGAAACGAATTGCTTTGCGGTTGACAGTGATGCCCTGTTCCGCAAAAAGAGCCTCGATATCATGGTGACTTAATTTGGCAGTACCTGCCTGAGCATTCATCGGATGATCCTTGTGCGGGCACTATGCTATGCTTTTGGCCCTCGTCTCAGTGAAGCTTTGTAATGCGTCGTTGGTCAAAATACCTTGCGTGGACTGCCTTCCTTTTACTAATTATTGCAGCGGCAGCTTATGTCTTTGCGCGCGTCGGACTGAAGGAGTTGGACGGTGATGCACGCGACAAATTGGGTGGCTTATATCTGCAGACTGAACAGGGTGTTTTGTCATACACGCGCGAGGGTAATAGTGGCGCGCCCGCGATAATCCTGGTTCACGGCTTCAGTACCCCAAAGTTTGTGTGGGAGCAGGTAACGCCCTATTTGCTGGAAGCGGGTTATCAGGTAATCACTTACGACCATTTTGGCCGTGGTTTTTCTGATCGTCCTGAAGTGCCCTATGATTCCGCACTGTACCAAGGTGAGTTGGCGTCATTAATCACCGGCCTGGAGCTTGTAACCCCTTTGACGTTAGTGGGCTACTCAATGGGCGGTGCCAATGTGGTCGATTACAGCGCCTCTAATCCAGAAGAAATCAAGCAGCTGGTGTTGATAGCCCCTGCGGGCTATATGCCTGACGCTGGTTCTAGATCGGTATTGACCGCACCGCTATTGGGCGAGTGGCTGTTCACACTTATCGGCAGGCAATATGCGTATGCAGGTATCGAGGCGGAGGTGAGCGCAGGCAGAGCCCCAGACGACATGCTCCCCAAGTTCGAGGAGCAGGCCATTTATAAAGGGTATACAGATGCGATGCTGTCTACGCTGCGCAATTACCCTATGGATGATCTATCGGAGCGTTATCAAGTTTTGGGGACGACGGATATTCCCGTCACCGCTATCTGGGGAACTGCTGATGAAATTGTTCCCTATGACGGAGCTGCGCTGATGGCCGAGGATTTACCGCAACTGAAACTCATTACGATAGAAGATGCGAATCACAACATGACCTTCGGCCAGGCTTCGGTGGTTACTGAAGCGCTGCTGACAGCGCTAGATGCCCCTTAGATTTTAACGCCCCAAAGCGGGAGGCAGGTCGCTTCCCTGAATGCATTAATGCCTCGCCGGGCCAGTGCATCTTCGACATCTCCATACCTGAGACTTAAGCTGACAGTACCCAAACGGGGTGTCAATTTTGAATCCAAACCTACACACAGGGACTACTCTGCTCGCAGCGGGCTCAGTCGGTGAATTCCGTGCACGCTGCCGTCCTGGTTGACTGAATAGAAGAGATCCTGCTCCCGGTACAGCGGTCCACAGCTCTCGATACCTTCTCGGTCGGGCAACCCGCCAGTGATCACGATGCAACGCCGATCATCCTCGGCCCACCAGCGTCCACGCACTTCTCCCGAGCGCTCCGCATTGCTCCAACGATTCACAAAACTGCCGTCGCTGAGCCATTCGTTGACGGCCCTGGTCCTGATGAGGTCCTGAACCTCGGCATCGTCGCGAACACCAGAGAACAATCGCTGGATTTCTTCGGTAGACAGTCGCGTGGCTCCCGGGGGCAGAGTGCCATCCTCTTGGGCCACGACGATAGCGCAGGCAATCAGCATGAGCGGCAGTAATAAACCTCGTAAATTCAAATTCATACTAGTTTGCCTGCATCTACTGTTTCCAACGTGCATCGCTTGCGACACCGCTAGACGGAAAAACCCTTGGCATGGTTCCGACGAATTAACTTTTGAGGTCAATGATAATTAGCGATGGCCACTCAAGCAACCGCCCTACCCCATTCTGTAAACACACTCACCCGCAGATATCGATCATGTTCAGCGTCAACCCTGTGCGCACCCAGGTTGAATAAATTTGATACACCAGCATGGGCAGTCACGAATGCGGGTCGATTTCTTAACAATACTTCATTTATATTACTTATACTGACGAACGCTCATGGTCTAATCGTTGAGCTTGCTCATAGTGTGTTGAATGGACAGGTTTTTTTGGAGCCGCTTTATCGCTAACGCAACAAAAGGCACGTTAGCGATAAAACCCATCCGGGTGGGATTATTTTGCTGGCAATGACTATCACGAACTTTGCCGATATTTGGACAAATTAAGGAGAAAATTTCATGGCTTCCGTTATTGAAAAGACTATCCGTTCTGCATTTACCCCCGTGATCGGCGCTGTAGCAAACTTCAATCGCAAACGGATGACTGCTCCCGAAGGTGGCCATCCCTATTTGACCGGCATTCACAAACCGATGACGGAAGAGTTGACGCTCGAAAATCTGACAGTCGAAGGCTCTATTCCAACGCAGCTTGATGGACGTTATTTGCGCATTGGTCCCAACCCGGTGACCGCGCCGGATGAAGCCAGCTACCATTGGTTTATCGGCGATGGCATGACCCATGGGGTACGCATCGTTGATGGCAAGGCCGAGTGGTACCGCAACCGCTGGGTGCGTTCCAATCAAGTCAGCGATGCCTTGGGCGAAGATCGCAAGCCGGGAACCCGCAACCCGCGCAGCGATAACGCCAACACGAATGTCATTGGTCTCAACGGGCGGACTTTTGCGATTGTTGAAGCTGGTAGTTTTCCGGTAGAACTGAACGAAGAGCTCGACACTATTGCGCATAACCCATTTGATGGCACGCTCCATCATGGCTTTTCCGCTCATCCCCATGTTGATCCAAAAACCGGCGAAGCGCATGCAATTGTTTATGACGCGCCGGTGATGAACACGATCTGGCACGTTGTGCTTGGCACCGATGGATTGGTTAAACGCGAGGAGCCAATCAAAGTGCAACACGGCCCTTCAGTCCATGATTGTCAAATCACCGATAACTTTGTGTTGGTTTTCGATCTACCGGCGACTTTCTCAGTAAAGCGAATGCTTGCTGGTTTTGATTTCCCTTACGACTGGAATCCGGATCATAAAGCGCGAGTTGGCCTCTGCCCTAAAAATGGTTCCGGCGCAGACACCATCTGGTGCGATGTTGATCCATGCTATGTGTATCATCCGGCCAATGCTTTTGAGACCGCCGATGGCAAAGTGATTGTCGATGTTGTGGTGCATGAAAGCACCTATGCGCGTACAACTTTTGGTCCGGGCGGCACTTGGTCTCGATTGGAACGCTGGACGGTTGATCCGAAAAGCCAGAGGGTGGATCGCAAAATAACCAACAACAAGGCGCAAGAATTTCCGCGCTATGATGAACGACTGACGACACAGGATTATCAATATGTCTATACCGTTGCACTGGTCGGTGAGGCGGATCGACTCGATATGGCGGGTAGCGAATTGTTCAAGCATGATCTCAGATCGGGGGCAACATTGAGCCGTCATTTTGGAGATAATCGTCACCCTGGCGAATTTGTTTTTGTTCCACGCAGTGCTACTAGCGGTGAAGATGAAGGCTGGTTGATTGGCCTGGTGATCGATATGGGTCAGGAAACTACTGAACTACAAGTGCTCAACGCGGATGACTTTTTGGGCGAAGCGCAGGCGATTATACACTTGCCGCACCGCATTCCTCCGGGATTTCATGGCAATTGGGTGGCGTCTTCCTGAAACCAGCACCCGAATAAAAACCCTCTTCGGCTAAATTGGGCTAGATTTGCGTCTCGCCCATTAGCGTCAAAAAGACTTCATCGATGCAGAAAGTATCGCCAAAGCCTCGGTTTTTTGGTTTGAGTATTATCGTATAGATCGCACTGAATTTGATACACCGCAGACGATCGGCTTCTTTAAACCCAGTGGGGTGTCTAGGTAATCGATAACAATTTTTAACCGTTCATTCGCTAAATCTACCAAGATCGACCAATTTATTTGTCGATACCGCCGGTATCTTTCACGCTAAAATTGTTACGATTACTCGTGACACAATGACTCCCAACTGACGCCAGGGGCTAAACATGCAGACAACGGACTTTTCAGATATTAGCTACCAGCTCGACAGTGACGGTATTGTCACAGTCAGTTTGACCACCCCCGAACGTAAAAATGCGTTAAGCGGTTTGACAGCACTGGAACTGTACTGGGCGGCCAAGCACTTCCGCGAAGACGACAACGCGCTGGCGATGATTCTAACGGGCGCTCCAGACTTACAGAGCGAGCCTACAAGGCAGGCTTTCAGCAGTGGTGGATATTTCGTTCCCGGAATTTATGATGAGCTCCCGGAAGAGATCCTGACCCAGATCGACATGACCGATATTGCCATGAAGCGCACCGTCCTGGAGTTCTTCGCTTGCGACAAACCGGTACTGGCGGCTATAAATGGTTTAGCCATCGGGGGCGGCTTCACCCTGCCGCTGGCCGTTGCAGATCAAATTTACCTGTCAGAGTACGCCTGGGCACGGCTGCCTTTCGCGAGCCTGGGTATTTCCGCCGAATTGGCGTCGACCTATATGTTGCCGCTCTTCTTGGGTATGCAAAAAGCCAAAGAGTTGTTGTTTTACCCGGAGAAGATCGAACCGCAGGAGCTGCTCGACCTCGGTATTGCCAATGCCGTGGTACCCCACGATGAGTTACTGTCATTCACGAGAGAGAAAGCGCTGCAGCTGATTCCTCCGCGCGGCGCAGGTGCGTCGATTCGTGCGATGAAGCGCATCGTACATCAACAACGCTTGGCAGAGGTGACCATAGCCCTGGACCTTGAGAACGAGGTACTTAACGAACTCATGAAGAGCGAAGATTTTGCCGAGGGACTAATGGCGCGTATTGAAAAACGCACGCCGCTCTTCAAAGGACGCTAATGTCGCTGCTATGGCGAATTCGTCAAGCGCAAATAAAATCAATCGGTTGAAGTTTGGCAGTGGTTCCGGGTCAGGTTTAGAGGAACAGTTACTATTCCTCGGCTTGCTGGCGCCCGTTCAAAGAATGGGCCCAACCGGATGCAGCATGGGTTCGGTTTCGACAGTGGTCTCTCGCTCGGCTAGGGTATCTTCGGTATCTCGATGGCTCAAATCAAAGCAACTGCACAGCCGGACCAAGAGGTACGCAGATCCGACTCAGGCCGCCGAAGGGAGATCTTGCACGATATAGTCAACCGCCTGGTAATTTACCGGCGCCTGAAAGCCCAACTCATTGCGCACAGATTCCAGCGGCTCATGAAGCCTGTCTTCCCAGCGAATGGCGGGCATCCACGCTGCCTTTTTACCGATCGTTCGGCCTTCGGCGATGAATCCTTTGATATCCAGCTGGGGATAGTCACCCTTAAACTTGCGGCCACCAATGAAGATAATAAAATTGATGCCGCGGTTCTCAACCTGTGTCGTCATGAAAGAGAGCAGACTCAGCTCGCCAAGCGGATCTCTGCCATAGCCTGTGAGTACATGTTGCAGATCGTGAATGTCACGCAGCCGGTTGGCGAACCACTGTTCCTCTTCCGACAAGCCGTCGTAATCTGGAGCTTCTTCACGCGCTGCGATCAGGCCGTCAGCTGATAAGCCTTGAGAGTGCACGAAGTCGTAATAAGCTCGCCCGATGCTGCCCTCAGGCATCGCCAGTAGAGCATCACGGTCGTTAAGACGGGTCACGATATTAATACGCTGTTCCAGCATGGCGGCGCCAGCGGGGTCGGCTTTAAGACGCTTCAGTGGCGCTGTTAAGCCATCGCCTTTCAGCGCCTCAATAACTTTGAACACCTGCCCGGTATCGTCCGGGTCCTGTAACAACCTGCTAATGGCTTTTATTGCCACGATGGGCTTGATTCGGTTTCGTGTCATCCAGTGGCGTAATGCGTTCATGGCAGTCAGATTTCTGAAGTGAACCTCTACGCTAGCGCAAGCAGACAGTCATCACAAGTCAGCTAAACAGGCCGTGCCGATCTTGTGCATCTACAGCACAGCATTAGCGCCCAGCCCGCTTGCTTCTAAAATGATATGTTGTATCATAATGAAGCTTATCGCATTTATGCCATCGAACCTGGAGTCTGCAGACACATGAATAATTTACCCGTGACGGTTTTATCCGGTTTTCTTGGCGCAGGAAAAACAACAGTGCTGAGTCATATTCTCAACAACCGTCAGGGCAAAAAAGTCGCTGTCATTGTCAACGACATGAGTGAAATCAATATTGATGCAGCCATGGTGCAAAACGAAGTCTCGCTAAACCATCAACAAGAGAAGCTTGTAGAAATGAGCAATGGCTGCATCTGCTGCACCTTGCGAGAAGATCTATTAATCGAGATAAACAAGTTAGCTGAAGACGGGCGGTTCGACTATTTAATGATAGAGTCCACCGGTATTTCCGAACCTTTACCCGTCGCAGAAACATTTACCTTTGCAGATGAAGAGGGTGTATCACTGTCCGACGTAGCAACGCTGGACACGATGGTAACCGTCGTTGATGCCGTCAATTTTCTAAAGGACTATGAAGAGGCCAAGTACCTTCACGAAACCGGAGAGTCCCTTGGGGATGAGGATGAGCGTAGCGTTGCCGACTTACTAGTTGACCAGGTGGAGTTTGCTGACGTACTGCTGATTAGCAAGACCGACTTGGTAGAGCAGCCCGAACTGGATCGACTGGTTGCGATACTCAAGACGCTCAACACAGAAGCTCGGATCATTCCCATTGCCAACGGCAAGGTCAACGCTGACGACGTCCTCAACACGCGTCTGTTTGATTTCGAGCGAGCCCAACAAGCGCCTGGATGGCTGAAAGAGATGCGCGGAGAACACGTGCCTGAAACAGAAGAGTATGGCATTGGCAGTTTCAGCTACGTCGCGCGCCGGCCCTTTCATCCCGAAAAATTCTATACGTTTCTGCATAGTGCAAAAGACTACGGCAAGTTAATTCGATCCAAGGGTTACTTTTGGCTGGCTTCACGCCCTGAATACGCAGGCCAATGGAGCCAAGCAGGCGGTATCGCACGGTATGGTTTCGCCGGTATGTTCTGGAAGTCGATTCCAAAAGAGAGTTGGCCGACAGACCCCGTGCATCTTGCGTCAATCAGAGACAATTGGGGAGAGCCCTTTGGAGACATGCGCCAGGAGCTCGTATTTATTGGTCAGGGGTTAGATCAGCAGGCCATCATTAGAGCGCTCGATCAGTGCCTGCTGAATGAAGAAGATGTACTCAAAGGCAAAGAATTCTGGCAGACCTTGACCGACCCTTTCCCGGCATGGCAGGAAAGTGCATGAACAAACCAGCGGCAAAAACACCATTACTCCGTGAACAGCAAATTCTTAAGGCGCCGGCGTCGGAATATATGAATGCTGCCCAACTGGCGTTTTTTAAAAAGCGTCTACTGCAACTGCACTCGACTACAAAAGCGCGCATTCAAGAAGCGCGCGACCAAATGGCAAGTCCACCAGAATTCAATGACGAAAGCGACAGAGCCTCGTGGGAAGAACAAAATACCATTGCCTTGCGGATTTTGGATCGAGAACAGAAGTTGCTCCCCAAAATTACCCAGTCTCTAGAACGAATTCGCCTTGGTGACTATGGATACTGTCTTGAAACGGGTGAGCCTATTGGCATACCTCGCCTCTTGGCTAGGCACACTGCAGAGTACTGCACCGATATAAAAGCAATCATAGAAACGAAAGAACACTTTTATAGCAGCTAGCAAGTGGGATTGAAGTTAACTGCCATGCCCCCCAGGCAAGCGCTTTTTAAACCGAGTTTGCTG
>ERZ1048686.1403-NODE-1403-length-18498-cov-4.741148_pt1 | contig 18498 bp, 7 predicted proteins | sample MGYA00383099_ERZ1048686 | MGnify/ENA primary metagenome ERZ1048686 (study PRJEB29581, sample SAMEA5548369) | metagenome | biome: marine; feature: coastal; material: water | depth 25 m | study: Short-term variability in the microbial, nano- and picoplankton... | reverse complement strand
TGAAGGCGATTCGGGATCGTCAGATCGTGGCCCCTTATCACGATGGTTATCGGGAAAATGATGTCGAGGACTGTTGTCGTGAACTCATCGAGGGAATTTACCAGATCACTGCAACGGAAGCTCAGGTCAGAGAGTTGGCTGAGGAGCGATATAAGATTTTTGTTGAGATCATTGAATTGTCGGATGTGATTTTGCCGCTTCTGACGGATCTGGCTAAATCATATCGGCTTGCCTTGTTATCCAATTTTCCCTGTAGCCGCTCGATTCGTGATGGTGTCGAAAAGCTCGGAATAACTCAATTCTTTGATGCGATTGTGGTGTCGGGAGAGATTGGTTGGGTAAAGCCGGATCCGCGCCCCTATCAGGTGCTTTTGGACCAATTGCAAAGTGACCCGAGTGAGTGCGTTTATGTTGGTGATAATTGGCTTGCCGATGTGCAGGGTTCAAAGGGGATGGGGATGAATTCAATTCTTACGACTGAGCACCTGCCTTATGAAAAATTTGAACGCAAAGCTGGTGATCTTGAGCCTGATAAGACAATTGCGAGGATTAGTGAATTGAGGGAATTATTTCTTTGATTTTTCCTCGCTTGATTTTTTTGAGGTCTCGGGAGGTCTTCGCCGCCGTATCTCTGAGAGTTTGCTTATCGTTAAAGTCCTCTCGGTTTCCTAAATAAATTAGGGCGTAAAATCCCTTTGACAGGTAAATTTCCGGTGCGTTGTTGGGGGGTAATGAAAAATCCGTTCCGAAAAACAACTTTGGCCGTCGCTTGTTTGGCCCTTTCCCAAACTCCTGCATCAGCCGGGAAAAACTCCGTTGCCGAATTCGATTCGAGCGAAGCTGAATCTCTCGGCTGGCGTGTCGTCGATGATGGCGTAATGGGTGGACGGTCGAAGGGCAACATCAAGGTCTCAGACGATGGTATTCTCACTTTTAGCGGAAAACTTTCTTTGGAAAACAATGGGGGGTTTTCCTCACTTCGGACCGAGAGACTGAAAATGAATCTTGCGGAGGCTGATGGCCTTGTTGCTCGAGTGAAGGGTGATGGCCGGACCTATCAAATGCGCTTCAACACCGAGGCTCGCTTCCGAGGAATGGAAGTTTCGTTCAAGGCAGACTTCAAGACGAAGAAAGATGAGTGGATCGAAGTGAAGGTGCCCTTTGAGCAATTCAAGGGGAGCTTTCGTGGGATGAGCCTTTCCAAAGAAAAGTTTGATCCCGGCAAGATCAGTCGAGTTGGTCTTCTTCTTGGGGACAAGAAGCAAGGTCCTTTTGAGCTTCAGGTTGATTGGATCCGTGCTTATGGCGGATCATCTAGCGGGGACGATATTGTCTCGGCAGCTTTGGCGGATGGGCGTTTTAGTATCCTCGCTAAGGCTCTGACCGAGGCGAAATTAGTGGAAACGCTCCAAGGTAAGGGGCCATTCACGGTCTTTGCCCCAACGGACGATGCCTTCAAGAAGCTTCCAGCAGGTACCGTCGAAACCTTACTGAAGCCAGAGAATAGCGCGAAGCTTCAGGCTGTCCTCACCTACCACGTCCTTAGTGGTTCGGTAAATCTAGCGGGCGCGATCTCTGCTGCTGAAGCGAAAACGGTGCAGGGGTCCTCTGTGAAGATTGCCTTCTCGAAGGGTCGGGTTCGTGTTAATGATGCCGCCATTATTAATGCGGACGTCCAGTGCTCCAATGGAGTGATTCACGTGATCGATTCGGTCATTCTTCCCCCGAAAGCTGCCGAGCCATCCAATGACATTGCGAGTGTCGCAAAGCGTGCTGGTAATTTCACGACTCTCCTCGCCGCAGTTGATGCCGTTGGGCTCACGGACGCCCTGACCAGCGACCAGGACGTGACCGTTCTGGCTCCCACAGACGCGGCATTTGCAGCCCTCCCTAAGGGAACTGTCGAGGAGCTTTTGAAATCGGAAAATCGCGACAAACTGATGGCAATTCTGAGCCTCCATGCCATTCCAGGGAAGGTGAGTGCGGGTGACGCTCTGAACGCAGGGGTAGCAAAGTCTCTTGGAGGAGGCTCCCTAAAGTTTAGCGTTGTGGATGGTCTTCTGAAGGTCAACGGAGCAACAATCGTTAAAACTGATATCAAATGCGACAATGGAACTATCCACGTGATCGACGCGGTCATCCTCTCAGGTTCGAAACGTGACGAGAGTAAAACCGCATCCACGAATGATAAAACTCCTCTTGAGCAAATAGAAGCAGCGATCGACCGCGGGGTTCCAATCTTCAATAGTGGAGAACATGGCGAATGCGCGAACATCTACAGTGACTGCATGGTCTCAATTTCCAAAGCATCTTGTGTCGATTCACGGGTCAGCATGGTCATCAAGCAATTGGTAAAAAAAGCTGAAAATATCGAGAGTGATACGGATCGAGCTTGGGTTCTTCGAAGTGGTTTAGACCACGTTTACACGACTTTGTCTAAGAACTAGGTTTTACCTTTTCAGAGGTATCTTACATTGGTCCGAACCTCCCGGTTCGGGCCATTTTTGTTGCCTGGAATTGAAAGTGTAATTTCAGAGCCCTCTAACTCAAATCCAAATTAAGGGTTCCGCGTGGATCATCCCACCCACGGATGATAGATTCCCTCTCAAGGCAGGGTCTCGTGACCTTGAAAATTATTAAAGAAAAAAGAGATGGCTTAATACTTTAGGCCCAAGTCATTGGTTCGCACTTCCTTGAGTTTGGCAGCCATTTGCTTTTGGAAACGGGCGAGGGTTTGACCATATTTGGGGTCCTTGGCGAGGTTGGTGAATTGTTTGGGATCTTGTTTCATGTCGAAGAGTTCTTGATCACCTTGGCCGTTTCTTCCGTAGGCGATGAAGGCCCAGTCTTGTTCTCTTAAGAGGAAGCCTTTCCCGTTTACGCTGAAGGCAGCGCTACGAACTTCCTTCGCAGGATCGGTCATCATCTCGGAGATGTCCTTTCCTTGTAAGCGTCCGGGAACCTTAAGGCCGCAGAGATTGGAAAGAGTGGGATAAAGATCGAGGAGTTCGACCAGAGAGTGACAGACAGCGGGCTTCTTGCCCGGCATGCGGATGATGAGGGGGACAGCAGCAGATTCATCGTGAAGACTGACTTTGGCCCAAAAATCATGCTCGCCCAAATGGTAGCCGTGGTCACTCGTGAAAATGACGATAGTGTTGTCATCCAACCCGGCTTCCTTCAGTCCATCGAGCACCTGCCCAACCATGCGGTCCATGAATGCAACAGAAGCGTAATATCCGCCCACAGCTTTCTTTTGTCGACGGACGTCCATCTTCATATTCTTGCTTGTCTTGTAGTTGATTCCCGCCTTTGGAATATCAGCCCAATCCTCTTTGAGCTTTGGAGGTAGCTGCATTTTTGCGTAGGGAAGGAAGTCGGTGTAGTCCTTTCTTGGTGCGACAAACGGAACGTGAGGCCGCACAAACCCGACTCCTAGAAAGAAGGGCTTATCTTTATGTTGCTTAATGAGTTCTACGGCTTTGGCGGCGGTTTTTCCGTCAGAGTGGACAAGGTCATCGCCATCGGCTTCGACCACGACAAAGGTATTGCCACCCACCGGACCGGGCTTTCGTCCGTCGGCATTGTTCTCCAAAGTTTCACCATCTCCTGGAGCCTTCCATTCTGGACCTGCTGAGTTGAAACGCTCGGTCCAAGAGGCTGGGTCGTCAGCACCATCAGTGCCTTTTTCAATTCCACCAGGAACGCCCATGTGGAAGATTTTGGAAACCCGCGCAGTGTGGTAGCCATTATTTTTGAAATGTTGAGCCCAGGTAGCCCGCTCTCCAATGGCCGGTCTGGGTGATCCATAGCCGAGCATCTTGATGGCGTGTGGGTAATATCCACTCATGAACGAGGCCCGAGAAGGACCACAGTAGGTCCCTTGGCAATAGGCTTTGGTAAACCGGGTTCCCTGTGAGGCGAGACGATCAATGTTTGGGGTTTTGCAGACTTTGTTGCCATAGCACGAAAGTGCGGTGGCGGTCAGATCATCCGAGATGATAAACAAGACGTTTGGTTTTTCTGCGCCGAAGGCGGAGAGGGAAATCGAGGCAAGAGTGACGAAAAGGCGCTTCATGAGTTTTTCAGTTTTGAGATGATGGCGTCGACATCGTAAACGCAGCCACCCCAAGATCCGCCGCTGACATCTTGAAGAGCGGCCCAGAGGCGGGTATCGTCCGGGACATCAAGGTTGGGTTGGAGAGCGGGGTTGGTGTCACGAGAGGTGATGTTTTCGGTGCCGGTGTAATCAACAGAACCAGTCATATTGTGACAATTAATTTCAATGCGAACAGGGTCGCCATCACAGAGTTTCCCGATCGGGCCGCCAGACCAAGCTTCTGGAGAGATATGCCCGATGCAGGCTCCGGTCGAGACACCGGAGAATCGGCCGTCTGTGATGAGGGCGACTTCTTTACCCCATGAAAGATGCTTGAGTGCGATCGTGAGTTGGGCGGTTTCTGGCATACCACAACCGATAGGGCCGTATCCGATGAGGACAATGACGTCGCCTTTGCAAATGCGCTCGTCACCGCTTGATTTAACAGCGGCGATGGCATCCGGTTCAGAGGTAAAAACACGGGCTGGACCTTCGTGAAGATAAATTCCTCGGTCATCAATGAGCGAGGGATCTATGGCCGTGGATTTGATAAGCGAACCTTCGGGCGCAAGATTCCCTTGAGGAAAAGTGACGGTAGAGGTGAGTCCATTTTCGCGGGCTCGGGCCGGGGATTGTATGACGTCATCAGGATCAATGCTGTCAAGTTGTGTGAGCTTTTCCTTGAGACGAATACGGCGTTCGGAATTTTCCCACCAATCTAGGTTTTCACCAACGGTTTGTCCGGTGACAGTCATGGCATCAAGATGAAGTTTTCCCATGTCACGAAGGTGAAGCATCACCTCGGGGACTCCGCCAGCAAGGAAGACCTGGACGGTTGCGAAGTGTTGTGGGCCGTTCGGAAGGGCGTCGACGAGGCGTGGAATCTCAGCATTAAAACGACGCCAGTCATCGACATTAGGACGCCTTAACCCAGCCTGATGGGCAATCGCTGGGAGGTGCATGATAAGGTTGGTGGAGCCTCCAAAGGCGCAGTGGAGGGCAAGGGCGTTTTCGAGTGATTTTTCAGAAAGGATATCGGCGGTCGTAAGGCCATTCTTTTCTAGGTCGAGCATCGCAAGAGCAGATCGGCGTCCCATGTCTTTCCAGATCTCGGTTCCAGATGGTGCGAGGGCAGAATGGGGAAGAGAGAGGCCGAGTGCCTCAGCAACCACTTGAGCAGTCGCAGCGGTCCCGAGAAATTGACATCCGCCACCAGGGGAACCGCAAGACCGGCAGGCAGCGTGAGCTGCGTAGTCGAGAGAGATCTCGCCTTGAGAATAGCGAGCACCGATGGTTTGAATTCGACCAAGGTCTTCATCTGTCTCCTCGCTTAGCAATGATACGCCACCTGGAACAAGAATCGTAGGGAGTGACTGGGTTGCAGCGAGCGCCATCAACATGGCAGGGAGGCCTTTGTCACAAGTGGCTACTCCGACGACACCTTTGCGGGTTGGGTGAGAGCGAATGAGACGCCGAAAAACCATCGAGGCATCATTGCGATAGGGAAGGGAATCCATCATGCCGTCGGTCCCCTGGGTTCTTCCGTCGCAAGGATCAGAGACGAAGCCTGCAAAGGGAACGCCTTTGGCAGCGGTGATCGTTTTAGCGGCTTCCTCCATGAGAAGACCAACTTCAAAATGACCGGTATGATAGCCAAGGGCCACGGGAGTGCCGTCCTCACGACGAATCCCACCTTGGGTGGAGAGAATGAGATAGTCGCGACCTGAAATGTCTTCCGAGGACCAGCCCATCCCGACATTCTGAGTCCAGCCAAAGAGGTGACCTGAAGGTTCGGTGGCTAGTTTTTCGGGGAGAAACGGAAGAGTTCCGGATGGTCCGGGTGCTTTGGTTTTGAGGGTGTAAATCTCCTCGAGGCCGGAGTCGAAGATGAGGGAGCGGGACATTGAGATCTATGAAAGGTGGAATTCACGTAGAGGAGTAAAGCGGCAAATAACTTAAAATGATTTTGATGTTACTTATCTTCGTGATTGGTGTAGCGGCCAATCAGTGGGTATTGCTCAAGCTCAAGGACGCTGCCGGTGATGGGTCGGCTTGCTTTTGAAGCCCAGTAAACTGCGGCTTCGGCAATTTCCTCAGGTGCGAGGATACGGCCGGAGGGTGCGGCGTATTCGGGAAGAGTCTCAGGCCAGTCTTCGGCGAGACCGTCGTCAAGTTTGACCTGGTATTCGTTGTCGGTGAGGGTCCAACCCACATTGAGTTGGTTGAAACGAACTTTATCGGTGCCGTGGGAATCGGCGAGATTTCGAGTCATGGTCATGAGCCCCCCTTTGCTGACCGAGTAGGCAAGCATGTTGGCTTGTCCGCAGTGCGCGAGGACGCTGCCGATATTGACAACACATCCCTCGCTTTTTTTGAGAGCGGGGAAGAGGTGACGAATGAGTTGGAGAGGTGCTCGTAGGTTAACGGCGATGATGCGGTCGAAAAAGGCGACATCGGTATTTTGTAAATGCCCGCGCGTCGTAAAGGCCGCGTTGTTGACGAGGCAATCGATTTCTCCGAAGCAGTTGAGGGCTTCTCTGGCGATTTGCGCCGGACCTTCGGGATCTTGAAGATCACCTTGCACAAAGGCGGATTTTTCAGGTCCAAGTTCGTCTCGGAGGGCATTGGCTCGTTCGATATTGCGTCCGTGGAGAATGACCTTGGCACCTTCCTTCACAAAAAGGCGGGCCATCGCGGCGCCGATCCCGGTTGTGCTACCGGTGATGAGAACGATTTGGTCTTGAAGTCTCATAATTACTTCGTTTTTTCTTTTGAACTGGAAGTCTTTCCTTTCTTTGGAGGATCTTCTTTTTTTGGTTTGGGGGGTGCTTCAGTTTTCGACTGAGGCTTGTCTTTCTTGTCCTCTTTTTCTTTTTGTCTTTCGAGGAATGATTTTCCTTCGGTGATCCACTTTGGAGCCTCGTGGCCTTTGACATGGGTATCGAACCACTCGCGAACACGATAGTGGTAGTCGACCATGTTTTCTTCTTTTCGAAGGCTGTGATTCTCGCCCGGGTAGACTAGCATGACGAGGTTTTCTTTCCCAGCCCAGCGAGCCGCATTGTACATTTGGACTCCCTGGCCCCAGTCGACGGCCCCATCCTTATCACCGAACGCGATGAGAAGTGGGGTGTTTAGGTTATCGAGCCCGTGGATAGGGGAGTTCCGAATATAGTTTTCAGGGGCTTGCCAAAAAGGTTTGTCCATGCGGCCTTGTGATTGGGTGAAAATGGCGGCATTGGTCTGACCAGAATTCCAATACACGCTCACCGACATGCTCATCATATTGGTGAGAGGAGCGCCCGCCACGCCCGCGGCGAAGAGATCGCTTCGAGTCACGATGAAAGCAGTTTGGTAAGCGCCCCATGAGTGGCCGACCAGACCGACTTTATTTTCATCAACCATTCCGGTTTTGAGGACTTGCTCGACTGCCGGGACGACGCACTCAAGGGCTGAAATCCCAGGCTCCTGAGGACGGTAAACGATGTCGGGTTGGAAGACGAAGTATCCCTCGGCGGAGAAGACGGCGGGATTGTAGGGGTGTTTTTCACTAGGAACTTCGTAGCGATGGAGTCCTTGGGATCGTTTCTCATAAATGTAGACGACCATGGGGTATTTTTTCCCCGCACGGTAGTTGGCAGGGTAGCGGAGGGATCCTTGGAGTTTGACTCCATTCTTGTTTTCGAAGTCGATTAATTCGGTGCGTCCCCAATAGAACTGTTTTTGGAATAAGTTGGTTTTAGAGATCTGTTTTCGCGGGGCAAGATTTGGGCCTGAGACGTAAATGTCCGGTGAATCATTACCGCTTTCGATACTAAAAAGGTAACGATCGACATTTTTAGCACGCGCGAGCGAGCTAATCATTTTGTCTGCCCAAACTAAGATCTCAACGGGCTTTTTGGAGCGAATGGCTTCTAGTTTTCCGTATCCTGACTTTTTGGTGCGATCACCATAGAGAGCGAGATAGAGTGGTTGATCAGGTTCAAGTAAACCATCGTTGTCTTTTAAGAAGTTGGCTTGTGAGAGGCGATGGCGGATACGATCTTTGCGACCATTGGTCATTTTGGTAGTGGACGAGCCATCTGGGGAGATGAGCCAGAGGTCATAGCGATCATACATCAAGAAGGCCGAAGAGTCCTTGAGCCAGATCCCCTGACCATACGGACGTTTTTCAACGGCGAGAGTGTCGTCTTCTTCGTCGGAAAATTTGATATCAAGGTCTTTACCGAGGTGCGTTTCTTGGTTCGTTTTTAGGTCGTAGGCCCATAGTTTTCCGTTACGCATGTAGAGAAGGGTTTGACCGTCGGGGCTTGTCGATAGGACATATTTGAGGCCTTCGAGAATTTTCTCCCGCTCCCCAGTTTTGGTGTCGATTTTGTATACGTCTTGCAGACGGGGCCCAAACATCGCGGTTTCTTTGTGAGGGGTGCGGTCGATTCCAATCGCTCGATTTCCTTTTCGGGTGATCCCGATTTTTTCGGTTAACTCGTTGCCAAGTTGCACAATTGATTCTTCACCTAGCCACCAGATTGCTTTTCGGCTTGGGTTTTTTTGGGACGAAGCCTGCTTCTTTTGCAGGGGCATAATTTCAGTGTCTTTCGTATGCCAGACTTCGACATTTGATTTATCTTGAAGGGTCTCACGGAGTGTTTTTCCTTTAGCCTCTTCCTTCTTTTTGGGCTGTGGCTTTTTTTCAGGAGCTTTCTCTTCTTTAGTTTCTTCTTCTTTTTTTGGCTGGGGTTCTTTTTTAGGGTCCTCCTTTTCTCCTCCTTCTTTCTTAGGTGCTTCGGCCGCTTTGGGCTTTGGTGCTTTTGGTTTGTTCTCCCACTCTTTCAAATCGCAGTAAATCGCCGTGCCATCCTCTGACCAGCTGATTTTTCCGGCGGGAAGAAACATTTCTGCTGAAAAGTTTTTGTCTTGGGTGTGATCATAGATGTGCTTTTTAGGTTTCTTTTGAGCGGCCCCCTTCCATGCAATGAGAGTATGTGAAACATCTTCTTTGTCGGCGTGTGCCTTTTCGAGCATCACGGCGAGATCGAGCGAGGCTTTGCGCCATTGGAGAGATTTGTATTCCAGGTCACTTGATTCGAGCGTGCGCAGCATTCCTGTCTTGGGCGAGAAGACCTGGAGAGAATTGCTGATGCTGGGGGAGTCGACGACCATCGCTAGGTGAGAACCTTGATCGCTCCAGGCATGTTGGGTGACATTGCCGAAGGTGGTGTTGGTTTTGTTGGAGAGATTACGAACGATAAGAGCTTTTCCAGGCGATTTCCCGTTGATTTCGATCGCGGCAAAGCGGCTGTCGTCACTGAAGTGGAAGGCACTTACACTTTTGAATATGGTGGTCTCCTTATTGGCGAGATTTCGAAGATGGGTGGTCGCACCTGGCAATTTTTCTTTCGATTCTTTTTTGGCCTCTGCTGGTGATTTTGCGATGGTGACGGCAAGCCATGCACTGTTATTCGAAAAGACAGGACGGGTGCCATGTTGGAAGCTCTCCACTTCGGGCATTTTCTTCCCCGTGAGGCGATGAAGTCGCAAGGTCCTTTCTTCATCGACACGGGTGACCCCGTAGATCAACCATTTCCCGTCCGGAGAAAATTGACGATTTCCCGAATCAAGTCGCTCCCATTGGGCATAGTCGGCGGGTTTGACGGGGGATTTTTGGTTCCGCTTTTTCTTGGGCGTTTCTTTTTTAGGAGGTCCTTCTTTTGCTGGTTCCTCGGCGAAACCAGAAATAGGGAGGAGGGCGACAGTGAAGAGGAGGGCAAGTGGTGACCGCATGATAAGTTCTTTGCAAGGTGGCTTTAACGGATTTTTTGCCAAGTTGCGACCCCAAGTTCTAAATCCTAGCTTCGTTGTGAGTGACTTCCTTCTGTTCCTCTAAAACTGGATTAGGCTAGCGATCTCTTGGTCTGCTCGCGCTCGTTAGTTACGATCGGCTGATTTTGTCAGTGCCTGCAAAAAAGAAGGGGTGATTGCCTACAAGGCAATCACCCCCGAAAAACGCTCTGACTAGAAGTCAGAGTGCTGGGTCCTATTCAGGAATCCGCACGATGTAGAATCTTGTCTTGGTATCAAGTGGGAGACCGCTTTCGGTGAATGATGTCACATCCGCGCCAACGGTGGCTTGAACACCATCATCAAGCTCGTCCCAAAGCGTGAGATCGCCAAGGGCGAGGTCTTCACTTGCAAGAACAGAGTAGGTCTGCCCTTCACGGGAGTTCCACGTAATTGTTACCGAGACACTTCCATTCACAACCTCTCTTGTAACCGAGTTAATGACGATTCCGGAGTTTCCTCCTCCGCTGCCATCGACAATCAGTTTGAGGTTATCGATTGAGAAGTTCATGGCTGAACCTCCGGTGCGGCCCTCAACTTGAACTCGGAAGTCCTCAAGGGTCATGCCCTCAACTTCGAAGTCAGTGTAGACCTCTTCAGCGACTCCCTGCCGATCTGGGCTGTCGTAAACTGTGACGTCAACGAGAGCTGTTTTGGTGATTGGGTCTCTATCAACGTCAATGCCAAGAGAAGCCCATTTATCGTTCGTTAAGGTGAAAGGAAGCCTTCCACTGACATCAATGCCATTCCACGTGATGGAAGCTTCAGTGGATTGGAAGGTCTTAAAGCCAACCCCGAAGGAATTATCGATCAAGGCATTTTCTTCCTCAGAAAGAACCTTAACAGCACCAGATTCACCATGGACTTCGGTGTCCAGGAAGTTGATTCCGAACCCATCAGCCTGCATTTCAGTAGAAAGATAGTCCATTTGGAATGAGAAGCTTTCCCAACCGGTGTAGTCTTCACTTGATTCAAATGAGATATAGTTTCCGGCGCTACCGACGGTTTCTAGAAGTTGGTAGAAGTTTCCATCGGAATCTCCTTCTTGGGCTTGGAGTCCCACGATCGGAGCGTTGCGGAGTGCTTCTTCAGCATACTTTTCACCTGTGAGATCGAAGTTTGCGATGACTCCGTCGCCTCCCACTGTAATAACGTCACCAGAAGTGGGATCGCCACCAGCCGCGATTTCGATGCCGTCCTTGAAACCATCACCGTCAGAGTCAGGGTTGTTAGGATCTGTCCCAGGTTGGTCAGCATCAACGAAGTCAACCAATGGGTTCTCGACACCATCAAGGAGACCATCATCGTCAGTGTCTGGATTAAGAGGGCTAGTTCCTGTCTTAGAGAGGCTAACGAAGGTGCCTCCACCATCTTCAACTCCATCTTTGTAACCATCACCATCCGTGTCGTCATCGATCGGGCTCGTGCCAAGGGCGTTCTCCTCGAGGTTCGTTAAGCCATCTCCATCTGGATCACCGTTTGGTCCGTTGTTTGGATCAATTGAGCCGTCATCGTCGGTGGAGAGATCAAACTTGTTCTCCCAAAGATCAGCTAAGCCATCACCGTCGTTATCGCCTTCACCTGCTTTGAAAACATTAAGGACCAAGTTGTCGACATCGAGGTCCATGGATGCTCCTCCGGTTCGTCCCCCAATCTGCATGCGAAATTGTTCGAGAGTCACACCCTCCATCAGATAGTTGGAAACAACGCTTTGGCCAGCTCCAAGGAGTCCGATCTCCGGATAGAGTGTGGCATCGAGGAGGACGTTACCTTCTGAGCTTTTTTGCAAGACGACTTCCACCGAACCCCAACTACCTTGCTGTTGCTCATACGGAATATCGGCACTTTGCTGACCATCGTAATTTACCGTGGCATTGGTCCCATTAAACGTCCTAAATCCGACTCCAATAGAGTTGGAAAATAAACCACGCTCCTCAGCATCTGCAAATCCAGTAGAGCCAGAGCGAACCACCCCTGTGTCGCCATGAGTCGGAATGTCAAGGAAGGCAACATGCCAACCATCGGCAGAAACGCGGTCGGCCCGGTAGTCCATCGAAAATTGTGCTGTTTTCCAACCTGTGGTATCTGCCGGGGCGTCAAAGGAAAGGTAGTTACCTGCATCACCCTCACCACCATCAAGCAGGTGGTAGTAGGACCCAGTTGGGCCGTCATCAACGACCTGTTGGGCAAGAAATCCTGGAGTTCTGACTCCCTGAGCGTCGTAGGGGACCTTAGGATTGTCGAAGTCAGCCAAAAGAACGCCTGCGACAGGATCGACATCCTCTGGGACTGTTGGGTCACGTCCATCCAGAATTTCTACGGAGTCCCCAAGAAAATCACCATCGGTGTCCGCGTTATTTGGGTCTGTTCCTGGCTGGTTTGCGTCGACAAAATCAAGAAGTGGGTTCTCCACACCATCACTCAACCCATCTCCGTCGGTGTCTGCGTTTAGTGGATCGGTTCCGGTCTGAGTAACACTAATGAATTCTCCTCCGCCATCTTCCACGGCGTCACTGAGGCCGTCGTCATCGGTGTCATCGCTTTGCGGATCTGTTCCGAGAGATTGCTCTTCAAGGTTTGTTAGTCCATCGGCATCTGGATCACCGTCAGGGCCATTGTTGACGTCGACCGAGCCATCGTCAGATGTGCTAAGCCCGTAGCGGTCCTCCCAACGATCTGCAAGTCCGTCACCGTCGGCGTCTCCTGCGCCAACAGTTAACTCAACGTTATCAATATCAAGATCCATTGATGAACCTCCAGTTCGGCCAGCGATCTGGAGTCTGAAATCCTCTAGGGTTACGTTTTCCAGAGTTTGAGCTTCGCTGAAGACCGGAAATGCGGTCCCTTGTTGGCCTGGTTCAGAATAAATCACGGCTTCGAGGGCGACGGTTCCATTGACATCGCGGTCCATGGTAATTTCCATAGATCCCCACGTTCCAGCATCTGGAAGAACGTACTGGCTATCAATACTTTGTTGGCCGTTATAGTTCACGGTCGCGTTTGTGCCATTGAAGGTTCGGAATCCGACCCCGATTGAATTCGAGTAAAGTCCTCTCTCCTCGACACCATCAAGAGCGGTTGTTCCGGCTCTTACAACTCCAGTGTCTCCATGTGTTTCCTTGTCGAGAAATGCCACGCTGAAACCATCGGCCGCAACTAGATCTGTTCTAAAGTCCATTTTAAAGGACGCTGCCGTCCAACCATTGGTTGGTGTCACAGAATCGAAAGAAATGTAATTTCCGGCATCACCCTCGCCACCATCAAGCAAGTGCAGGTAACTCCCGGTAGGTCCATCGGTAAGGATCTGATTCGCATTAAAAGCAGGCGTCTTGACGCTGTCTAGGGCGTAGACCCCGTCGTTGCCGTCGAAATCGGCTAAAACTGCTCCGGTAGCCTCAAAGTTGGCTATGGCAGCCAAAGCCAAGGGTAGCATTGTTTTTGTATTCAGTATTTTCATGGTGTCGGATGTGTGTTGAAAGCCAAACGCTGGAGAAGCATCTGATTTTAAGCCTTCAAAACGTGACAAAGATCGACTTTAGCTGTCAAACCAAAATGACACCCTTAAGATCATCAAAATACTTTGAGGTTGTTGTGTTGTTTTCGATGCCCGCTTTTTAAAAAGGTCAGGTGTAATTTTTGCCGGTTCTAATGGCTAAAAGAAGAAGTCATCCCTCTACCCGGCTGTCGCTCCACCTTCAGGCAAAGCGCTCATTTCACGAAGGTGACTGACTGCTGGGATTTCTTGGCCTGAGGAACTAGTGAAGGAGGCTCAAATTGAAGAAATTCCCCTCTAGTTCCACATAAGATCGACCAATCCCTGCTTCACGTCATTGAGAACAAACTTTTTACCATCAGGCCAAACGACGGAAAGTTGGCCAGATACATCTTCTCCCAAGCCAAAGAACTGGGTGTTTCCAGATTGCGAAAGATAGCTTCCTCCTCCGGTGATTTCAATGGTTTGAGTCGTGCCATTTTTACTAGAAAACTTCAAAATGGCGCCCACCGCGCGTAAATTTCCTTTTCGTCCCTTGATCCGGACTCCAACAAACTTTTTTCGGCTTGTGTTGAGGAAGGTGCTTACAGAGCCATTATTCACGGTGAATGAAAGATCAGGAATTCCGTCCCCATTGAACTCGTTGACGGTAACGCCTTTCGTGTCTCCGGTGAGAATCACGCCTGTCTTGTAGGTGTCGTGGACTTCAAAGACGCCATCTTTCAGTGCGCTCAAGATAGAGGCCCCAGAGCTTCCAGACATCCTGCCGACTTCACGTTGTGGTGAGAAAAAGTTTTGTGCGATGACCAGGTCGGGTTGTGAGTCACCATTTAATTCTGTGAGAACGACGCCAAAGGCCGGCGCTAGCTGAGCCATCCGAGGAAGAGCAACAGCTCTGAATGAGACTTTATCCTTTGAGCTTTCGTTGTAGAAAACCATGCTGCGGAGCTCGGTCATCTCAAGCTTACCACTCGTCTCGAGTCTCTTTGGGGTATAAATGTCGGAGAGGCTTGAAATCGCAAATTTCTTATAGGTCCCTAGATTCTTTTTAATTGAAGGCATGGCATTACTGGAGCAGCTCAAGCCTCGTCTGGGCAATTGGCACTCGTCACCAAATTTGGCCTCCACGACACGAAATCCACCGGTTCCATCCAAGTCGCCGTAGTAAAGAAGTTCAGGCTTCTTTTGGGATGCTTTATAAGTGGTGTTCTCACCAAAATTAGTTGCGACGTAGTCGATGTCTCCGTCGCCATCGAGGTCACGGCCGGCAATTCCATACCACATTCCTTTGAGCTGCTCCATCCCAGTCTCGTTTGTGAGATCTTTTAATTTGCCCTCTTTGTTGAGGAAAATCCGGATTGGGCCGTATTCGTGGGTGACTAAAAGATCCATCCATCCGTCACGATTGATATCGGACCATAAAGCCGAGGTTGCGCGTTGACATGCTTGCAAGGCGCCCGCCTGTTCCTCGGAAGCAAGCTTGAACCTGAGGGCCCCAGGCTCGCTTTCATTGAGGTAGAGCCGACTTCCCGGAGAGCTCGGCCAACGTCCTGGAACAATTCGCCCTCCGATAAAGAGGTCGAGGTCTCCGTCTTGATCAAAGTCGGCAGCCGCTGCAACGCTTGAACTCATAGGCTCACCCGGCAAGAAGTAGGCCTCAGCGAATTCTCCTTTGTCTCCGGAGCCTAGGTGAATGCGATCACGATATGCAGGATCCCCATTGGGGTGCTCAATGCTACCACTCGTGATCAACAAGTCGGGGCGACCATCACGGTCAGCGTCAAAAAAGAGGGGAGCCATGTCTTCAGATTTTGAGTGGGAGGAAAAAACACTAGACGGATTTGACTCAAGGCGCCGATCGGGCTTTTGAATAGAAAGAATGCTAGCGGTTCCTTCTGCTTGGGCTAAGAGGCAGTCCTCGTCTCCGTCTCCATCAATGTCGGCCCAGGCGATCCCGGGACCCATTTGGGATTGCTTCCAGGGGAGCAATGGCTGTTCGAAATAATCATCGAAGGGAAGTTCGCGATGCCGACTTTGTTTGAGCAGTTTTACTTTGACGAATTCTGGTTTTGGTTTCACCCGCTTTCGAACTTCTTGTGGGTCCTTGGCCTCGGTTACGGTATAGTGAAACCCTGCTTTCAGATCTGTGAAGGTTTCAATTCCACCGGCCGGCCATTCGATGACCATTTTTTCGATTTTTTCATGCTCGCCTAATCCGAAATGCAGAACTGGCTCGTTGCAGGATATGTAACCTGTCATCGGGCTGATCATTTTGGATTGTGTTTTGCCGCCGCTTGTCACTTTTACTAAACCTCCCACGGCATGTGAGTTGCTGCGCAAGCCCTTCAGGCTTACCGAGATGCGTTTGCTTTCAGGTCCGCTGGTATTTTCGTAAAACGAAACGGCCCGGTCGAGATGGGCTACGAGTAGGTCGGGGTCACCGTCGTTGTCGATGTCACCAGTGGCTGCGCTGTAGCTCATGGTGGGATCTTTAATGCCCCAATCTTCGGACATATCTTCGAATTTTAGATCCCCTTTATTTCTAAACACCAAATTATCTTCTGCTCTTGTGTCACTCGTTTTAAAGAAATCGTATTCGGTGTTGCCGAACATAAACTCGAGAGGCATTGGACGGTCTGAGTCGTTCGTTCTTCGGGCCATTCCATTTGCAAAGAAAACATCGGTGAGAGTATCGCAATCGAAATCCTGACATTTGACCGCCCAAGTCCAATCCGTGTTAGCAAGTCCGGTTATGTAACCGACTTCATTGAAACGTCCTGTGCCGGTATTGAGCAAGCAGGTGTTGCGCATTGTTTGTCTCGGAATAGCGGTGTCGAGGAATTCCTTGTGGATGCTCATGTCACCCATCGTGGTTTTTGATTTGTAGTGGGAAGTCATTCCCATGTCTGCGATCACTAGGTCAAACCGGCCATCACCATCTAAATCTGCGGCATCCGATCCCATCGAATACCAACTAGTGTAGGGCGCAGCCATTTTAATGACGTCTTTGAAGGTTCCGTTCCCCAAATTAAGGTAGAGTTGATCAGGATCGGTAAAATCGTTGCAGACGTAGAGGTCCAGGTCGCCATCGTTGTCGTGGTCATACCAGGTGCATGATAGCCCAAACGTGCGCTCCTTGATTCCGGCCTCTTTGGAGACGTTGGTAAATGTTTTTTTCCCTTGGGCGACCTGGCTTTGAAGAAGAATGTTTTCCCGCCCGGCGTTGTAATAGACGTAATTTCCGGGACCATGCTTGGTGAGCGTGTAGTATTTTTCGAACCCTGGTTTGAGGGTCGGGTTCGCGGTGTTCTTACCAACAACTGGAAGTTCTTTTGGCCTTCCATTCGCTCTCTTGAATTCACTCGTCAAAATGAAAACATCCAGATCGCCATCCCCGTCGTAGTCTGCGAAGGAGGGATTTAAGCTGGCATCGGCAATATCAAGCCCCCATTCCCTAGCACGTTCCTCGAATTGGATGGTTCCTCCCGGCTTCGTGACATTAATGTAGAGACTGTTGGCGGTGTCGTAGTTACAGAGGTAAATATCAAGGTCGCCGTCATTATCGATATCAAGAATGGCAGCTCCAGTGGACCAAAGTTCGCTAAGTTTAGGATCCCAGGAAACCTCTTCGAACTTCCAGGGACTGACTTGACGGAATATTTTACTGGCCCGGGCTCCTGCCGTTAAGACGACGTCTAACAAGCCATCCTGATCCAAATCACCCAGTGAGACACCTCCAGCGGCAAACCCCGAGATATATAACCTCTTAAGTTCGTGATTATCATCTATGGGATTGATAAAGTTGACGCCAGTCCCTTCTGGGGCGCGGCTACGGAACAGGGTCTCCCCTCTAGCCGAGGCTGTCTCTAGTGGGGGTACCTTAATTTCACTACTTAAAGATTGAAGCACGCAGATCAAGGCGATTACCGACGATTTCAACAATTTCCCCATGTCGGGATCCTATAATTATTTTGCTCTCAGGGGAACTAAGAAATCGGTGATGCCGGTATTTTTTAGAAAAACCTGAGTTATTGACCCTTCCTTTTTCGAAATGCGGAGTTTGCCAAAGAATTGGAATGGCAGCGAGTTGCCTACAACGTCGCTTCAAAATCATTTCCTAAAAACTTTTTAGCTTTCGGCGACTTACGGTTCAGATCAGGAGAGTGTTTTTCGTAATCTTAGGCCAACTAACGGTCCAGGAGAGCATTGGGAAGCTGAGCAGACGAGGGAAATCCAATCTTTCGGCGGAATTAAGTGCTGTTCTCGACCGAAAGTGAATAAAGCTGTAATACTAAGAAAATCTTATTTTAGCCGTAAATCAAGCGCTGAAGGCGATCCAAGGTTTATTTGAAAAATATACACTTTTTTGTCGACGTCTCCAGCAAAACCCAATATTACGGTGGAGATGAAGATTACACACTATCTTATTCTCGCAGGAATCGTTCCTGCAAACGCAGCACTTCTCGCCGATTTTGACGGGAACGGATCGTTCACCGACCAAGCGTTTAAATCTGCTCCAATTGGTTCCGTCGTTGAAGGCGGCCCTACTGGTAGCTACTATAGCCTGCTTAACAGCATAGGTGATGCAGGTAACCACCTTGCATTCCCTGCTACTGGGACAGCTGGATGGCAAACCGCGACCTTGTCCATGGACATTCGTGCGGATAATATTTCAGCGGACGGCTTCGGCGTTGGTTTCGTTGATGTCGCAACTCACGGAAATGATCTCGTCCGCTCAGGTGCGGGTGGTCGCAGAGGTGAGGAAGAGAGAGCTGCTTATTCTAACTCTGTTGGAGTTGGCTTCAGAACTTTTAATGGAACAAATGCTACCGTTAACTACGACGGTGTCGAAAGTGCCGACGCTGGGTATACCCTTCCAGCCGGTGAGTGGGTTTCTGTTGAGGTCTCAATGACTCGCAGCGGAGACGGCGCAAACATTAGTGCTTCAATCGCCGGAGAAAGTGTTTTCACTGACTTCGCTCTTGCTGGAGCACCTGATGACTTCCGCATCCAGATTGCTGGCCGCACAGGTGGAGCAGCTATGGACCTCGATATTGACAACGTC
>ERZ1048686.1401-NODE-1401-length-18537-cov-4.975057_pt1 | contig 18537 bp, 18 predicted proteins | sample MGYA00383099_ERZ1048686 | MGnify/ENA primary metagenome ERZ1048686 (study PRJEB29581, sample SAMEA5548369) | metagenome | biome: marine; feature: coastal; material: water | depth 25 m | study: Short-term variability in the microbial, nano- and picoplankton... | reverse complement strand
CAAAATATCGACTCCGGACCCAGAAGCCGCTTCAGGCTATGTTTAATCGCGAGCTCACTGCTGGTTTTATTGCGCATGTTGAAGATGAGACTGGTGAAAAAGCCGCTGATTTTGGTCTCAATGTGCAGCGGAAGACGATCGATCAACCGTGGCAGGTGACCGAGGTAAATCTCGATTCACTCCTCGCTGATTACGCGGATCGTGTGGCTGGTGGTGATGTGCATTACACTCCGCTTATCAAAAATCCGACTGGTGGCGATACTTTGATTCTCTATTTCGGATTTGATGAAGATGTGCTTACGCCAAGAACTGAGCGTCAGCTTGATATCGTAGCTGGGCTTTTGAAAACTGATCCTGACAAAGAGCTTACCCTCTCTGGTCACACTGATTCATTGGGAACTGATCAATACAACAATAAGCTCTCAGAGCGCCGTGCGGGAGCAGTCGAAAAATATCTACTTAGCCTTGGAGTTCCCCGAAAGCAGATTGTGGCCCTAGCGGAGGGTGAGGCAAAGCCTCGTCGACCGAATTCCACTGCCGATGGCGAGGATAATCCCTCCGGTCGCCGAGCAAATAGGCGTACTGAGATCTACTTAGATTTTTAATACCTTGAAAGTCGCTTTTAGGCGGACTGAGTGAAGGCGAGATTTGGGTTTTGGCTACCGGGAGAGCTTTGTTGCAAGGGTTTTAGCCAGATCTGGATTCTCTTTAGCGATGTTTTTAGTTTCTCTTTCCGGTGAGGTGTGGTCGTAGAGTTCGAGGTGTCCCTTACTGTGTTTAATGAGTCGGTGGGTTGCGGTCCGGACTGTATGGGCTCTGCCGTTATAGGAGATGGCAGTGTTATCGGAGACAGCTTTAGGGTCCTTGAGGATAGGGAGGAGACTGGAACCGTCTAGGAAACCGGGTTTCTTGAGATCGACGAGGTCGCAAAGAGTTGGGAAGAGGTCGATGGTTTCTACGATAGATTTTGTAATCTCACCGGGTTTTTGAATGACGGGGTCTACGATGATCAGGGGTGAGCGCAGGGATTCCTCAAAGAGGGAGTGTTTCCCCCAAATGGCGTGCTCGCCGAGGTGCCAGCCATGATCACCCCAGACAATAATAAGGGTATTTTTGCGGAGGCCGAGTTCGTTGAGGCGGTTGATAATTTTACCAACTTGGGCATCTGCGTAGCTTACACAGGCAGCATAGTGTTTACGGACTGCGAGGGCAAAGGCGGGATCCGTGTTAGGATTTTTCCCCCAGCGGTTGTATTTCATGAATTCGCCAGAGCCGTGCCAGGTTGTATTTCCTTCGGGTTTGTTGGGATGGGGGATAGGAGGGAGCTTGGCATCTTTGTAGTGCTCCATATATTTGGCGGGTGCGCCAAAGGGGAGGTGGGGGCGGAGGATGCCAGTGGCGAGGAAGAATGGTTTGCCGGCTTTGGAAAGTAGGTCGAGTTGGTTGAGGGTCTCATGGATGGCAGGGCCGTCGGGGTAGATTTCATCGGGGCCTGCGGTGGATTGGAAGAGGTCCATGTCTTTGGCGTTTTTACGGATCTCGCCGTTGGCGAGGCCGTGCATCCAGCCGCGCGGGTGTTGCCATTTACCGGAGGGGAGAAGGTGGCGATCCCAGGATTGGGGCATCTCGGGTTTGGAATCGTCGTCCCAGTCTTTGCCGCCGCGTCCGCCTGGGTGGTGGCTGACTTTGCCAACTGAAACGGTGGTGTAGCCGTTCTCACGAAAATAGGCCGGAAGAGATGGGTTTTTGATTTTGTTAGCGCGAGCGAAGAGTGCTCCGTTGCCTCCGGGGCCATAGGTGCCGGTAAGAAGCGCGTAGCGCGAGGCTCCGCAAGTCGGGGCTTGCACGTAGTGGCGGGTGAAGGCTCGGCCGCGGTTAGCTAGGGCGTCGATATTTGGTGAGTGGATGTAGTCGACGCCGAAGCTTTTGAGTTCTGGGCGGAGGTCATCGATACAAATAAGGAGGATGTTTTTCTCAGCAAATGTTTTGCTCACTAAGATAAAAAGAACGAGGAAGATTCTCATAAGATGAAAGCCTATGAAAGCAATCAGGTAACGTCACTTTGAAATCTTAATTCTAAAAAATTGTTTTTGCGACGAATCGAGAATGAGTTCGCGAATCTCGAGGGTTCCGCTAGTGAAGGCCGTAGTGGTTGGGATGTTGAGCCAGCTCCCAGCGAGATTTGAGGATCTGGTGAGGGAGTATTGAATGTCCGATTTTGCTAAGTCTCGTGTGAAGCGAACTTTACTTTGACCATCGGATTTTATGATCTTTGGTTCTCCTGGGAGAGTGGCTTCAGGTTTTTTGGGATCGCCGGTGAAGGCGTATTCGAGGAGGTTGTTGCGGCCGTCAAGATCAGGGTCGGAAAATTCACCAGAGATGGCGTCGTTGCTTGATTCCGTTTGAGTAAAATTTTCTTCAACCCAGCTTCGGTATCCTCTGGATTGGGTTCCGTGAAGGGTAAGGTTAGCGCTGCGAAGGGTGCCGGTATCAGAGGCAAAGTTATCGATGACTTGCAGAGTCCAATTACCAATGGAGTTTTCGCCCCAGTGGCGAATAGAGAGTAAGGGATAGTTATCATAACCCTTTTCGGTGCTGTCGTTAGTTGTGGCGAGAATGCTTGGGGTGCCGTCGGGTGAGGTGAGTATGATTTTCAGGTCTCCCCGATAGCTGTGATTGATGTCGATGGTAAGGATCACGTGTTCCACCCTAAGTTCTTCGCTGGTGACTTCGAAGATGTGAGTGACTCCGTTTTGGTCGTCATCGGGGATGGCGAGATCGATGGAGGGGGAGTTAAATTGTTGGGTTTTTCGCTCCGACAGATTGGTCCAGTTTTTCGCGATCGTAATGGCAGCCGCAGCATCGATCATTCCAGCTCCGTATCCGTGGTGGAAGTGAAAGCCAGCTCCGTTATCAGACCAACCGGAACTCGAGGAATCAATCTTGCGAGCGGATCGAATGAGAACCTCTTGGACGTCGCGCCAACCGAGGGTTGGATTTGCTTCGAGAATCAGGGCGATGACTCCTGAGATAAGCGGCGCAGCCGAGGAAGTGCCACCGAAAAGATTGGTGTAATTCCCATCAGTGGAAATGGTGGTGGTTGTGATCGCGGGGTCACCGTCGTAGTCATCGGACGGAGCTGAGATGACGACATTCGCCCCGGACTCGGAGTAATAAGATTGCTCGCCTGTAAAATTGATGGCGCCAACGCCAATCGTTTCGGGTTGATTGACGTAGCCGTCAAAGTTGGCGTAATCAAAAACGTCCCGTCCATTTCCGGCGCTCCAGACGAAGATCGTGCCCTTGCCGTTGCGTCCATTTCGAGCGCTGTGTTGCAGGGCGGAGACCACAAGTGGATCGGCTTTAAAGCTGGTCTCACCGTCGTCTGGTTCACCCCAGCTGTTGTTGCTGATATCGATCACGTCCGTCCGCCATGAGAGTGCTTCGGCCTCCTCGTCGGGAGAGACTTCGTCGGCGAGAAGTTTTAGTCCGACGAGGTTGGCTTCGGGTGCTACTCCGGTGACGCCGATGCTGTTATTTCCTTTGGCGGCGATGACGCCGGCAACGCTTGTTCCGTGGCTATAAAAAGTTCCATCTCCCTGCAGCTCTAATGGCGGAGTTGGGTCATTTGGAGAGTTGTCATTCCAATCGTGATCGATTTCGGAATTGATGTTTGGCGCGAGGTCTTCGTGGCTGACTTGGATCCCATCGTCGACGACCGAAACGGTAATTCCGGTCCCGAGAAATTCATCCCAAACCTTACTTAGGTTGGCGTCGATTCCGGCGACGCTTCCGTTTTGGCCGGTGTTGTTGAGGTGCCATTGATAGGATCTGTTTGTGTTGTTCCAAGCAAAGTGGGGATCGTTTGGAATGAGCTTGGGAAAGCGACGTTTAGCAAGGAGAGGCCTAGCGGATCTGATACCGGGAAGGGCCCGGGCAAAAGGGAGTTGGACGAGTGGATTACTTGCGAGTGGGTAGGTTAAGATGAGATCTTTTTTCGAGTAGGTTGGGACTTTAAATGAAGATGCCCCGAGGGCTTTGGCAATCGCTTCGGGCGACATCGTGCCATCGATTTCAAGGTGGATGCGGGGAGTAAGGATCCGTCGATTTTTGACGGTTGGAAGTTCGCCCTTTGGATGGAGAACGATTTCGTGGTCTTTGGCGCGAAAATAATGCCCTAGTGTCGAATCTTCAATTGTCCAAGTCTTCAGACCAGTGCCATCGTTGAAGGTATATTCGCTAGCGGATTGCGCCTTGCTAGCGAGGTTTCCGAGAATAAGAACGAGGATTAGAAGGTAAGGCATGGTGGAGGTTTCGGCTCTGTTAAGAATAAGATACGAATTGAAGAGCGGAGGGCGGGAAAATTTAATCCACGTTTTCTAGTAGATAGCTGGTATTTTTGTCATGACTTTGCTCATGGGTAAAATACTAACTTCTGAAGAGGTGGCGCAGAGCTTAGAGGGATTGGGGTCTTGGGCGATTGTGGAGGGCCAGTTGATCAAAGCTTTTAAGTTCGGTGATTATTTGGAGGGAATTGAGTTTGCGGGACGATGTGGGAAGATCGCGGAGGAGATGAACCATCACCCTGATTTGTTGATTCAATGGCGGAAGGTCACGGTTTCGATTTCGACACATTCGGCGGGGGGATTGACGGCTCTGGATTTTGAATTCGCGGACAAGATTGAGGGGTGAATTTTCAATATTAGGATTTTGAGAGAAAGCGCTGGGGCGATTGGTTAAAAGTTATCTTGTTTAGAGGCGGAGCATTTCGAAGGTGGCGATCCCGTTGTTAACGGCGTGCATCCAGACGGGGACCCAGAGGTTTCCTGTTTTTTCACGGGCAAGCCCTAGAATTAGACCAAGACAAAAAATGTAGGCGATAATAACGGGGGGATATTGAAGGTGAAGAATAGCCCAGAAGAAGGAAGTCAGGACAAGGGTTCCACGCAGGCCGAGTTTAGAGGCCCGCCAGCCCCGCCAGAGTGCCCCGCGAAACATAAATTCCTCAACAAGCGGGGCTCCAATAGCGACTCCGAGAAACAAGAGGATTGGGAATTGGGTTGTGTTTGCCATGGTCACCATGGATTCGTCTGGCCCATCGATTCCAAGAAAGGGGGCGAGAAGTCCAAAAAGGAGAGAGCAGGCAATGGTGATGGCAGCCCAAAATGGCCACTGCCACCATTGACCCGATTGTTGCCCAAATATCCCCAACCGGTGTAATTTGGCCGAATTTTCCCGACCGTCCAGCAAAGCGGGCACACGAAAAATATCGAGATGAAGGCGACTGTTCCAGCGATATCACCATCTAAGGCGAGTGCGAGCAAATCACTGTCGGTAGCCCCGGAGTTTTTCATGTTGTTAAAGAGACCCCGGTGAAAGGCGACGACGAGGATGCCAATGCTAACCACGAATTGCCATGCAAAGAAAATGACGACGGCCCAGAGCAGGGTCCACCAACCATTCCAAGGAGTTTTTGTAGCTCCCGGTAAAGGGGGAGGGGTGACGACAGGAGTTGGGGGGTGGTAGGGATCTTCCGTCATAGGTTGTCTACGCTGTGAGGCTGGCTAGTGGTTCCGGAAGAGTAAATGCTGATTTGCCGAGTGAGATGTGAAAAACGGGTGGCGTTTTTGAGAAGGGTGGGCAAGGGTTTGGCATGCTTCGAGTGAATGGAGAGTTGGTCGATCAGGAATTGGTGGAAGAAACCTTTCACCGGGTGAAGACGGCTGAAGAGCAAAGAGTTCAGGTTTCGTGCTGCGAGCGTGATCCAGAATTTTATGAGCAGGCCGAACAGGAAGTTGCGGATTCAATCTTGATTGCGCAGGAAGCGGAGAAACGATTTGAAGAAATCCCGGAGGAAGAGGTGACGCCCAAGCTCAAGGAAATGATCGATGCTTATCGCGAGCATGGAGCATCGTGGGACATGTTGGACGCGCAGCGTGATATGATGCGTCATGAAATTTCGGCTTCACTTCGGATGGATAAGTTGATTGCTGGTTTGCTTGGCGATGATAATGCGGTGAGCGAGGAAGAAGTGAGGGCATTCTACGATGAGCACCGAAAAGAATACCAGACTCCAGCCGAGGCGCGAAGTTTACACTTGATGAAGACTTTGAATGAGGAGACGACGTCGGATGAGGTGTTCTCGAAGCTTTGCGTCGTTCGTGAAGAAATTTTGGAGGGTGGCGATTTTGAGGAAATAGCAAAGCGGGAGACCGAGAAGTCGACGGGCGAGCTGGATCTAGGGTGGATTTCTCTGGATCGGCCCACAAACCCTTTCGAGGCAACTTTATTTTCGATGCGTGATGGCGAGGTTTCTCCGGTGATTGTTTACGAGCATGCGATGCATTTAGTGAAGGTGGTTGAGTTAAAGCCAGAGCAGGTGGTGCCTTTTGAAGAGGTAGAGGAGGAGCTTGAGAATCGGGCGTTGGCCCGGAAGCGAAGGGATGCCCTGCAATCTCTGGCAGTAGAGCTTCGCAAAGATGCGGTGATAGAAAAGATCGACACCACTAACGAAGATGAGGATTAATATCGCATGACCTTCCGCCGCGCATTTTATCCTGCTCTTCCTATTCTCTCGATAGGAACGGCGTCCTCTCAGGAGGCTCTCCGTTATCGGTATCAATTTTATGACGAAGAGGCTGGGCGGATTGACGTCGAGTCTCATTATTTGGATTACCAATTTTCGTGGGGTGAGTGGGGGGAGACTTCAGCAAGTTTACGTCTGGCAGTCGACAGCTTGACCGGGATGACTCCGACAGGGACGCATGCAGCGGGCGATCCTGACGATTGGCTTTTTCAGACAATTACAGACGAGCGCCGTGTGAGCGTTGCGACGATTGAGCACGAACTGGACGACTATACCTTATCTTTCGAATACGCTCACAGTAAAGAGACCGACTATCGTTCCAACGCAGTGACGGGAAATATGAGCCGGCAATTTAATCAGAACAATACGACGGTGACGGCGGGTGCAGCTTTTGCCTTTGACGAAGTTTTGGCGACTCCGTTCACGAATAACTTTGAGGATCAGGATAAGAATACGGTCGATCTTAATATTGGGATTTCGCAAATCCTAAGTCGCAATACGCTCTTTGATCTCAATTTAGGATATGGTCGTAATAAAGGATATCTTGGTGATCCCTATCGCCGGATTTCCCAGATTCGGACAGTTGTGATTGACGGGATCTTTGGGCCTCGTGAAGTGACTGACACATTCGATTATGCGGAGAACCGACCCGACGAACTAGATCGTTTCGTGACAAAGGCCAGTGTCAGGCATTACTTCCAGCAGGCCAATGCCGCGCTGAAATGTTCTTACCGTTTTTTCGCAAATACGAATAGCGTGGAGGGGCATACCTTTGAGCTGAAGTGGATTCAGGAGATTAATCAGCAGTTAAGTCTAACCCCATATGTGCGGTATTACCGGCAGAGCGAGGCGGATTTTTATTACACTTCACTCACCGGAACGGGGCTCGATGGGACTGATCGGATCGACGGGGGTGGGGCGAATTACTCCTCGGATTATCGCCTCTCCAAGCTGGAGGCGCTCACATACGGGGTGCGATTCGCTTGGGAGCCGATTGAGAATATGACGCTTGATCTGCAATGGGAGCGCTATGAGATGGAGGGTTTAAACCCGCAAACTCCTGCGTCCTTTTTTCCCTCCGCAAATGTCCTCTCGCTTGGAGCACAGTTCCGTTTCTGATCAAACGATGAATACCAATCTGACCGGCGGGCTTTTTAAGCTAAATTTCAAGGCGCTGGGGACGGTGTGTGAGGTTCAATTTCGGGCTGCATCGGTTGAGATTGCGAAAGAGTTTCGCAAGTCGGCATTGGGATGGTTGCGGGATTTTGAGGAGCAGTGGTCTCGGTTTAAACCCACTAGTCTGCTGTGCCGGATCAATGCAGAAGCTGGGCGCTCGGGGGTCGTGATTTCGAAAGCTGACGAGGAAATTTTAAGGCTTTGCGAGCATACCTTTCAAATTTCAGGGGGTTTGAATGACCCGACTTCATTACCACTCACGGGTTTGTGGGACCGGGCCGGAAGAGAGGACCGAATGCCTTCAAGTGAGGAGATTGAGGAAGCAAAGAATTTGATTTCGTGGCCTATGGTTGAGTGGGGGGATGGAAAGGTCTTCTTGCCCGAAAAAGGAATGGCGCTAGAGATTGGGGGGTTTGGAAAGGAATATGCGGTGGATCGTCTTATCGGTTTTGCAAAGCGTTTGGGAATTGTTGATTGCTTGGTCGATCTGGGGCGCGATGTGTCAGCGCTTGGGCAACCGCCAAACGGGCCAGTTTGGGTGGTTGGGATTGAGGACGCAAAAGAGGAAGACGCGGTGGCGTTTCGCTTGGCAGTGAGCGGCAAAGGTTTGGCGACCTCAGGGAATGGACGGAGGTATCGGATGATCAAAGGGAAGAAGTTTGGCCACATCATTGATCCGAGAAGCGGTTGGCCAGCTGAGAATAATCTCCTGACTGCTTCTTGCTTGGCAGATGACTGTTTGACAGCGGGCATTTTATCGACGAATGCTTGTATTGTCGGGGAGAATGACGGACTAGAAAACATCGAGCGTAGCTTTGGTGTCGATGCCGTCCTTCAAACTACCAGTAATAGCGTTCATAGCTCCAATATTCATCGATATGTCCTTGGCTCTTAAAATATTTGCAGCGCTTGCGCTTCTCTTGCCCTCCTGCACCGTGGTGTCAACACCAGCGGAGCGAAGTAACTTAGCCACAAAGGTGATGTCGCCGGAGCGCGATCCTCTTGGTGAGGCGATGTCCGACCACATGTATTTTTCTCGTGAAGCTTCCCAGGGAGGAAATGGGATCGGCGGTGGGGGTTGCGGCTGTAACTAGAGTTTTAGAAGAATGAATTATCGAATTGCATACGAACGTGCTGTCAATGTGACAGCGAGTGGGCTCGCCATGGTGGTCCAACGGCTTCCCTTAATTAAGAACTTTACTCCAATATTTGGGGTAACTGGAGGGAGTCATTTTGCGGCCCCTTTGGCGGTGACTTTCGTTGGAACACACGCTTTGTCTGGCCAGTCGATCATGCTTCAACAAACCAACACGAGCGAGCCGACGGACGTCGTGGAGGTCGAGGTGGGAGAACCGTCTCAGAGGGAGTTCAAGGCCATCCGTCATAACATTTTGTCGTTTGAAATTCTCAATGAGAATGGAACCACGGAACTGCCTCCTGGAGTTGTGGCGATTGGGCCCCAAAGCGGGATTGGAACAATCGGAGGGATTCCGGAAGAGGCGGGGACCTTCACTCTCACGATCACTGGTTACAGAGGGCAGAATCAAAGCAGTAGCCAGACAGTTCCTTTTGATTTGACCCTTGTCGTTGAAGATCCGGTTGGAAGTCCGTTCAAGATCTTCATGTCGGACCACTTTGCTGCGGAGGAATTAGCGAATCCTGCTATCACCGGGCCGACTGCCGACCCTGACCTTGACGGGATCGATAACGCAATGGAGTTCGTGTTAGATCTGAATCCTTCGGCTTTTGATGTCATGCCTGGGACGATTGGGGTGGATTCTAATAACCCTCAAATGCTCCGCTATGAAATCCCACTTAATGGGCTTGCGACCGAGGCTACGGTTGGGTTTGAAGAATCGGAGAGCCTTCAGGGTGAGTGGCAGCCCACTCTTGGCAAATTTGTTGAACGAACTGATACGATGATTGTTCTGACTGCTCCTTTGGCAGGTAAAAAGTTCTATCGCCTCAAGGTAACGATCGAAGAGTGAGCGCTATTCAGCGGCTTTTCCAAAGGCGCTTGCGATGAGTTTTTCAAAGTCAGGTTTGGTCTTTATGAGATCAACCTCTTTGCCAAGCATCTTAAGAAAGACATCGCCGGAAGGGTGCGGAATGACTGCTCCAAGGAGCATGTATTCGGGTGTGGCGGTTTTGTTACGAGCCATCATTGGACCGACCATATAAGTGCCAGTCATGGTAACGATGGTAAGCTTTTGGTTGCCGAAGGTCTTGTCTTCCGGCGTGACTTTTGCCTCGCCGTTTTCGAACTGGCGTTTCCAACGTTGAATGTTGGCCTCAACTCCACCTCCTTGGCCCTCGCCGAAGTGATAGAACTTGAGGAGTGGGCCGTCCTTCTTGCTGTGGTTGAGAGCGGCTTTGACCATGTGACTGGAGGTTTTGCCAATGACCCAAGATTTTTCCGGCTTGAAGGTGAAGTTACCGACTTTAAAGGAATCTTGCGCGGAGAGAGCAGAGAGAGAGAGCGCTAAAATGGTGACGATGATCTTCATGACGAAAGTTAAGCGAAGATTTGTGGATGTGCCACGGTTATTATTTGGGGTTTGGGACTAGGGTTTTTGCGATCTTTGGGAGCCATTCGACCGCTTTTTTCTCAGCGGTGTTCATGGTGATGAGGTATCCTCGCTGCTCGATGAGGTTGAGCTGGACACGTGCATACCACATTGTGTTTGAACCATCGTGTTGAAGTTGGACAATCTGACCATTTTTAACTTTCACTCCCCAGCCGAGACCATAATTGGGTTCGATTGGAGTGTGGAGTTTTTGGTAACTGGCTTGAGTCAGAAGTTTGCCATTTCCGTGGTGTCCCTTGATTTGATCCTGACAAAAAAGGACCCAGTCGGAGAGGGAAAGATGAAGGCCGCCAGCGGGACCATACATCGGCGGGTTGTCGTGGCTCATCGGTTTGCCTTTCCAGTGACCATGAATGGCGGTTGCGCCTTTGGGGGGGCCGAAGCCCACGCTTTTGATTCCAAGTGGCTTGAAGAGATGTTGCTGAATCGCTTTTTCCCATGTCATATCGAGAAGTTTCTCAATGACCGCGCCGGCGATGATATAGCCAAAGTTCGAATACAAAAATCCTTCGCTTGGTTTTTGGGCTAGGCCTCTGATCGTTACTTCTCGTCGGGAGAGCATCTTTTGGGCGCCTTCTGGATTTGCAGGCAGACCGGCTGTGTGAGACAGGAGTTGAGTGATGGTTGTCTTCCGGGTGTTGGGGTGAAAGTCATCTGCAAGTTTGGGAAAAATCTCTGACATGGTTGTTTCCCATTTGAGGAATTTTTTTTCTATAAGAATCGCTATCAAGGTGGCGGTCATTGCTTTTGCATCGGAGCCGATGTGCCAAACAGAGTCCTTTTTAACCGCTATGGTGTCGTCAATCCGAGTTGTGCCAGCAATCTCAAAAGAGATAATTTGTTGGCTATCAAAGGCTACAGCCGCTAACGCCGGAATATTAGCCGAGTTGCGGGCCTTGCTAATGACCTTGGCTGTTTTTCCTGCATTTACTGTGCCGGCAAGGAGTGTCAGAGAATAAATTACCAATTTCATCCTAGGATGCTTGTATCAGATCTACGAAATTATTTCGAATTAGAATAATTCCAAATTTCGACTTGCTCTGATAGGATTTGTGAATAGCTTCCCGCCGTCGATGATTTCACTCGCCAACAATAAAGATTTGAAGCCGGAAGATTTTCCTTCCGACATCGAAGGTTTGCGAATGACTAGACAACGCCGAGAGGTGCTTGCAGTTATTCTGCGGGATCGTGACCACCCCACCGCCAATGATGTTTTTCTTCGCGCCCAAGATCGAATGCCGACAATCTCGTTAGCCACCGTCTACAACTGCCTTGAGGCGCTAGTGAGTCATAATATCGTCCGTCAGGTGAATCTTGATCGGGAGTCGTCCCGATACTGCCCTAATCTCAGCGATCATTGCCACTTCCAAGATGAGGCGTCTGGGAAAATTCACGACGTCGTTTTCAAGGAGGGAGTTAAACTAGAGGATATCCTTGAACTCCCAAAAGGAACCGAAATTAGTCACCTCGATATAAGTCTGAAAGGGAATTTTGGGAACAGATAAATTTCACCTAACACCATGAGTCTAACCATCGAAAATCTCCATGCGTCTGTCGACGGAAACGAAATCCTGAAAGGCTTGAACCTTGAGATTCCGGCTGGAGAAGTGCACGCCATCATGGGTCCCAATGGATCCGGAAAATCAACTCTCTCGAAAATCATCGCCGGCCACGACGACTACGAAGTTTCAGAAGGTCGGGTCCTTCTAGATGGGGTAGACATTGCAAAGCTCGCAGTCGATGAGCGCTCCCGCGCCGGAATTTTTCTGGCTTTCCAATATCCCGCCGAGGTTCCGGGAGTTTCAAACGCCAACTTTCTTCGTGCTGCTCTTCAAGCTCGTCTCCCTGAAGGAGAAGAAATCGATGCAGTTGCCTTTTACAAGGATATGTATGCTAAAATGGACGAGTTGGAAATGAATCGCAAGTTCACTAGCCGGTCCGTCAACGAGGGCTTTTCTGGGGGTGAAAAGAAGCGGAACGAAATTCTCCAGATGATCATGCTTGATCCACGTTACTGCTTGCTCGATGAGACTGATTCGGGCCTCGACATCGATGCTCTAAAAGTGGTCGCAAAAGGTGTGAACTCCATGCGCTCAGAAAATCGTGGTTTTCTAGTCATTACGCATTACCAACGTCTGCTCGATTACATAAAGCCTGACTATGTTCATGTTATGGCTGATGGTCAGATCGTGAAATCTGGCGGCGCCGAATTAGCTCTCCAACTCGAGGAAAGCGGATACGACTTCCTCAAAACTGCCTAACATTTTTTAAAATGAATTCTGAGACTGCTACCGTCAAACAAGTTGCTTTTGAAAAGGACGATGTCGGTAATTTTTCTTTTCCGGAAAGCCATAAATTCGATGCCGGATATGGTTTGACCAAAGATACCGTCGATTATATTTCGAAAGTGAAGGATGAGCCCGCTTGGGTGAACGAGTTTCGGCATAAGGCACTTAAGACCTTTGAGTCCAAGCCAATGCCGACGAACTGGGCGACTAGGGATCTCGAAAATATCGATTTCGATGCCATCCGTTACTATCTCTCAGATGGCGCTAAGCCCAAACGTTCCTGGGACGAGGTGCCTCCAGAAGTGCTCGAGACTTTTGACCGTCTTGGGGTGCCCGAACAGGAGCGGGCCTTTCTTGCTGGAGTGGAAGCTCAGTACGATTCCGAAGCGGCTTACTCGAATGTAAAGGAAGCGCTTGCGGATGAAGGTGTGATTTTTGTGACTTGCTCGGAAGGCTTGAAAGAGCACGAGGAAATTTTCCGACCTTGGTTTGGAAAAGTAATTCCAACTGGTGACAACAAATTTTCCGCTCTGAATTCTGCAGTGATGTCTGGTGGTTCTTTCATCTATATTCCTCCGGGGGTTAAAGTGAAGCATCCCTTGCAAGCATACTTTCGTATCAATTCTGAGAACTTCGGACAATTTGAGCGAACCCTTATTATTGCCGATGAAGGTTCGGAAGTGATGTATATGGAAGGATGCACCGCTCCCAAATTTGAGACTGCGACATTGCATTCGGCGGTCGTTGAGTTGGTTGCAATGAAGGGCGCCAAAATTCAATACATCACGGTTCAAAACTGGTCATCTAATGTGTTCAACCTTGTCACGAAGCGAGGCCTGGCTCACGAAGATGCTGAGATCCGGTGGATTGATTGTAATATCGGGTCACGTCTCACGATGAAATATCCGGGGGTCGTCATGAAAGGCGAACGGGCTCGCGGCGAAGTGATTTCTATCGCTCTTGCTAACGATGGGCAACATCAAGATACCGGCGCTAAGATGATTCACGCCGCGAACAACACGACCTCGAACGTCATTTCTAAGTCGATCTCGGTTGGTGAAGGGCGCTCGACCTATCGTGGCCAGGTTCACATTCCCAAGCACCTCAAAGGTTGTAAGAACAATACCGAGTGCGACGCCCTACTCATCAACACCAATAGCCGGACCGACACCTACCCGGCCATCTCGGTGAAGGGAAATCAACATGTTACCCAACATGAAGCGAGTGTGAGTCAAGTTTCCGAGGAGATGCTCTTTTATATGCAGCAGCGTGGACTTTCTGAGACTCAAGCTATGTCGCTTGCCGTTAATGGATTCATTAACGACTTGGTTGAAGAGTTTCCGATGGAGTATTCGGTTGAACTGAAGCGCTTGATCGACCTGGAGATGGAAGGATCCGTCGGCTAAGGTAAACCTGTTTTCAAAACTGGAACCAATCCACTTTTATACACTCTTAAATGTCTGTTACTTTTGTTTCCCCTGCTCTCGAGAAATTTGAGGAGCTCGATTGGCCAGTGCGTACCGACGAAAACTGGCGCTTTGGATCTTGGAAAGAGGCTAATCTTTCTGGGCTAGAGACCGTCGGAGCTGGAACGACAGGTGATCTTCCTGAGCCTCTCAAGGGTTTCGATCGACTTGTGTTTGCGAACCGTGATCTCGTTTCAGGTTCATCTGATGCAGCGGAATTAGTTGAGGGGTCTTTTGGTCCAACTTCGCGCCTTGGTTCTTCAAAACATGCCGCTTTGCACGCTGCCAAGTCAAAGCACACTTTACATGTTCGGAGTGGCGCCGATCTGTCGTTGGAATTGATTTACTTTGTGTCAGGAGAAGGATTGTTTCTTCCTGGTGTTGTCATTGAAGCAGAAGTTGGTGCGAATATCAGGGTCGTGAAACGGTTCATTTCCGTTGATGATTCCGCAGCTGTCGTAGTCACCGCTACGGATGTTCGCACCGCCGAAAATTCAAAGGTCACATGCCTCGTGACTCAAGAGCTCAACCGCAACAGTAAGTTGATTAGGTTCTCCGATTCTACCTTGCAGGCATCCTCCATCACCAAACTTGCGGTGGTGCATACTGGGGCCAAGTGGGTTCGTGAAGAAACTTATTCGACTGTCGGTGGTTTGGACGCCAAGTCGGAAATTCTCTCGGTCGCTTTACCTGATACTGGCCAAGAATACGACCAGCGGACTTTCCAGCATCATGGAGCTCGTAACACCTTTTCGGATCTTCTCTTCAAAAATACGCTTTTTGGGAAAGCCACTACGATTTTCTCGGGGCTTATCTTTGTCGATGAGGGAGCACATGGCACCGACGCTTATCAAACTTGTCGTAATCTCATGATGACCGATGAATGTGAGGCTCACTCGATGCCTGGCCTTGAGATCAATGCTGATGATGTGAAATGCTCACACGGAAGCACTTCTTCACGTGTCAGTGACGAGGAGATCTTCTATCTCATGGCTCGAGGCATCACCGCGAAAGACGCACGTCGTTTGGTGGCGCAAGGATTCTCGATCGAAGCGATTGAGCGCCTCGAAGATGAGCAACTTGAGACCCTTGCGATCGAGGTAGTTTCACGAAAATTTGCGACGATTGAGTAAGATCTTATAAACAGCGACAGAGGAGCTGGTAGAGCCCTCAAAGTTTGAATATTCAGTTTCCTTTTTTCATCCTCATCGGGGGCGCTTCGTAATGTCCACGGAGGCGGTGAAATTCTTTGGTAAGCTTTTTCCTCACCTTGGAGTAAGACGGGTTGTCATGGACGCTCTTGAGTTCCTGTGGATCTTTGACGAGATCAAAGAGTTGCCATTCGTCGGTTCCCGGAAGGTAGAAAAGTTTGTGAGTCTCGGTTCTGACTCCAAAGTGTTGGGGGACGTTGTGCTCTCCTTTTTCGTAGTAAGAATAGTAGAGCGATTTACGCCAGTTCGTCGAAGTGCCTTTGAGAACGGGTGCAATTGATTTGCCCTGAATCTCAGCTGGGATTCCAATTCCGGCTGCTTCGAGGAAAGTGGGGGCGTAGTCGATGTTCTGGATCATCTCCTTGGGGCGTGATCCGGGCTTGGTGACCCCTGGCCATCGGATTACGAAAGGCATCTTAAAGGATTCTTCAAACATCCAGCGCTTGTCGTACCACCCGTGCTCTCCGAGGTAAAAGCCTTGATCGGAGGCGTAAACGACGATCGTATTTTCAGCGAGACCATTTGTGTCGAGGTAGTCGAGCATCCGGCCCACGCTTTCATCGACTGCTTTTACGGTGGCGAGGTAGTTCTTCATGTAGCGTTGGTATTTCCAGCGCACAATGTCCCTGTGGCTCATAGTAGGAACTTTCTCGATGAAGGCTTTGTTCTTAGGGCCGAAGTGAGCGTCCCATTTTTCTTTTTGAGGAGCGGTCATGCGGCGGTATTCCACTGTAGGGTAGCGATCCAATCCGGGGAGTTTTATCCCGTTGCGCTCATCTTTTCGGACCTTTGCGTCGTAAGCCCAGTCGAAGTGGCGATCGATTTCCATTTCGTTTTTTGCGAGTGTTCCGCTTCGGTTTTCGTAGTTGTCAAAGAGGGAAGGGGGCTCGGGAATAGTAACGCCATCGAAGGATTTAAGATGGCGCGGGGCGGGAGCAAAGGTGCGGTGAGGTGCTTTGTGCTGGCACATGAGGAAGAAGGGCTTTTTCCTGTCTCGGCTGTCGAGCCACTTGATGGCCTTGTCGGTGGTGATGTCGGTGCAATACCCGTTGAACTTTTTGGTGCTTCCGTCCATTTGCTTGAAGACGGGATTGTAGTAGTTGCCCTGGCCGGGAAGGATTTCCCAGTAGTCAAAACCAACTGGGTTTGAAACAAGGTGCCACTTGCCAACGACGGCAGTGCTATAACCGCCTCCGTGGAGGGCTTTTGAGAGAGTCCACTGTGATTGATCAAGGCCCTTTCCGCTGTTGCGAAGAAAGCCATTTTTGTGGCTGTGTTTTCCGGTCATAATGGTGGCCCGGGATGGACCGCAGATGGAATTTCCACAAAATGAGTTCTCAAAAATTGCTCCGGAAGCAGCGAGACGATCGATGCTTGGAGTGGGAGCGATTTTGGCGAGATCGCCGCCATAGGCCGAGATCGAGCGCAGGGCATGATCATCCGAAAAGAGGAAGAGGATATTAGGCTGTTTGGCCTGAACTAGCGAGGCGCAGGCAAGGAAAGTAAGTAGTTTCATGGTGGGGTCTTGATCTCTTCAAGGAGCTTCACATGGGAAGACTAAAACGCCAAGTCGCTTTGGAGCCTATAGGTCACAGCCTCTTCTGAGGGGTGAAAAGGAACCGGATCAAGTTTACGAGGCGAGATAGAAGCTCAAGATCACGAAAAAGCCAGCTGGCCGGTGAGGCGCAGCTGGCTTTGAAAGAATTTATCCCGCGGGCCTTTTATCGTCTGCGACCGAGAAGCGCCAAAGCGGCGAGCCCAGAGAAAAGCAAGCTGGTGGGCTCGGGAACACTCCAGGCATTGGAGTGGGACAAAATATCGGAATCTGAGAGCGCGCTGTTGAAAGTCGTAACACGAGAAATCGTGCCGATCATTCCCTCATTTCCACCATCGCTAACATTCCCCAAATGTCCGGGGCCGGTGGGCATATCAAAGGTAGCTCCTGCGATGGAATCCGTGGAAGCGCCATTGATGAAAAGGTCCATGGTGCCAGTTGCTTGAGTCCACCGATAGGCGACATGAGTGTCATCCGTAGGAGACGCAGCGTTGGGAGCGGAAAAGGTATTATCAGCAACGCCTGCCCGGGTGAATCCAAGAGCACCCGTGTCATCCCATTGCTCATAGCGAAGGCTGTTTCCCGCATTAGCATCAGCTCTTCCGATGTATCCGTTCCGTCCACCGGCAGCTGGATCGCCACTCATAATAAACTCGAAAGTGGCGTCACCAGAAATTTCTCCGAAATCAAAGGCTTCGATATTTGATCCGTCAAAGGTAGCTGCTGTTGTGCTACGTGCGGTAAAGCCAGAACCTGCGATGGCAGCATCGTAGGCGGCTAAGCTTGCCCCTTGGAGGGAACTGATGCCTAGAAGTAGAATCCCGGCTGGGATGGTAATCTTAATCATGATTTGATGAGGTTTGAATTGGAATTGGTTCGGATGAAAGTAATGAAAGAACAAGGTCTACAGGCTGATTTCTGAGTGCGGGCAAGTAGCAATCCATAAAATGAACGATTTAGCAATAAGAAAGTTAGATCGTTAGAGGTGTCCGGGAGGATTTTATTTCTGCGGGATGATTTGGTTTTATGCTAAACCCGTTTGATGAAGCTTTGCAGAGCTCAAATACCCTCTGAGGGAAGGTTTAGCTGGTTTACCGTGCTCCTCCTTGGAATTCAGCTTTCTTTTGCTGACGTGGTTCCTCCGAATATCGATTTGCCCGAAGTAGAGAAATCTCTGGCTGGAAAGCGATTCCACGAGGTTTCTTCCGATGATTCCGGCGTCAATTTCATAAATAGCTGGAAGGCTCCACGGGACTATGAGCGAGCTCTCACGCTATCATTTGGAGCCGGAGGAGTTGCGGTGGGGGACTATGATGGTGATGGACGTCCTGATCTTTATTTAACGAGGCCTTTTGGTGGTGGGAAACTTTACCGAAATTTGGGTGATTTTAAGTTCGAAGACGTTACGGAGAGGTGCGGGCTTGCGGCGGGGGAATTTTGGCAGGCCTCACCGAGTTTTGCGGACATCGATGGCGATGGGGATTTGGATTTATATGTCTGCGCCTTTGATGCGGCTAACCGACTTTACCTGAACGAAAAGGGAGTTTTCAAAGAGTGTGCGAAAGAGGCAGGTCTCAACTTCAAGGGGTTTAGCGTGAATATGGCCTTCGCGGACTACGATTTGGATGGCGATCTGGATGGCTATCTTCTGACGAATCGTCCGTTCT